>Ga0163149_10006306_pt1 | contig 12223 bp, 12 predicted proteins | sample OliLakLV19MP5G1_FD_148604 | JGI IMG/M metagenome (GOLD analysis project Ga0163149, IMG submission 148604) | Freshwater microbial mat bacterial communities from Lake Vanda, McMurdo Dry Valleys, Antarctica - Oligotrophic Lake LV.19.MP5.G1 | ecosystem: Environmental > Aquatic > Freshwater > Lake >...
GCCATTCGTTATGTGGGACCAGACGAGGTCTCTACGACAACAACTCCTCAACGACGACAACGAGAAGGCCATTTGATGGCATTATTGCCACTCACCAAAGTGTCGGATAACGAACGCGCCCTAGAAGACTTTCGAGTCTACAATGAATTGAGTGGATTCTTGGCGTTTCAGCATTTGCAACGTCGCAGTGGGAGTGTCTTGCCAGAATTGCCTGCCATTTTGGGCGAGTGTGACATGGACTTTTCGTATCGACATTATGACACTCAATTTTCGCCCTTGCAAGCGGCCAAGGAACTCATGAGAGTTATGGATGGCAATGGTGAAGATCCCCATCCCATTCCCTTTGCTGTCCTTGGAGCGGCCAGTTCCACCGTATCGCAAGCCGTCGCCGTATTGGGTGCTGCCCTGGAATTGCCCCAAATTAGTTCGTCCTCGTCAGCCTCCGAGTTGGACGAATATCCCTTTTTTGCACGGACCGTGGGGGCCAACGAAGGCACGGCGGCCGCTCTGATTGTCTATCTCCAACATTTGCAAGTCAGCCATGTGGGTCCTCTTTACGTCAAGGATGCCTGAGGCTCGACCTATCATAAAAATTTTGCTTATTACGCCAATCTCGTGAACATAACCATCCACGCCTTTGCCTACACAGAAGAAGAGGATTTGGATCAAGTCATGCCACGCCTGCAACAGTCCCAATTGCGATATTTTCTGGGAGCCATTACCCCCAGTTCTTGGAAGGACGTGCTGCGAAAAGCTTATGACTTTCAGTTGATTGGGAATGACGTACATCACTGGTTGTTTGGGGGCATGACGGCCGTGGTGACAGAGGGATTCACATTGGATGCGGAGACCGAAGGGGATTTGGCCTTGGCCTTGCATGGGGTAGGAGTCGTTGCACAAAAACTTATTCCGCATGACGCTCTTGACAGAGCACTGGCTGATATTGCAGACGACGTACGGCTGCAGCAAGAATTTATCTCTGTGCACAATGAACCGGAATTGTTGGAGAATTTTACCTTCAGTTCCGAGCCAGGTCAATCCAAGACACAGTACATGACCTACGATGCCGGTATCGCTTTAGGGATTACGGCTTGTCAGACTGCCGGGAACTTTACGGGAAGGGAATTCTACGACAATCTAGTAAAGGCAAATTTTACCGGCGTATCTGGTCGCGTCAATTTCCACCCTCTAACGGGAACCCGATTGGACGATGCCTTTGAGTTTGAAATCATCAATTTGCGAATATCGCCCCAGAAATCCAGCCCCGCCGAATTGGCCTTTGATGCCAATGCTTCTGTCCTTGTCGATTTTCCAATATCGGGTGGACCAGGTCGTGTCACGAGTCTCGACAACCCCTTTCTCTATTACGGCAACACTACCATCCCGCCTCTGGTGTTGCCACCCATCACGCAAGATCTGAATCTTATCCCGACTGCTATTCTTATTTTGGGCTATGTTTTGATGGCCATAGTGATGCTACTTTCCCTTGGTTGTGCGCTCTGGGTACACCGCCGTTCGGATTCCTACGTGGTCCGAGCGGCACAACCCTATTTCCTCTTTCAATTATGTCTTGGCACCTTTATCATGGCCTGCACCATTATACCATTGAGCTTTCAGGAGGACTTGCCCGGATTGGACCACGCCTGTCAAGCCATTCCTTGGTGTGCTTGCATTGGATTTTGCACGGCCATGTCCGCCTTGTTTTCCAAATCCCACCGCATCAATCAGCTCATGAACTCGGGCACAACCTTTCGTCGGGTCCGATTGGATCCGCAAGATGTCATGCGGCCCTTTTACATTATGCTTTTGATCAATCTCATCTTGTTGACGATATGGAGCGGATCTCCGTACCATTTCACGTGGCATCGAGAACCTGTGCACAATTACGATGAGTTTGGTCGGAGTGTGGAATCCATCGGCTATTGTTATCCCGGCGGAGGAAATGGAATGTATCTCATATTTTTGGTCCCTCTCGTGCTGGTCAATGTCCTTGTACTAGTTCTTGCCACTTTTCAAACTTACAAAGCAAAAGATCTACCCACCGAGTTTTCGGAAACCAGGTATCTGGCCTTGTCCATGCTCAGCATGTCGGAGACATTTATATTGGGAGCCACAACCATTGTGGCAGTCATGGACAACCCAACGGGATTATTTCTCGTCGTGTCGATTTTGATATCGATCGTGTGCCTGTCCATTTTGTTACCCATGTTTGTCCCCAAATACCATCAACGCAACAAGTCTGAACGAGAAATGAGAGAGAGCATCCAAAGCTTCAATGCTCGTCGCAGCGCCCTTGCCAGTGCTACCGATCGGGCCTCCCTCATTGCATCCATGCCTGTCCGCGGCAGCACGAATGTTCGTGGCAGCACCACTCTTCGTGGCAGCACTAGTGGTGTCGATAAAGCTCCTCTCTCCAACGATTCAACGCCTGATTTTTTCGAATCCTTTGCGGACGAAGGAAAAGGCACTGATACTTTCTGACCACTCTCATCGTGTGTAATTACTCAGAACATTAAAGGATTGTGGCAAGTGTGGATTTCGAATCCTCCCTTGTCTAGGAGGGCCTTCCAGGGCTACAAACACTGCAAAGTGATCCAACAGTGAGTGGCAATGGCAACTGTCAATTGGGAAAGCCTAGAGACCTACAGACAGCGGGGAAATGACATTCAACATGAACTAGTTTTATCCTTTGCAGCGATGCCGCCACTTCAAACACATTATGAAAAAGTTGCAGGTGCAATTTCTTGCTAGCTAGCTAGTTAAGTAGCGCAGTAGGGTTTGAAGGATAAAAGCTAAGAAATCATCCTCGTGCCATTCATTGTACTGTAGTTGTGCTACTGGAAAACTGCATGTACTAATAGTAGCTAACATGTCATGCCCATTTTGGTGATAGACCAGGTGGAGCGTGATGGATAACCTTAACCTTGTAAATCAACCTTGTAACCAATTTTTGCACGCACCACGTCCAATCTTTCAGTTTTCACACCGTGCCACGAGTGTTCAAGAGACATCATTCTTTCGCCGAAGTGATCACAGCCGAGCCGAGAAACTCGTCCACAGCGCAGCAAGACCGTAAGACATCAATATCAACAGAGCACACAGCAAGGAATATAGTAGTAATATCATCATGCCGGCTGTCACAACGGCTGAGGAGCTGAAAGAAGCCAAGAGTTCCAATCAAGTACGGATCCGTTTGAAAATAGGAGACGAATCGAATGTCGAAGAATTGATTGAAGTATTGACGTCGTTTGATACCACGTCGGAGCTTTCCAGCGTGGATGTCGTGGCTTGTTACGAAAATGACTTTCCGAATGAAGAAAGTGAGGAAATTTGCAATTTGATTGCTGCCATCGGAGGACTTGAAAGTGTAGTGCATGTAAGCTTTGAGAATTTGGGATCTGATGATCATGAGGTGCCCTTCCCGCTGGACTTTCTCACAGCTGGAATGATTCAAGCAAGTGGGCGCCTTGAGTCCCTGGTGTTTGATAGATGCAGTATGGCAGGAACCGAGGAAGATACTACCGAATTTACAGAATTCATCGAAAATCTAGTTTGCTTAAGGTGCCTCGAAATTGTAAATAACTTTTGTATATTTGTGGAGGACGAGCCAATCAACTTGGACGATTTGCTATCGGCGATTTCCAAGCTCCCACTCATTGAATCGGTCGAGCTATTAACCTACAGCTGGGAAGAGCCAGGTTATCCCACACAATTTGCTTCTTCACATCCTATCCGTCAGCTGATATCTTCCCAGAACCTCAAGGAACTGACTGTTGGTAATTTTCATTTGAAAAACGAAGGTCTGAAAGATATCCTGCAGGCTCTCCATTCAAATACCAATCTACGAAAGCTCGTGATTCATTTCGCTTCAACTGAAGAAACATCATCGTTGAAAGCTTTAAAGTTGCTAACGAAAGCCATGCTTGCAAACACAACTCTGGAAGTGCTCAAGCTAGAATTTGATGAATGTTGCCCAAACATTGACTCTTTTTTGATGAATATGGCAGAAGCGCTGGCCAAAAACACGGTATCTGCGCTGCATAAATTCAAAGTCACGGCGCCTGTATACTATGGAGCCAAGGTTGAGCAGGCGTTTCTAAAAACCCTCCGCGACTCCAACTTCACTCTAAAAAAGTTAGATTTCGATACGGCACTCCCTGACGACGACGAAGACGAAGGATTCATTGTGGTAGGCTTGTTGGGAAGCAGGCGATCTGAAATGGACCTCTACCTTCGACTGAATGGGCGTGGAAGAAAGTATATCATGAACAATATAGCCTATGTAACGCGGGAGAAATGGGTCGATACTTATGCAACTCTATCCAATGATTTGGATGGTCTCTTCCACTACCTTCGCATGAACCCTATCATGTGCCAAGTTTCGAGGACAGCAACGCCAGAAAACGACAATTCAGGGCCAACGACGGTAAATTCACCATCAAAGGAACCGAACGTGGCTTCCATGACGGCTGAATACCAGGGGGTAATGGAAAAATTCCAACAGCAATTGACAACGTGTTTAACAGAAACCAACGACGAGATTCAGCGATTGAATCGTAAGCATTCTGTCGAAAAGACTTGGCTTGAAGAGGAGGTTCTGCGGCTAAGAGAAGAAAACGCTGTGCTCAAATCACGGATCACACATTGTAGTAGCTAAAATGTATAAATAATAATAATTAATGAAACTGCATTTGATTGTCAAACCCAACATAGTTTGTTCATTTCTATCCCGCTCATACTCTATATAGGAGGAGGACTTGGAGGGAGAGTTGCAGGTCTTAGACTCCCGTTTGTTCATAGAATTTCACGTCTCACAGCGTCTTGCCAGTGGTGCCTGTGTTAAGATTTATTTCGCAGGGTTGGAACGATATTGCTGTCTGCAGTTGCCCGTAGAAAACCTGGTTGGGCTGGCCAGCTCTCCTTTCGGTTTGTTGTTTTTGCGGTTATGAATGATGAATTGTTACGTGAAATCAATTAACGATAATACTGGTCCACAACCTCATCAATGCATGCTTCAATGTCATGCTGCGGATATCGGTCTCCCATTGCTGCCGGACTTCCCAATCGATAGTCCTCGCGCTGTATAGTACCATTCCGTGAGCAAGGAAAGACCACTTTTTTAGAACACGTTTCTAAAACAAACTTTTGCATTTTACGGAATTCCTCTAGAGCCTGCCCAAAGGTTTCTTGTCCAAGCTCAGCAATCGTGTGATCCAAACTCGCATGTGCAGCGCCCAGCAAGACATAGTCCCCAAAGTTGTTTGCATACCACATTGGTGACTGAAAATACTCATCCAGATATTGGACCAGAGAGTCAGATACTGCTGCTGATGATGATTGTTGAACCGTACTGTTGTCGCCTTTACGAGGACCTTTGCTCAAGTGTGGTAATCGAGGCGGAGACTTGAGCTCCAGACAGCCGGCATGCCGGTCGTACAAGTAACTTCCACCGACATGCAATGGCATGGACAAAATGTCCGACGTTTCCAATCCCATCACCAATTGCAATGCGACCAGGGACTCTTCTAATCGTTCTTGAACCATGACAAAGTCATAGTCCTGCATGGCACGTTTCACATTTGCCACTATTTGCTGTGGATTTTTTACTGTCACTGGATCGTTCCCTGTCCAAGCAGACCCGGGTGGAATGGTGGGAAAACTGATATAATTGAGTTGAAAGCCTCCTTGCCCATCACTGACACAACCGGTTTCCGTATCCTTCCAAGTAGTCAGCGCCCTACGGACCAATGGCATGTCGACTCCACCCTTAAAGTTGCGGGTGGACAACGTCCAATAGATGCGACTCAAAGCACGAGAGGCAGGATCTCGTAAGGATGTCACCAACAAACTGTGCACAGGGTGCCGGTGGCTGTACCACTTGGCAGGGTCTCCTTGAATGTGATGCCCGCGCAAATGACATTGACTGCTAGCGGCAGTGTCGCTGCTGTTCATCACGCGTGGTCCAACCTTTGCGACTACCCTCCTCAATATACGGTTAATACTTTGAGACTGCGAATGAATCCAAAAAAGTACGTTGGAAGGGTGAGTACAACAAAAACCTAGTTGTTCAACACAGATTCAACAACATCCGTCTAAACCAGCACCCATTCAAATACAGGCGAATTCAATATTGCTGAACCTACCGCCGTTTTGGGTGTCTTGACAAAGAATAAGCCTTCCGTGGTGGTGCTGGAGTTTGGCGTGAAATACTTTTGGCCGTTGGCCACAGGCCTTTGTCGACACCAGAAATAGTGCGAATGATTGGTTGCTGGACGGCTACCACCAAGTTTAGCAGCAGCAGTAGCACTCGATGCTGCTGCTTTTACTTGTTGTCGTTTACGTTGAACTCGTGGAAAGAAGGAACGACCCAGTTGGGCGCCAATGGCTTTCATTCCTTCTTTGGTCAAGGGATAATCAATCATCATGTTGCCCGCGTTGTTACTGTCGAGTTCGCTAGGACTGGAATCAGCGGTTGTCTTTTTATTTCTTGGTGCATTTTTGCGGCCATGGCTCGGCCCATGTTGTTGTTGTTTTTGTAGGTGGTGCTGTGGTGTCTGTTCCTGCTTGTTGTTGTTGTTGGAAATGTACAAGTGCCCCGACAACGAAAGGTAAAGACAAGCCAACCCGGCAAGCAGCAAACAGCGAGAAAACAGACGGAAACGCAAAGCAGCTGCCTCGGCAGCCGCACGACGAGGAGATCCCGCACCGCCACCGGTTGTTCTTGGACTGATCCTCATTCTCTCCTGTTCCAGCGCTTTCATTGTGACAGGGTGTTGTAGCAAAATCTTGGTGGAGGTGCACATGCCTTATACTTCTATACAGCAGGTTGTGTTCCCATTTTGTTGGTCACAGTAATTCTCTTTGCTCAAAATAATACTGTAGATCTAGCTAGATCTCGGCGTTCCATCTATCAGAAAGTCCAAGACCTTCAATTGAATGCGTGTACTAGTACTACTGTAGTATGTTGATGGCAAGTTTCAAACTGAGTTCAAAACAAAACCTCGAAGCAATATTCAATTGCATGTGTAATAACAGCATGTTGATCACCAAGTTTGAATGATGAAAAAAGAGGATGTGTCGCAGTAAAATTTGGCGTCGAAGGTCGTGCAATTAGCATTGGCCAACGTCGAGAAATTTAGCCGATGCCGACAAATGATATATTAAGAAACGGTGTGCGTTCGGAAAGGCTAACACTGCTGTGCGCTACAGTCTGTGGCAATGCCTCCTGTCTCCTGTGTGTGCTGTGCTGTAACACACTTGGACCATGTCAAAAAATGAATGACTATCTCATGAAGATAAACAACATTGTTCTTTGGCTGGATTGTGAGTCTGTGACATTTTCATTTGAATCAATTTCTGCATTTTGTTGGTTTTTCTTAAACCCAGCCAACATCGTAATTTTTTGTGTCCTTTGATGACACTTCATGAGCAACAGCAAGCATGAACCAAACCAAATAGCCCAGTGTGACAAATTTCATGTGAATTCCGGCATGATCATTGTCCTTTGTCAATTCTTTGTGTTCTCCGTCTTTCACATTGTTGTTGCAATTGAATGCCACATTTGCCCTCAAAACTCCAGCAACAGAGACATGGAGAGCACAGAACTCTGATTCGTATGAACTATGTCATTGCAATTAAGGATTTGCGAGCAATGTCCATCGATTGATCTGGTGCAGAAGATGAAACAAGAAGATCAATTGCATCAGAATCTAATTAATTTCCAGTGCATGCACCTAGCATCACCAGTGACATTGCTGCACTCTGCAGCAGACCTAGACTAGTGCGTATCAGCAACAAATCCTGCAACTCTTGTTTCTAAACACTTGCAGAAGGAATAATAAACAGAGGCAGAAGACAGAACAAACTGCACACATCAAAGAAACTTCCCTTCCTTTTCTCCTGTTGAACTCAAAGGTGGCTATGAAAACATGAAATGAAGGATCCACATTTTTTGTTCTATTTCTTTGGAAAAATAACTTGTTGGGTTCAGTGAACACCTAACAAACAAATTATTAGCCATCTGTGCTCATTCTAACTGTGCGGAAGCTGTGGGCTCAGCCCATCGAATGTAAAGACACAAACCATTTGGAGTGCAATCAGTGCCACTGAAAGCAGCATGCCGTCACTGAGTACCTAACTAGCTCCTTCTTACAGGGACTAGCTACGGCCTTGCATAGGTTACAGACACAGAGGATGAGCAGTCATTTCTAGCAAAGAAATGTTGTTTCCATGTAGAAGAGCGGTCTGTTGTTAAGGAACAACATCGAAAGCAAAGCCTACTACAGTGCTTTTTAGACTAGTACGCAAGGCAAAGGGTGCATGGTCTTTCCAGCTGGTACTTGTACCATCCTGAAACAAACAATCCAATATCAAAAATTCAGCGGCGCAGAAAGAACACACCTACTAGTACAAAATGCTAGATATTCATAAATAATTTCTCTTTATGTACAAACTATTAAAATGCAGAGTCTCCTGTTGAAGCCATCGCCATTGTCCCGACTCGAGTTCTCATCCTCGCTTTAATTTCGAAATTTCGTCTAGAGAGTTAAAACATTCCAGAAGCAGCCTTATCTGCGGCATCGGCGGCCAACTTGATGACTTGTTCTTGGAAAAATTGGTCTTCTTGAATGTTTTGCAAAGTGTCAATGACGACACCGCCATCGTCCAAATAATAGCCGTAACCTGCCATATTCAGCAACAATCCAAAACTCATGGCCACACCCAAGGCCGGAAAGACATAATTGGAAACGTCAAAGATCTTCCAAACAAAGGCACGAAGTCCATCGAAGCCGTCTTTCTTGATTGTCTCACCGTATTTTTGAACCAATCCCAAGTCTTCAACTTTCTTTTTTTCCAACAAGAGACGCTCCGTGGCTCCCAAACATTGTTCTTGCTCCACAAGATAGTCGTCTTCTTGGAGCGGTTCGGCGCTCATCGACAAACTGTGCTTGGCAAGCTGAGGTGGCGTCACCAACACAAAGCTTTGCGCCATGGAGACCAAAGCAAAAAGAGCAAGAATTCTCATCGTCATTTTGATTTGTTTTATCTGATCTCTTGAACAAAAACAGAAGAACTTGAATAATAATTATGGGTGAAGCTAGCTACAGTATGTATTGTTGTGAAGCCGATGAAGGTGAAGCTTTTGATATCCAGCACAGAATTTGCCAATAATGATTGACAGAAAAGATTTCAGGACCGAAGACTTCTTCGTGACATCTGCAATCTCCGTGGTGACATTTTTAGTACCGGTTGAACTTTTTGAAATGATCCGGGTGAGTTTTAATTCTGCAAGGACAGATGCAACACATAAGAGTGAACTAAGCCATTTTCAACTTTTTCATCACCATCATGCACCCCTATTAACAACGGACAGCTAAGTTTGTGACGTTCTTTACCCGAGAACTTGTTGTGATTCGAAGAAGACAATTCGGGGAGCAAGCACGCAGAATTCCTTCGTGACGAGCAGGCCTTAATATGTTCCCGGGTGGTCGAATGTTTGTAGCTACCAGTAGACTTGGACCCTGGCAGGCACTTTTTTCAAGACACCCACGGAAACCTTTCATCATTTCGGGTGCTCAACAGTGGTAGAATTTCATTCACAGCAACTGCTCTGCAGTCCATTGGTGGAATGCGTTATTTTGCTGGAAGGGCGCATCATCACATGACAGCCATCAAAGTCACAAGGGCATTGTGGTCTTCTTCCAGTTCGTTCTGAACTGCACACATTTGGCGACCAAAGAGGGAGCACGCAGACGCACAATCTTGAGCCTGAAGCACTCTAAGAGTCAGGCATGTGCACCATCAAAGAATGTGTCAACAAGTGCCAACACTGAACAGTGGACTGCACCTCCAAAATGTCAATTGGCTTGCATTGCATCTTGGCCGGAAAACAGCATGACAGTCGAGCCAAGACCGCCTGCTGGTGGGATCAGAACAGAAGGCAGGCAATGCCTGTTGAAGAGCACCAAATCCTTGTCTGCAGAGAAATTGAGTTGAATCCTCCCTCTTGATTGGTTTGGTCCAGTGCCCTCAACCTTTCAAGTGTTTGGAGGTGAAGTTTGCGTCAGCGCCGACAATGCTCGAACCTCCGGCTCCTCCTGGGCGGGTTGTGTTGATTTCACTGACTCCAGGAGTGACAACAGCAGATGGCAGTGTCACAGAGAAAGTGTTGATCATTTGGGAACAGTCCCCAGTGGGAACCTTGGAGCAGCGGGGCTGCTGGTTGACCCCGGCGTGACAAGCTGTTGTGGTCTTGTGCCATTTTGTGGTGCATCCAGCAGATGATGTCTTCTCAATGAAGCAATGGCTGGACAACTTTCGCCCTTGGACACTGACAGAGAGACATTTGTGGTCTGAGTGGTCTGAGTGTGGTCATTTGACACCAGAAGTGGCTCTGGATGACCCTCCTTTTGTCAGACAGAGTCACAAGGTTCTTCTGAGATTCAGTTGCACAATTGCACTTTCTTTCTTTGTGCTCAACTTCCGTGTCTCCAATGCATGTGGAAGTCAATCTGTGAGACAATGTGGAATGTTGATTTGAATGGTCCAAGAGCCAAAGCAACAAGCCACATGATTGGTGCCAAGATCTGAATCCATGCATGGATCCACATCTCCAAAGGAGTCTGTTGGAAGTGCAGTTAGCATTCCACAAGGAGCAGGTGTGCCCCTGTGGGCAACTTGAAGTGCAGCTGAGTCAACAGGATGGGAGACTCCAGAAGATCTGCAAGAACCTAGCTAGCAGCGCTGCAAGTGCTTGCAATTTCTAACAAACTGATCTGTTGCTGCAACATGACAGATCTCTCACATGTTTGACCAATGCCACATCCTGATCTTTGATCACATGCTTTGCAGAGTGGTGTGATTTGCTAGTTGACTTAGCAACAAAGTTATTTGGCTGGCTGTGTCTGACACTCACACTGGTGTTTGATTTGACTTGCCAGTGTTTGTTCTGCTTGGTGCTCTCAAGATGACATTTGCGTTTTTGACTTTGCGTTTGCGCACAATGTGTCAAATTGCCCACCCATTTTTTTCAACGAGTTGAAAATTAAATGTGATGTCTGCAATTTGTTCATGTGCTGCTGTTGTGGGAACACAAAAACCCTTTCACACTTGCAATGACCTTGCTCAAAAAGCTGGCAAGGTTCAAGCCAACTGGATTTCGAAAAAAATGTCTTCTGCCAACCCATTTTCCTGCATTGCAATGATGGCAGGAATATTTTTTTCTTGCTTGGACAAAAAGGAAGAAATGAATTCCTGTTTGATCTCTGGGCAATAGCTGTCTTGGAGTTTGGAGAGAACAGGGCCAGAGACATCAATTTTGGGGTCTTGAGGATTGTCCAAATCATTGTGTTTGCTCAGGCTCTTGTTGTTTGTTGCATTTGTTTGAGCTTTTGTTGCTCTGGTTCCTCCTGAAAGTGTTGCTTCATGCATGGGAGAATGGGAGAAATGAAACACGTTGACAGTGTTGTTGGGTGGGGCCAAATGTTGCTTGGAAATGTTTTGCCGGCAAGCGGTTCCACAACTGAGTTGATTGAGCAGCTTTGTGACTGTGTGATTTTAAAAAATGACATTGTCAATTAGCATAGAAACACATCATTCCAAGCATCATGCCACCAAATCTGATGCACATCTGAACAAACAGAGAAATCAAATGTTGAACAGTTGAGTCTTCAGTGGTCACAATTGTGTGAAGTCAAATGGGAAGCTCTTTTGGCAAATGACAGAGTGCACTCCAACAGCCACTCCAAATCATAACAAAAACCAGATTGTCTCTAACAGCGCAAACACATGATTGTTGTGTCACATCAGGACCATGATGCATCATGAATGGAAAAGAGAATTTTCTCGGCCTGAGCTTTGTTGTTGTTTGTTGTTCTTTTCTCATGGCTTGCAAGTGTGGGAGACACATGCGATCCATCCACAAACGCATCAGGAGGGATCAACAAATGCAAGTTGCAAGAGAAGAAACAATGCAGGGAGACAATCCAACACTGTGTGATTTTGTGAAGTGGTGGGTGCTGTGCCACACACTGCACTTGAAGTAGCCCTCAACGGTAGGTAGGGTTGTTATTTTTTTCTAGTCCCGGTGTGACGTTTGTCTGCGGGCGGGTTTGTTTGTCTGTTGGTGGGTCACATAAGGGGCAGTTGAAGTAGAGGTTGGTCTGTCCATCTGTCAAACCAGAAGTGGTGTCAATTGGTCTGTCCATCTGTCAAACCAGAAGTG
>Ga0163149_10006310_pt1 | contig 12219 bp, 16 predicted proteins | sample OliLakLV19MP5G1_FD_148604 | JGI IMG/M metagenome (GOLD analysis project Ga0163149, IMG submission 148604) | Freshwater microbial mat bacterial communities from Lake Vanda, McMurdo Dry Valleys, Antarctica - Oligotrophic Lake LV.19.MP5.G1 | ecosystem: Environmental > Aquatic > Freshwater > Lake >...
GACTAGTAGAGTAGCAGCAAAAGACTAGCTTATAATTTTACTTGTCTTGAAATAGAACTAGTCTACATCTAGGTCTAGCTAGATCGACAGCTTAAAACGAGCTAGCTAGTAGTAATAGTCTACTGCCCTACAAAATAGGAAAGAGGCAACCGAGCAATGCTCAACATTCCTCAGCGTCTATCACCTACTGTACGTACCTGACCCAGTCATCCTCTAATAACAGTTGGGCAGTTAACACGATTGCTTAACTCGCAATCTACTAAAAGCTGAGTTTACTATTAAGCGCTGCGGTGTGACTTTTCATCCAACGGTGCATCAAGTCTACCACACCGTTGAGCTCCGAAAGCACGTATAATTGGATATTGTATTAATGGAATAGCCATGAGTTCCAATCCATTCGACGACGATGCCCCTGTCGATCCTTACGCCATTGGAAAACGCATTAACAAATCAAGGACAGGTTCCAGCCCATTTGATTTCGATGCCAATTTCACCAGCAAGTTTCGTGGCTCCGTGAAAGTTGGAGGAGGAGGAGAAGATACAGCAGAACAGGAACCCATATTAACGGGAATGGATGCCGTAGACTCAGCGCGTCGTCCATCAACTCTCTCGTCATCGCATAGATCTTCTTCTCAAGCAGCTGGCAAGCCATCTGTTTTGCAGTCACAACATCGAGCCACCACGGTGGGGGCTGAGATGCATCGTTTTACGCAATCCCTCGTTGGAGGGATGCGAGGAAGCGTGACATCGTCAGGTGTAGTCGGAGGCTTTGATCCCACCAAACTGGTGGGTAGCATTGGAGACAAGGCATTGCGTGGTAGTGCTGGTGAAGGTGGTGCCATTTTTGTGACCAAGAAAAAGATACCAATCGCTTGTTGGCCTTACGATGATTATCACCTGACGCAAAAAATGTTTTATGAAAAGCTTGAGGAAAAGGAGGACAAATGTGGAAGAGAAACGGAACAAGATGATGGAGGAGAGGCATTATCATCTATTCCGATTTTTTCTAGACCCAATGATCCACCTGAAGTGCGACATGCGGTTATAGGCTTGCCTTTGACAGATTTCGAAGCCAAAGCTGAAGAGCGAGGCATATCCATAGTGTCAACCTGGCTTTTTGATGCAGGGCTCATCGACGAACTCTTGGTCAATGGTGGCATGAGCCTCAATGTCATGCAATCATCCGCAGACAAGAGCGTAAACATTGATTCGGCGGAAGGAGTAGAAATTGGAGCGTTGGGACATCCAATTGAAGGGTCTAATAAGATGGACAAGGAAATCTCCAAATTGCGGTCAGCCACTAAACGCCACTTAACCCTCATCAATGCAAGATTAAACGATGGAGTCGCTGCTTCTGGAAGTGAAGTCCAGGAACTCGTGAATGCCGTTAATTCGACTAAGGAGGATCTTGGTAGATTGAGGGAATTATCCACCTACATTTCTAATGCCGGGGACGTGGAGAATCACAATAACTTCATGATTCAAAACTATCCGCACTTAAAAAATGCTGTCAATGCAAGGAGGAATCTGAATCGATGTTTTCGAGAGCTCGGTTTCTTTAGCCAAATACCCGACACCTGCGAACGCCTTCGAGAGAAGCTCTACGAAGGCGAGTACACAGCTCACGAATGGACTAATCTCCGAAATGTATGCCGCGAACACGTGGAACTTGAGATTTTCTTGGTTGAAGCTGAAGTGGGTATGAAACAGCGTTTGCAGGATGACTTTGGAGCAGACTACAAATCAAGTAGTACTCCTAGTATTCGAGGCGCAAAGTCGTTTGGAAGGCAAGCCTTTCTCGATATGGGACTAGCTCATAATAAAAATGAGGTTGACCATTTCTTGAAGGAGCACGTAAAGAATGTATGGGAACTGGGAGATGAAATTCGAATACGTTTGCTAAGCGGGATAGGTGCTGCTTTTGATCTTTCTATGAACAACCCTGCGGGAATGGTAGCGCTTGTGGAGGCCGTTGAAGTATACGAGACGGCGGCCGAAGAGTACAAAGCTGTTCACGGTGTAGAGGCAGGAAGCATTCAGAATTTACGCTTTACGGACATGCGATCCGCTGCGTTGTCGTCTTTGTACAAAGATATGGAGATTCGTGGTATGGACGTCTTCAAGGATCTGACGATGCAGGTGAGTGGAGAGCGAGGAAAGAAGTTTTGTGTGCTGAGCCAGTCTGCTGTGAGTACAGCTTGAGCTGACACATGCTGTGCTGTTGATATCATTTTCGTTCAGGCTGCTGATTTTGCCGAAGAAGAAGAGGCAACCAACCAACAATTCACGGCGGTTCTTCGAGCTGCGAGTGAACTTACCTCTGAAATTGGGTTTGTCAAGAACCAAATGGCTCCTTGTTTTCCTCCATACTGGGCAATCGAAACGATCTGGACCACATCTGTTGCTCACCTCTGTTCTAGCCAGATTCTGCAACAAATTGGAGGTCCAGAAGGCCACAAGCTAGCCGACTTGACTGTAACCCAACTTCTAGACCTCGTGGCATGGGTCGAAAGTTTTCGGGAAGTCGTGGAGGATACGTTTCCGGACATCGGTAGCATCAGTACCGAGAAAACATATTTCGATAAACGTCCAAATCTGTTGACCGAGGGTAATAAGTCGGTGGACGTTCAGACAGCAACGGACAGTTTAGCTTGGGTCAATAACACCCTTTGGCTTGTGCATGATTCAGCGAAAGATGAGTTCCTATATCGCACGAAAGAGCAAACAATTGAATGGCTTGAGAAAATATATGCGTGAGTTACTCATAACTGTGCAGCGACCTCAGTATATCTCTTCATTTCCTCATGTACCTAACTATCTTGTCTCGCCATTTAGCACCGACCACTCAGAAACCAAAACTTCGGAGGGACGTATTTTTACTTCTCTCTGCGAAGACGTGTTTTCACTTGCTGGAATTCAAATAAGGACCATAAGGGAACGCCTCACGCGAAAATCGGAGGCCCTGGTTCAATCTGTTGGGGTTATTCTGAAGAATCTGTACGACGTTCAGAACAAGGCGAGAGATAGGTTTTTGAAAGACTTTGAATCTTGCTGTGCTGCTTCCAACGATTTCCTTCGCATGAGTGAGAAGTGTGATAGTATTGTTTCTGAAATTAGAGCAGAGACCACGCTGTCACCGATAGTGATGGAGTCATTGGAGGAACAAGCAGCTGCCTTGATTGGACTATACAGCGCCGATGCTGTTTATGCGGGCCAAAGTACCCACGTTTACATCTTCGAGCCCATCGAGGAGGCTATTGCTGCAGACCTGTTTGGGACTGATTGGCTGGACGACCTGACGCACAACCAGCTTGCTTGGACTTTGGTTCGCACGTTAGAGGATTTCATGGAAGATCTTGAAGCCTTCCTGGATGAAATCATGGTTCAAAAGGTTGTCGAGGCCCTTGTCTCCGCCTCTGTGGTGTTCTACATCAAGATACTGCTAGGGAAAGCCTCAAAGAACAAGAGCAACAAAGACTCGTTTTTCACTGACAATAAGAAGGCTCTTGAACGAATGGCTGGTGATATCACCACGATCAAGGAATATTTCGACAACCTGTCGAAGAACATGCCCTCTCTTAAACGAGTTATTGACAGGGAGTTTGAAGTTCTCGAGACAATCCAGGAGATGATAGCCATCGCTGCTGGCGCGTCACAGAGTGACCCTCATGATTTTATTCTGGTTCTACAGAAGCGCATTCGAAATATCACGATAACAAAACTTGTGGTCGGAGATCTGTTCAAGTTGGTTGCGCCATCCCGAGAAAGGAGCGTGTACGAATTGATCGACAGCATGGAGGAGGAAATGATGGTCATTGCACCAACAGATGAGAGAGCGGTGGCCTCAGCTCAAGAACGCTCAACAGTCCCTGGTCTCCGTCTTGATCAGATGATGGCTAAGCACTGTGACCGGAGCAAAAGAAAGCGCCCCTTCAAAGCTACCGCAGTCGAAAGAACAGAAAAGATGTTGCAGGGCTGGCGAGCAACATGGACTGAAACGACGACTAATAGTCGCCGAGCTAGCTTAGTAACTGAAGTCTAAGTAGATCGTGTGCAGTCATAAAACATTGTGGTCACATCCATTACAGAATTCCTGCCGCTAGTCCTGCTGTTGTCGTCTCCCATGATATGTGAGACCACCGTACACGCGTATCTATACCGCTTAATTATTTTTCTTTCGATCAACGCAAAGCATCTTCTAATTGGGCTTCTCAAAAAACTGGAAAACTACCAAATAGTTGTGGCACGAGAAGCGCCCTGCATACGACTCGGCCTTGACTTTAATGTGAAGCGGTCCGGCAAGACGTTCCTTTGTGGTCAAGACGCATTTTGTGGGGTGCTCCTTTTCGTCGTCGCCAGTACCAGTGTGCTTAACATCCTGTTTTGGAAGGAAGGTAGTCTTCTTGTCGTTATGATCAACTATGGCGAACGAGGCACCTGCGGTTGAGCGAGTCCATACCTCCACTTCAACAAATTCTTTCGCGGCAATGTCAAGGGAAGTCGACCCACTCCCGCTTCATAATAAAGAAAGAACGGACCGCGATTACTTTCATATGAGAACAATCTTGGATGTCAAATCGGAACAACGAAGACACGTACCGCAAGTAGAGCATCTCCATGTGTAACTTATTGGCGTCGCCTGCAATGTCGTTTCTCAACGTTTCCTTCGTATCAGGACCTTTGCCACCATAATCAGATGGCAGTTGCTCTTCATCAATCAACTCCAGCAGCTTTTTTCTGGCTTGGTCCTTGTTCGAAATAACATCGATCTTGCTGGCTGTGCGAGGGTCCAACCATCCTTTGATCAGTCTCCAACTAGCTGAAAAGAAGCGAGGGCAATTGATGATAAACATCCGAGACATAGTCTCTGGAAAGCACAAACTGTCGACGGCTGCCTGCTCCTTGATAATGGAAAGGGCTCTACTGGTCAGCTGCGAGGTGGTCAAGTTCTCCAGGTCCAGGATGGAAAAACACTGGAATCTGCAAGCCATTAAGACGCGACTGATCTGTTGAGCTCATGAATTCATCTAAAAACGACTCAAGGCAATCGAATACTCACAATTTGAAATCCGGGTTCTTTTCCTTCTCTCGTCGCAACAGATTTCCGAAATCATGCATCTCCACATACCAGTGGAACTTGAGGATTCCATCAAGGGTCGTGATACACTCGACAGCATCAACATTGAGTACACCTGGTTTGGAAATAAAGATGGGAGCGCCGTTTTTTGCTTTTCCTGAGTAGAGCTGCGGATAGTTGGCAAAGTAGAGACTAACTTCACAACCAAGAGCATCCGTGGGATTGGCAAAGTAGTCATTTTCTCTCGGGGATCTATGGCATTCTGTGGCCTCCTCGATCATTTTGACAGCATCTTCTAACACAAACTTCCGAGCACGCAGCCAACGCGTAAGAGTCCATACTTCACCTTCTATCTCTCCGAAGGAATAAACAGTTTTTCTGACTTCATCGCCTCGCTTCTCGACCTCTTCCTTGAATTTGAACTGGAGAGAGATTTGTAAGCACCATCAGCTAGCTAGTGATAACATAAGGGGCACTAAACATTTTACTGACAATTTTTTGCAATAACTCACGTAAGCATCAGCTTCCTCCTTTGTCATGTATCCTGGCACACCCCAATAAAGAGGGTTTGCCTTGGCTGCTTCGGCGCCCTTGCCCTCCTCGCCAATGCCCATCAATTTGTCCACGTCCCAAATTCCTTCGTCAGCCATGATAGAAGATTCGTTTCAGTTCAAAAGTAGAGCGAGTTCTTATCAAAGCTTGATGCCTTCGATGAGAAGAAAACCTAATGTACAACAAGCTTGCCAATGAACATAAACAGCCTTGGCTTTCAGTTCAACTGCTTTCAAAACCTTCAATTCAAGTATTGGCTGTAAGGAGAAAGTCTTATCAGGCATCCATACCATAAAAATAATGACCGCTAATTCAATAATCTGCATATGCAGTCACTCATCATGCAGTCAGTGCGTGCGCTTGCGCTCTCGGGTGATAATCGTGTACTACTACTATAGCTATCTCTAGCTAGCTAGCGTAGTGTAATGGTAATGGTACCAGGTACTACACGCACTACTAGTTAGCTAGTAGTAGTACCAGGTACCACAGCAGTACTACAGTACTACCGGCACTGCAACGAACTACTTGTAGCTGGTACTAGTATCTACTAGCTAGCTAGAAGCGTAGACACTTCGATTGTACCACATTGTACTGTACTTTTGTACTGGATTACAGAACCTGCTACAATTGTACGTACGTCTGTCTGGCAGAGCCGCACTACTAGTTTACGAGTCATGATGGGCCAGACAGTAGACGCGCGTTGAAATTGTAAAACGCTCTTGCCCACGGATGTCCCAGGAAACGCTTATCCCATTCATGCATGTCTAACCCTAATGGTTTAGCTAAGTGAGTTACCTCAAAATAAAGAACAAAATTCCAGACAATGAGGATGGCGATAGCTATTGCACTAAAATTTTACTAGTTCGCTACAGTGATCCTCGCTGATCACCTCCTTTGGACTCATCGCCTTGCTATCCTTGAAGAGCCCGTTGCAATTCAAGGCATGATTCTTCATCTAAATCATCAACATTGAATGTTAGTGATCGCCTTGACAGTTTGCTTCAACTGAACCTCAACAGCTTTATTACAATTACCAACAACCTAATCTTACACAGACCTATGTCTTTTGCACTCATGTCTTCTATGAGTAGCTCTTTTAGTTTGATCTCCTCCGACATCGACCTATCAGGATCCCACGATGAGACGGGAACACTGAGATGGGGCTTTAGCACTGGTAGTTACTCTTGTCCCTCAGTTGACTTCTTGTTGAACTTCCATTCATATAACTTATGCATTGCTGGAGCAGGATAATCTTTGATTTTCTCTGGTGTTGGTTCACCGTGTTCACTCAAAATAGCCATTGCTTGTTGTCGTAATTTCTGTTGCTCAAAGCGCGTTCGTTTATCCTTCCGCATTACATCCGACAGCTTCTTTCTATCATCCATTGCCCATGCTTTAAAGAAATCACTGGACTTCAAGTGTTTGCTGCGAGTAACAGCAAAGATTGTGCCAGTTGTCTTTACTTTTCAAAGAAGTTAAATCCATTCGATTGTGGTTGGGCAATGTCATGTTTCTTTGATCCTCGCCTTGGTGCTGAAATGCAAAGCCGAGTTCCATCATATCCAGGGGACACAAGAAAGACGTTCAATCGTTCTAGCTTGAACAATTTGGAGCCATGTGGATTGATGATTGAGTTGACAGTCTGATCAGCATTCAACACCATTTCATGTTGCATTGTGTAGAGACCCAAAATGGGGTAAAGTTTTGTATCGCGGCTCACAAGATGGAGGATGAAGAACATGTTACAAAGGAGTTGGATGATTTGGCTGGATGAGAGGCCAGCTGTGAGAAATTTTGGGATGTCCAGGGCGGAGACAGAACCAACAGAGAGCAAATAGAGACAGGATGTTAAGAAACCGCCCTGACAATCATCTTTGGAGGTGATGCATTGGCTGGATTTGAAAAGTAAAGATGCCAAAGCGCAACTTGTGTTTTGGACCCAAAAGGCTGGGTTGATGTGACAGGTTGGGCCACTGGCTCCTGCCATGTGGGAATCTGTGCATTGAAATTTTGACCAACCTTGAAAATCAGATGCGCCGGCGCTTTTGGGGCTGTTGTCAAGGGCCGGAAGGACAGCTTGGCTGAAAGAGAGACCAATGTGGCCAGGAATGTCATTATATTCCGGTGGAAAGAGCTTGTTGTCTTTGTTGGAAATGAGTTTAACTCTGTCTTCCAGATGGTAGGCGCCCCAGGGTGCACATGCGGTAATCAATTTGGCATGGGCAACTGATTGGTTGAGCAGCATGTCACGAGAAAAGCGCAACGACGCCATGGTGTTGGTTTGTTTGCACACAATGAATTGTGTCAAAACAGTGCATAGCGTTGGGCCCTCAGAGGAGTGGAAAGCATGGATGGAGTGAACCATGACTTGAGGATCAGGGCCATGGCGCCTCCTGTGATGGATGCACATGCATCAAACAAAGTGGAGGTAGATGTGGATAAGGAGGAACGTGCAAAGGTGACCAAACCAGTAGATGAAGTGCTGGGGCAATGGTAATCAGTGGCACTGTGGCAGGGCTAGGTTGTTTGCCAAGAAGGGACGGAAGAGAAGGAGTGGAGGTGGAGTGTTTGCCAGGGGTGGAGGCATCACACCCTGGTGCGCGGCAGGTGCCAAACAAATAATCCACTGTTGGTCAAGGGCAAGGGGGTGGAGTAGAAAGATGTGGTTGCGTTTTGATCGAGAAAGGAATGGGGTGACAGGAAGGCGACACCACCACATCAGTGGAGAGTAAATTTGCGATCTCACGTGGCATGGTGGCGGGATCAATGTTGCAAAAGGTATTGAAGAGGTGATAGTCCAACCAAGATTTGATGCTGGGTGGGCGCAGGTGGGGCCAGAAGGCAAGAGAGAAGATGTCATCAACTGGGCCGAATGGGAAGGGCAACAACAATGAAGCTTCTAAATTGTGGAGGTAGGAGGTGACGTGTTGGGCAAAGCGACTGCCCATTGACTTAGTGGCAGCAGCCAAAATAGCATCAGCAAAGAGGTGATGTGTGGGCATCCACAAAATCAACTGCTGGATGGTTTGTAAGAGGGTGGAGTGCTCGCACACAAGATCAACTTGCTCAAAAATGAAACTGGATTCTTCCAAATCAATGCAAAAATTATCAGGGGCAGCTGCCGCTGCTCCGAGCCATGCTGCAATGAGCATGTTGATCATCCAGTCTGCGCAGTGTTGGTCATTGTCAGGAGTGCATTCCAAAATGAGGTCCCACAGGAGTTCAATTGCGGTGGACGTAGGTAGGGTCCAACAACAAGCCAACGGGGAGACCATGACCAACTGGGAGAAGGAGGAATTGTGGGAGCAAAAACCATGCAGCTGGATTTTCATCATCTTCGAGAGTGTTTGGAGCATCGCGGTTGTCTTGAGTGGCAAACATAGGTGGCATGCGCATGAAGACATGATGATCCAGACAGGCCAGAAGCAAAGACATGTCTTCCACCTGTGACAAAAATGAGAGAGGTGGCAGCAGGGGAAGGCAATTTCCCCAGCCTTGGAGGCAAGCAGCATCTCGAGAGCAATGTGGGAGACCTTGGTCACGGACGGCAGCGATGCCAGGATAGAGGAAGAGATGTCACCCATGGTGTCACACCATGGGATGAAAGTGCAAGCTTCCCGTGCGTTGGGAGAGACACAAACAGGGCTTCCAATGCGTTGGGAGAGACACAAACAGGAACTTCTGCAATAAAGGTGGCCTGAAGTCCGGCTGGGGTGACCAAAGGGTCACTAGATTCCCAGAACAGATGAGTTTGAGCAAAGAGAGAGAACGAGGGGACAGAATGAGAGAAATGAGAGGAACGATCCTCCAGCACTCATGCTTCCAGGAGATCTGGAGAGGTCCCCTGAGGGGACGCAGCCATGGGCCCGAGGACCACTAGGAGCGGCTCTGACCAGGAGTGGGCAGTGCGGTAGAGACGAGTGATGAGGAGAGCCCTGGCATGAGACTGGCAGCTGAGGATGACCATGTGCTGGGAGCGGGACCAGACATGGTGCTGCGGGGAGAGGCGCGTAGCCTTGGAGTTGATGCGGCAAAAGGCGTTTTTAAGATTGGAAGCCGACATCTGGGCATTGGGCTGCAACAGGAGGGCGTTGTTATCAGAAGGTGCAGGACCTGATGGTTGTTGAAAAAATCCTCTGCTTGGGTGGAAGTGTTCCAAGGGGAGGCTTTGATGGTGGGAAGACATGTTAACGAGTGAAAAGACAGAAAATTGGGTCCATGGGCCGAACGGAGGCAGACATGATGGACAAAGGTTCAGAAGGTAGCTAAATTGATTAGTAGTGAAAGTCGTCTTAACGTTTGAACTGTTACAATTTAGCGAGCTTCGGAATGTCAAAAGTGTGTATCAGCGGGCCAGTTGTGCAACCTGCAGTTGGGACTCATGCACGTTTCATCACGAATGGCTATCTATGGACAAAGCACAGTTGTGGACGATGCAACGGCATTGAGATGATCTCATAAGGATTGCTCAACAAGAGCTCACTCTTTCGATACATCATGCTATGCGTAGTCTGATTAGATTAGTCCTTGTTACATCACACCTCGTTCACTACTCGACCATGACCAGCCTAGATTTGTAGTCTGACAGGTTATGAGCCCAAGTGCACTGTCAACACAGTTGCTGATCACTGTGTGGGATCACTTGAGTAGGTCCCAACGATAACAGTGACGCCAGCATTGCTGAGTGCATTGGCAATGACATCGCAATGCAACAATTAATGGCAACATGTTTCGTGTGTCGCGACAAGAATGAGACATTGGGGAGTTGAGATGACCTCGTGTTGCATTCCACTGCTAACATAAAAGCCCAATCCAGAAGATCAGCACTGGATTGAAGACTGATCCCTGAAGTCTCAGTGACATAAACAAACAGGATGAACAATGACAATGGAGCTAATGGTGCCAATGAGAATGGCAACATGCACAATGTTGGCCAACGGGAAACGGAAAGGCAGGAACTGTTGCACTGAAGACTTGAGTTTGAACAAGAGCGGCAATGATTGTCACGGAGCAGGTATGGTTGCTCCAGGAACGTGAACATCTAATGCAAGAAATCCAAGATGATGCGGATGCTCGCATGGCCAAATTGGAGAGGAGACGACAACCCTTTCAGATGCGAGCAATAGAAGCTCATGTTCTTGTGCATGAGCCGCAACAACAACAGCAACACGCCGGATTGGAGGAAGAGGATACAGATGAGGTTTCTTTGTCCACGGTGGAACCAAGTCCTTAATTTACTTGATTCGGCAAATAACAACAAAAGACACCTATCAGTGTGCTTCATGGGAGAATCATCGGCGGCAGTGTCGGCAAAGAATTTGGTCCAACGATGGTTGCACACCAAGGATATTTGACACGATCAATCCAAGAAATCAACTCAGATTCATGCGCGACTGAATTGTTGAAGGTGTTGCACCAAGGATCACAGTGTTGGATGAGTGTAGAGATCTATGTATTTGTTGATAAAGATCAGTGTACTACTGTAGAAGTAGTGAGCTCTGTTGGAGCATGTTATGTACTCTACCAGGCCTGATCCCCAATATGTTGCAGTCTGCAATATATTGCAAGAAAAATATTGCAATTATTTTATTGCATAACATCGGAGTTTTAAAATAATTTTATTGCAATGCTACAAATATTTGCAATGTAGGCAATATGAACATTGCCCACCTTCTCTTTAGTCATCCTTGTCTTCTTTATCACCATGCTGTTCCCAGTCTTTCCACCATTCCTCCTGGCGGACGGTTTCTTCCTTCTTTGTGAAACGCTTGAGAGCACTTGCCAAATGAATGTCATTCCACAACCCTTCCTTCAGATTGGCCTCGATGAACATCAATGCTTCAATCGTTCTTGGTGCCATGGATCCACGGTTGTCGGCAAGCACAACCCTGCAAACACTGAACAGTTGCTCAACAATGTCATTGGTTGCAACAACAAAGATGGGATCAATGTACTGTGTTTCCTCTTTGTTTGTGTCACTACCACTCTCCAGCTCTTCTTCAACTTCGCGGCGTGCCTTCTTTCACGAATAATTGTTGGTTCCTCAATTTCATTGCTGGTTTTGCCATCAGAATTTGCCTGGACAACTCCTTGCTTCTTTTCCAACAGAAAAATGGGTGCTTACTAGACTGTTCTGTTAACAAAATTGTATTAGGTCTGCCAGTCTGTCTGTTGAGGTCTGTCTATTGAAGGTATGGAACATTGTTGCAATATTTTGTTGCAATATTTTATTGCAATAAAAACATTGCAATAAAAATATTGCAATAATTTTATTGCATCACTGAGAAATATTGCAATATCCTAGCAATATTATTGGGATCAGGCCTGTACTCTACTAGTGTGGATATCGCGCTGTCGGTGCGCACCGATAAAGATCTCTCTCGTGAATGAGGTTCAATGTGGGACTGGGACTGAATGGTGAGATCTGATTGGCCAACACACTCCTGTCGTGCACAGTCATCGGCTGTGAACGGAATCGGGATGATGTCGTGTCCGAGGAGTTGTCGACGCAAGAAATTGAATGGTTTGCCCTGGAGTGGCTTGGAGTGGTAGTCGGCAACCATTTTGTCGGTAGGACAGTAGGGAACTTC
>Ga0163149_10006311_pt1 | contig 12219 bp, 8 predicted proteins | sample OliLakLV19MP5G1_FD_148604 | JGI IMG/M metagenome (GOLD analysis project Ga0163149, IMG submission 148604) | Freshwater microbial mat bacterial communities from Lake Vanda, McMurdo Dry Valleys, Antarctica - Oligotrophic Lake LV.19.MP5.G1 | ecosystem: Environmental > Aquatic > Freshwater > Lake >...
TTTCTACCTTTTACAAGCCAACCAAAACTAAGTATAGGATATTAATTGAAACTCCCTCATTTTCAACCGATTACTATGCCATTTGTTCGCAAATTGAGAATCTGGGATTGAATGTAGCAGATACTTTGATTGAAGTTTCACCAAGAGGCAATGAGTACTGTATTCGCAACGAAGATATTATCGAAGTAATAGAGAAAAATAAAAATGAGCTTGCTTTGGTATGGATTGGGGCTGTGAATTTTTATACTGGGCAATTTTTCAATATCAAATTTATATCAGAGAAAGCCCATAATGTTGGGGCCTTGGCAGGATTTGACTTAGCTCATGCCATAGGCAATGTGCAATTGGAATTGCACAATGAGAAAGTAGATTTTGCCACTTGGTGTTCGTACAAATATTTGAATTCGGGCCCAGGTGGTGTTTCAGGGTTGTTTATTCATGAAAATCACCACCTAAAATCACCAGCATATAAAGGCTGGTGGGGAGCAGACGAGCAGGAGAGATTTAAGATGGGAAAGATATTTAACCCTATGCCAGGGGCAAAAGCTTGGCAATTAAGTAATGCACCCATATTAAGTATGGCAGCTCATAAAGCAGCCTTAGATGAATTTGAAAACGTAGATTTAGATAAATTAAGAGAAAAAAGTATTGCACTGTCTTCCGCATTAATTGAAGGTGTAGAATTGATAATGAAGATATTTCCACATTGTGGTTTCCACATTATCACACCAAAAAATGAGAAGGAAAGAGGGAGTCAGGTATCTATTCTCACTAAAAATAATGGTAAAAAACTTTTTGAATATTTAACATCGCAAAACATTGTGGTGGATTGGCGGGAACCAGAAGTGATACGAATGGCACCTGCAGCGATGTACAATAGTTTTGATGAAATAGGTACGGTGATAAAAGCAATCGAAGCTTTTTTCGCCACTGCTACCTAAAATTATTTACTCAAATACAAAAGGTTGTGGTGAGAAACAAAGTATAAATACTACTAGCATTAGCCAGCCCAATACTTGCCTGCCAATACTAAGAGGTTCATCTTTAGTAGCTGTGGGATGATAAATGCCCAAGAATCTACCTAAAATTAGGCCGAAAAGCATCCAGCCATTGTACCCTTTCAAGTTTGGGAAAAAATAACTTATCGAAAATTGAGCTACCAATATTGCCATAGCTATTAGTAAAGCATTTTGGAAACTACCACTCACTTTGGCAAAAGCAAAATATAGAAATAGTAAATATAGCAACACATTGGTATCGAGTAAGTCTTCTACTTTAGAAGGGGTTACAATCCCTAGTCCGGCATAAAACATAAATCCAATGAAAAGGGTGAGAGAAACTATGCGATGGGCTGGGTTGCCAATTAATCCATACAAAATATGTCCACCATCGAGCTGGCCAATGGGCAATAAATTTAAAGCCGTGAAAAAACAAGCCAAATATCCAGCAAAAAGGAATGGATAGTGCATCATTTCATATTGATTAGGCACTAAAGTAGGGTCGGCAATGTATTTTTCAAATAAAATAAAAAGCAGATTTTTACCAATGTAAAACGAGCCTTCCATGCCTTGGTACACGTAGGTGGCATAATCTAAACCATATTTTTGGTAATCTGGGTGGATGGTAAAAATATATTCGGCAGGTGGCAAATGGGTGAATCCGTAAAATAAAATAGCCAACGCTACGACAAAACCAGCCAATGGGCCGGCCAAACCAATGTCAAAATATTCTTTTCTAGAATTTATAACTTGCTTTATGCGAATAAATGCACCCAATGTGCCAATGGTTGAGCCTAATCCAAACCACATAGGTATATAATAGGGCAGTGTAACATCTATTTTATAGTATTTGGCGGTGAAATAATGTCCAAATTCGTGAACTGTCAGTATGCCGATAAATGCGGTTGAAAATTTGATTCCTTCAGTCAGCATTTCAAGTGTCATCCAATTATTCCAGCCAAAGCCATCTTCATTTAAGAAAAACAGCTTACCATAAATCCATTCTACTCCTGCTAAAGTGGTGGTAATGAGCGTGATAATAAATAATCCTATTTGTAATGCTAATAATCTTTGTGGTTTGCTCATTATGCTTTTGCTAGTAATTCTAAAATGGTGTGAGGTGGTTTTACCAAGATTGTATGAATGCCAACCGAACCTGAGGAAATGATATTTGGCTCATTATCGTCAATAAATACAGATTCAGAGGCCGATAAGGCTTTATCTTTTAATACATATTCATATATTTTTGGGTCGGGTTTTCTCATTCCTAAGTTGTAGGAATAATATACTTTTTCGAAAAGTGATTCTAAGCCTCCAACAATATTATTTTCCCTGGCCAGCTTTGCATTCACATCTAAAATATGGGTGTGATTGGTATTGGAAAGCAAAAATAGGCGGTATTTAATAGCCAATGCCTTTAGTAAATCTATTCTTTCTTGCGGAATATTGAGCAATAGGCTGTTCCAAACCATTTCAAACTCAGTCGTGCTCATGTATTTTGCATTGGCATTATTCGAATTGATAAAGTAGCTATTGAGTTCGCTTCTCAATATTTCATCAGAAAGGCTGCCTACTTCATGCAGCTCCCAAAGTCCTTTTTTAGCTAAAAATTCATTAATTTGAGGCACCGAAGCTCCATAATAATTAGCAAAAGCATTGATAGTTATATTTATATCAATGTTGATAATAACGCCTCCTAAATCGAATATTAGGTTTTTTATGCCTTCGAAATTCAAATGATTCTTTAATTATATGGTAAATATCAGTCGCTAAAAAGCGAATTCAAAACTGGACAGGAAAATTATCTTTTTCAAATTGATAAATGCCATTAAATTCTTTCCGCCAACACTATCTCATTTTTGCCTTCACAAGTCTGAAACCCAATTACATAATCATCGCCTCCATCTTTTATTTTCAGCTTATTTTTTAATTGATTGGCAGTTAGAGGGTAGTTTCTGGTAATCACATTTGCCTTTTTTTCTTTTAAATGTGAGACTATTTCTTTCTCGCTGCCTCTATTTTTTATTTCAAATGCTCTTCCCGGAAATTCTACGATTAATTCATTACTGGTATACAAGTGTGTATTAGGTGCTATCTTATTAATATTGAATTTAGTGGCTATTAGTTTGAAAGTTCCAGATTTTAATATGGAACTATTAGGTTCATACAAATATTTCAATGGATTTGAATAGTTTGTTTTTGCCTCTTTTTCATCATTTCTGTAAAATTCAAATGTTTGATTTCTACTTTTAATGATATTGATTGTAAATACTTTTTCTTTTTCAAGCCATTCATTTTCAAGCAAATACAATACTTCTTTGCACTCATTATCTACCGAAATTATATGCACTTCTTTTACAAATCTTAAATCGGCAATCGTTTTATCAATATCTAGCAACGGTGAAGTTTTTATCAATATTTGATTTGACTTTTCGAATAGAAAAGCAAGATTATCTGTCACATTGGGTTCACAGTCAGCCAATTGAAATACTTTTTTGCCTGATTCGCTTCTTCTGGCAGGGTCAATAAATATAGTATCAAAACTATTTTTTGATTGCCTCAAAAAAGCTAATCCATCACCATTAATACAAACTACATTTCTTGCATTTAGAATATTGAAATTGTGTTTTGCAATCTCGTACAAAACCTCATTTTGCTCTATGTATGTAACTGATTTACAATGTTTTGAAAAGTAATAACCATCTACTCCAAAGCCTCCTGTCAGGTCTATTATGTTTCCCTTTCGCACAATTTCAGCTTTATACTTTGCCGTGGTTTCGGAAGAGCATTGCTCTATTGACAATCGCACAGGAAAAACGATATACCCAATACTGTGCCAACTCGGCAATTTGTCTTTCGCTTTTTGCCAACCTTCTATTTGCTGAACAATCATTTGTAAGGGCAAATTTTTCCCCGAAAGCTTCAAGGCCACTTCCTGCGGATTGTGATTGCGGTAGGTTTTGATTATCTCTAATATGTGAGCCGAGAGCATTGAAATGTTTTAAAAACTTTTTAAAAATACATTGTAAATAGCGATTATTGCGAATATTCACTTAAATCAAATCAAAAGACTTAAACCTCATAAATATCATAAAAATGCTAACTCCGGAAGTACAAGACAAAATAAATCATTGGTTAAAAGGTAGTTACGATGCTGAAACCAAAGCTGAAATTCAAAGACTAATAGACTCAGGCAATGAAGCCGAGCTTACTGATGCTTTCTACAAAGACCTTGAATTTGGCACAGGTGGGTTGCGTGGCATTATGGGAGTAGGTTCAAATAAAATGAACAAATATACTGTGGCAGCCGCTACCCAAGGTATTTTCAATTATTTAGCCAAATCATTTGATGGTGAGCAAATAAAAGTTGCCATTGCCCACGATAGCCGAAACAATAGTCCGTATTTCGCCCAGATTACAGCAGAAGTATTCTCAGCTAATGGTGCGAAAGTGTATCTATTTAAAGAATTGCGACCCACACCCGAATTGTCTTTTGCCATTCGCCATTTTGGCTGCCAAAGTGGCGTGGTAATCACGGCTTCACACAATCCGAAAGAATACAATGGCTACAAAGCCTATTGGAACGATGGTGCTCAAATGTTGCCCCCACACGACACCAACTCCATTTTAGAAGTACAGAAAATCACAGATGTTTCAGAAATCAAATTCAATGCCATTGCTGAAAATATCATTTCTATTGGTGAGGAAATAGACAGCATTTATATGGATAAATTGATTTCGCTTTCTGTATCGAAAGAGGCAATCAGAAGACAGAAAGATTTAAAGATAGTGTACACGCCACTTCATGGCACGGGCATTACGCTAGTGCCCAATTTACTTAAAAAGTTTGGCTTTGAAAATGTACAAATAGTAGAGGCACAAGCTGTACCTGATGGCAATTTCCCGACTACCCCTTCACCAAATCCAGAAGAAAAATCAGCACTTGCATTGGCAGTAGCCCAAGCCAAAAGCATAGATGCCGATTTGGTAATGGCAACCGATCCCGATGCCGATCGGGTGGGCATAGCAGTGAAAGACAATAAGAATGAATGGATTTTGCTCAACGGCAACCAAACGGGTTCGCTACTTATCTATTATATGCTCAATGCTTGGAAAGAAGCTGATAAAATTGATGGCAAGCAGTTTATTTGCAAAACAATAGTAACAAGCTATATCATCGATGCCATAGCCGCTAAATTTGGCGTGAAATGCTACAATGTGCTTACCGGATTCAAATATATTGGTGAAATTATTAAAGCAAAAGAAGGCATAGAGCAATTTATTGTGGGTGGAGAAGAAAGCTATGGATATTTGATTGGTGATTTTTCTCGCGACAAAGATGCTGTGGGTTCATGTGCATTTATTGCAGAAATGGCTGCATATTCAAAAGATAAAGGCGGAACCCTTTTTGATTTGTTGATAGATATGTATGTGGAATTCGGTTTCTATAAGGAAAAGCTAATTTCACTTACTAAAAAAGGAAAAGCCGGACAAGATGAAATAAAAGCCATGATGGATAGCTACAGAAACAATCCACCCGCCAAACTCGCTGGAAGTGAAGTAATTACTTTGATGGATTATGAACTGAGAAAACAAACCGATTTAAAAACGGGAAAGGTAACCGACATTGCCTTGCCCAAATCAGATGTGTTGCAATTTGTGACTGCTGATGGCAGCCTCGTTTCAGCTCGCCCATCAGGTACAGAGCCTAAAATTAAATTTTACTTTAGTGTAAATGAAAAGCTGGCTTCAAAGGTCGAATTTGAAAAAGTAGATGCAGAATTAAACGATAAGATAGACCAAATAATTGAAGATTTGAGGCTAAATTAAGTCGACTTTACTGTTGAATTAATTTCCTTAAAAATGACAACGGCAACAACCTTATGCTGTTACCGTTGGTATTTATTCAAATTTTAAAATAACAAACCGAGTTATTCTTTAAGTTTGAAATGCAATTACTCTATATTTTACTCAGCATTCGGAGCATATACAACTGGCTGATTTGCAGGTTTTTCATTCACTTTAACAGCTTTAGATTTACCTTTAAAATTCGATTTGTAATTGCCACTTGCCGTCATAGGGTTTACTACTATTTCTATGGGTAATATTGGCATTTGTGCACCGCTTGTATTGAATTTAGAAAATGAATTTTTATAATTGGCTGCACTTTGTCCGTTTGTTACCACCTCCGACTTGTGATCGAAAGACTGAGTTTTATCTAAATTATTCTCCTTGGCCACTTTTGCATTTAAAGGCATTTTGTAGTTATGAGTAGAATATACTGAAGTATATTTTGGTTGTGCCATTGCTAAAGAGAATACAAATATGCTACTGATTGCGATTATTAACGTTTTCATGATATTGGAAGTTTAAATTGTTTGTTTTGATTACGATACAATTTTACGGGGTATTTTCATCAGGTTTCTCATGTAAAATGCTGGTTTTTAGGTAAGTATAAATACCGATGGTTGGAGAAAAAGGCGATTTTGATGTGATTGAGCAATATCTGTTGGAAAAATTGGGGAAGATTGCTATACCAATTTCCTATCAATAGCCATACGAATGAGTTCTACAGTGTTTTGTGCTTCAAATTTTTTAAGCAGATTCATTCGGTGTGTTTCTACAGTGCGAGAGCTTATGAAAAGTTTGTCTGCCACTTGCTTAGTACTCAGGCCATCAGCTACACATTTCAATACTTCAATTTCGCGAGGTGTGAGGTCAACTTTGTCTTTTTCTTGATCTCGCATTTCTGTTAGGCCTTGTGCAAGCAAGGCTGTAATATGGGGGCTGAAATATTTCTGACCTGCTGCTGCTTTTTTTATGGCAATCACCAACTCCTCTTTTTCTACATTTTTCATTAAATACGAATACGCGCCTGCTTGCACACACTTTAATATATATTCGGGCTCTTCGTGCATAGAGAGGAAAACGATACTTATAGTTTTATATTTTTCTTTGATAATTAATGCGGCTTCAATTCCATTCATTTTAGGCATTGTTACATCAAGTAAAATAACATCAGGCATAGATATAGCAATTGTTTCAAGCAATTCTAGCCCATTTTCAGCATGAGCTATTATTTCGAAGTCAGTTTCCGATTTCAATAGCGATAGCAATCCATCCCTAACCAAGCGATGGTCGTCTGCAATTATTATTTTTATTTTTTCCATAGATTTATGAATATAAAAAACATTAAACGGGAATATTCACAGTTATTTTAGTGCCTTTGTTCAACTCCGATTCAATTTCAAAAGTACCGCCTACCAAATTTGCCCTCTCTTTCATATTTCTCAAGCCATTAGAGTGGTTGTTTTGTTTTGTTTGAAAAGCATTGAATCCAATACCAACATCCATAATTATGAGGTCTATTCCATTATCCGCAAACTCAATATGGATACGTACCTTATCAGTATTGGCATATTTTTGAATATTTTGTAGGGCTTCTTGCGTAATTCTATATAGGCAAATTCGCTTTTCCAAATCAGGTTCTACACTATTTTCGCCTCTGTTTACAGTAAATTCAATTTGTAAATCAATATTCTTTATCAATATTTTAATGGCGGCTTCAATGCCAAAGTCATACAACACACTTGGCACAAGATTTATAGCCACTCTTCTAACTTCTTGAATAGTTTCGTCTAAAAGATGCTTGGTAGCAAGCACAATGGTATTGTTTGAATCAAGTTCCTGCACTTTAAATTTAAGTGCCGTAAGCATTTGCCCCACACCATCGTGAAGCTCCCTTGAAATTCTGATTCGTTCATTTTCTTGGCCTTCTACCAGCGAAATAGTTTTTAGCCTGTTTTGCTCAGTTACAATTTTCGATAATTCAGCCAATCGATCACGCATTTCCAGTAATGAAAAGCCTAATACATCGCTATTGCTGAGGGGAGTATATACTACAGAAAAATTGCCGGCTCCTATTTCTTTGGCAAATCCGGTTGTTTTTCTAAACTCGTCAACCAGTTTATTGACCGAATTTGCTATTTGACCTATTTCATCTTCATTTTTAACTTCTAAATAATTATCTGGCAATATCCCTCTAGAAAGTAGGTTTATTTTTGAATTTATCTTCTTGATTGGGTTGGCAATTTTTCGCGACAAATAAATAGTAACCAGAACCAGAACATTTGTAAGCAAAACACCTACAATTATCATTTTTCTATTCAAGTTGTATATAGGCAACATGGCCTCTTTCATGTCTATTTCTGAGAGCAATGCCCAATTTACGCTGTCGATTTTCAGGTTTGAAAAACAGCTCAAAACTTCTAGACCTCTGTAATCTTTAAATATACCCCTACCTGAGTTTCCTGCCAAAGCTAAAGCTACACCAGGTGTAGAAACCATTATTTCCCTTGCATTTCGCTCGCTTATAAATCTAGAATTGCTTCGCATGGAATAGGATTGGCTCACCACATACGATTCTCCTGTTTCGCCCATGCCTGATCGCTGCGACAAAATGGAGTTTATATCATCGAAATTGAACTTTACCAGTATAAAGCCCAATACTTCGCCAAATGAATCTTTTATAGGAGAAATTATTACCAAACAAGGATTTGAATTAATTTGAGATACATAATCCAAATCGCCCATAAATGGGTTTTGATAACTCTGAGTAAATAATTGCTTGAGCATAGGATTATAAAAAACAGTATCATTTACATTTTTGCCTAAGTACCCATTTTGTACAGATGTGTATATTATTTGACCATCTTTGCTTACCATCCACACATTTTTATAATGATTCGATTGCATAAATTGATATAATGAATGGCCGAAAAGCGAATCTGTAAGCAAGTAGGCTGGGCTTTTAGCTCCATATTTACTAAAGGTTTGTTCGAGTTCTGTGAATGTAAATTGAGTAGAATAATAAGTAGTAAAATGTTGAATATATGTTTTTTGAGTAGCAAAATAACTTTCCAGCCACCCTTTTTTCAAATTCATTACCGAACTAAGCTGGTTGTGGGTGCGATCAATAATTGCCGATTGGGTAGAATCAAAATAAAAATAATAAGAGGTTGAAAGTATCACAATGCCTACCAACAAATAGGAAATAATTAGTTTTTTGCCAATTGTAAGTCGTTTGAAAAAAATGGTATTAAATAATGGTAGGCTTGCCATAGCTAAAAAAGAATGCAAAAAACGCACTAAAATACACATAATATCTGCTAATTTGTGTCAGTAATTATACTTAGCTATTTACCAAAGTATAAAATCGCTTTAGATGTAGTAGGTCCAAATGAAATTTTAAGTCGATTGCAAGAAGTGGAAATTATGTTTGCCGCCCAATGGAAGGGTGAAATACAATCAGATACCGCTGCTATGAAGCTACTTGCCACCCATAGTTTGGAAGAAATACAAGCGACAGATATACTTATAGTACCAGGGGCTACAGTTTCGTTTCTAGAAATTTTGCAAAATAAAAAAGTATTGAGCTGGATAAAAGGCTTGTACCCTAATGCTAAATATATCTGTTCTGTAAGTTCAGGTTCTATCATTCTGGCAGCTGCTGGGTTGTTAGAAGGTAAAAAAGCTACTTCGCATTGGTATTCGCTTCGTTTTTTGGCCGATTATGGTGTAAAAATTGTGCGTGAACGCTATGTACAAGACGGCAATTTTATCACAGCTTCAGGTTCTACATCAGGCCTTGACATGGCATTGTATTTGGCATCTTTAATTTCAAGCGAAGATACAGCCAAAGCAATTCAGCTGATGCTCGAATACGAAGCCGAGCCTCCGTTCGAATCGGGTAATTTGGCAAAAGCCTCAAAAGAGACAATGGTAGCAGCCAAGAAAAAGCTAAAAGAAGATGCACTTCGTTCTGGGATATTGACTTTAATCTGATATTTTTTGCCATATCCTGCTCAAAAATTATAATTATTGAGGTAATACATCAAAATATAAAACAGTTGAAGTACATATTTTCTTCATCGGAATACGGAAGAAAGGTAGTAATTCTTAGACCTAACTAATTGTTTTAGAGCGTATCGACCCATTTCAATGTAAATTCAATATTATTTTATCAGTAGATTTTTAAAGTATAAAATTTGTTTTGAAAAAAATCGTTAAACTTGCACCCAAATTTTGTATAATAGTTTGAATCAATATGAACAAATTAATAAGCTTTAGTTTAGCCGTTTCCCTACTTTCAATTGCCGCAATAGCAGGTGATAAGAAAAAATCAAAAGATGCCACCATTATTTCAATAGCTGGAAAGCCAGTCGGTGCGACAGAGTTTAAATATGTATATAATAAAAACAATGCCAATTCGCCTGAGGCTTATTCAGAAAAGAGTATCAAGGAATATTTGGAGCTGTATGTGAAATTCAGGCTTAAAGTAAAAGAAGCTGAAGAGTTGGGAATGGATACCACCAAATCATTTAACAACGAGTTGAACGGCTATAAAAAGCAACTGGCTCAACCTTATCTTACAGAAAAAAGTGTTACAGAAAACTTGGTAAAGGAAGCTTACAATCGTTTGCAGGAAGAGGTAAAAGCCGCACATATATTAATAAGAGTAGCTGCGGAAGCCGACCCTAAGGATACATTAGCAGCTTACAATAAAATACTCGACATCCGCAAAAAGATAGCCGCAGGGTTAGATTTTGAAACTGCAGCTAAGCAATATTCAGAAGACCCATCTGCTAAGACCAATGGCGGAAACTTAGGCTATTTTACTTCTTTGCAAATGGTGTATCCTTTTGAAGATGCAGCTTACAAAACTACCGCTGGACAAATTTCACAGCCATTGCGTACCAAATTTGGCTACCATTTATTGAAAGTATACGACAGAAGAAAAGCCCAAGGAGAGATTAAAACTGCACATATAATGATACGATATGCAGCCGGCACAAGCCCTGCCGATTCTATTTCTGCGGTACAAAGAATAAATGAAATAGCTAAAAAATTAAAAGAAGGTCAAACTTGGGAGGCGCTTTGCAATGAATTTTCAGAAGACAATAATTCAAAAGCTAAGGGTGGTGAGTTGCCTGCGTTTTCTACCGGAAATATGATTCCATCATTTGAAGATGCGGCTTTTAAACTCAATACTGTGGGCGACATTAGTGCGCCTTCACAAACGCCTTATGGTTTTCATCTTATCAAATTGGTGGAAAAAAAACCCATAGCGAAATATGAAGATATGGCTTCAACATTGAAATCAAAGGTATCAAAAGACAGCCGTTCTGATTTGAGCAAAGTATATTTAATAAGCCGATTAAAAACTGAAAATAAATTCACAGAATTTCCGAAAGTATTGAATTATGCCTATTCCAAAGCTGATTCAAATGTAATTAAAGCGAAATTTGATTTCGATAAATCTGCCAAACCCAATGCACAGACATTATTTAACATCAAAGCCAAAAAATATACGGTAGCAGATTTCTTTACTTATGTAAAAGCCAAACAAAAAGACAAAGGCAGCCTAAACCCTTCTTTTTACATGAGCCAATTGTATAAAGAATATGTAAATGAAACTTTACTAGCTTTTGAAGAAGCTAATTTAGATGGTAAATACGAAGACTATAGAATGCTCGTGAAAGAATACCGTGATGGAATACTACTTTTTTCACTCATGGATTCTAAAGTATGGACTAAGGCCATAGAAGATACTGCTGGATTGAAAAGCTATTTCAACACAAATAAAAGTAAATACATGTGGGACAAAAGAGTGGTTGCCACCATCCACAATGCCAAAGACAAAGCCACTTTAGATGTATTGAAAGCAAACATCGACAATAAATTTTTCGAAGCCAATTTTGAAAAAAGTGATAATATCAACTACACGAAAGCAGGTTTCGATGTAAAAGGTGAAATATTGAAAAAGGCAGATGAGATAATAAATGTGCTGGGTAGGGATAAAAATTATATAGTTGAGCTTACTGCAAGTGCTGAAAAAGGTGAAGTAGCCACTAAGGTATCGCCTTCAAAACAAAGATTAGATGCTATTGTAAAATACCTGACTTCGAAAGGAATAGATAAATCAAGAATTACTACTAAAGATGAAGGTGCTAAAGCAGTAGTGAAAGGCAAGAATTCAAAATTAGTATCTGTGAAGTATTTATCTACCTCTATTTCAGCGTTAGAAAAATCGTTTAATGCTTCGCAACCTCTTACGCTTCAAATAAAAGAGGGAAAATACCAAAAAGGAGACGATGCAGTAATAGATGCAATAGACTGGAAAATTGGCAAGGTTGAGACTAATAAAAACGATAGATTTTAC
>Ga0163149_10006317_pt1 | contig 12210 bp, 8 predicted proteins | sample OliLakLV19MP5G1_FD_148604 | JGI IMG/M metagenome (GOLD analysis project Ga0163149, IMG submission 148604) | Freshwater microbial mat bacterial communities from Lake Vanda, McMurdo Dry Valleys, Antarctica - Oligotrophic Lake LV.19.MP5.G1 | ecosystem: Environmental > Aquatic > Freshwater > Lake >...
GGGTCAATCGCCGAAAATGTCATGGAAATGACGGCTGGTTCCTTCGATGGCAATCCGCGCTGGTAATCGGCAAAGGCATAGCGCAGGTATTGAGTTGATGGGCAGAGCATTTGCAGTCCATGATGGCTGACGTGTGGCTGCCCACCGGATGGCGCACCAAGATAATCGGGGAGCTCATCGGCGGCACAGCGCACCGTCATTCCGAAGCCATTCCCGACGCGGATATTGCGAACTCGTTCGGCTAATCTGCCCGGTAGGTATTCCGCCCCGACCATCTGCAGCATGGTTGTTTGGACATGCGCGTTCGAGATGACCAGCGCAGCCGAGATCTGTGCGCCACTATCGAGTTCAACCCCATACACGCTGCCATTGCGTACCAGAATACGTTTAACTGGCGCATCGAGTTGGACGATACCCCCAGCTGCTTCGAGTGAGCGCGCCATGGCCTGAGTCAACATGCCGCTGCCACCACGCGGGTGTTTTGCGCCACTCTGGTGCATCATCGCATACCAACCCACAAAATCGCCAGCGCCAATTTCATCCGGTGCCGGGCCAGATTGAGCGCCAAGCCATGCCATAAAAGCCCGCATCGGCTCGCTCTCAAAATTCTCCTGAATGATCTGCCCATAACTGGTGAACAGCCGCCGCACCGTTTCCATCGTTCCACCCAGCCCGATCTGGCGCTGCGCCTTGACCATACTACCCATCAGGGCCGTTACACTCGGCGGCTGCATGAATGTCTCGAACACGGCCTCATTGATTGGCCGCCAATAATCCACAAAGCGCCGGTATGCCTCGGCATCACGCGGCGAGACACTGGCAATCGACTGGCAGGTTTGATCGACATCGCGATAGAGCGCAATCGCGCCAGAGCCATCCACAATCGGGTAGAAGGCATATGGATTCATGTCGATATATTCAAGCCCATAGCGCTCAAGTTCTAGCTCACGGATCACGGGGGTGAGATGCACCATAATATGCGCCGAAGAACCGACATCGATCTTGTAGCCAGGAATCACCTCTTCGGTACAGACGGCACCGCCAACAATTGGGCGGCGCTCCAGTACCAGCACCCGCATCCCTGCTCGTGCCAGGTAGCCAGCGCAGGTCAGGCCATTATGCCCACCACCAACAATAATCGCGTCATAGTCATAGGTTGTCATGTCGGGGTTCTTTCAGTTTAGAGCAGAATTCAGAAGCCAGGAGTCAGGAGTCAGAATGTCTAGTGCATCGGCAAGCCGTTGTCAGTAGTTAAAGAAGTTCAATTATTCTGCGTTTGCTTCATCTATGCATACCTCGTATTGTACCCGAAATCACAAACACCACTGACAAACTGAAGATGAGGCTGTGCGTTGACACGTTTTTGCGCACTGACTATACTGAGCATACAAGAACCGAAGGAGGCAATTCGTTATGAGCACTCTCGATACAGCCACACACGAATCAACGATTGCGACCACACAACCACTCGATCCATACCCATACGGCTGGCGCTATGTGCAGCGAACGCTCCCAAATGGAGTAGTAGTGTCTGATCGGGTTGCGTTGACGCTTGAAGATGTGTTGCATCCACAGGAGGGCGATCAAGTGACACATAGCGATCTGCATCAGCGCATCTGCACCTATCTCTATAATGTCTTCTGTGCCTTGCTGGCCCTGAACCAGGGTGCCGTGGTGCTCAATGATGTGCGCGTTGCCTGGGATACACCAGATATCAAGCCGCATCGGCCAGATCTCGCAGTGATCTTTGGCGTTCGCGAACGTAAAAACTGGAGTATCTTCGATTCTGCCGAGGAAGGGGTGCGGCCAACTATCATTGTCGAAGTAACGTCGCCTGAAACCCGCAATACGGATTTGATCGATAAGCTTGAGGAATATGATCTCGCCGGGGTTCCAATCTATATTATTATCGATCTGGTGCAGCGTAAGAATCAGGTGATACACCGCCTGCTTGGCTACCAGCAAACTGAGATGGCCTATGAGATGATGCTGCCCGATCCGCAACGGCGATTATGGATCGAACCCCTGAACATCTGGCTCGGAGTCAACGATCAAGGAGTGATCTGCTATAACGCGGATAACACTCCAGTTGGCGATTACACCAAGGTACAGCAAGAGCTCACCGCCGCAGAGCAGCGGATCAAGGAATTAGAGGCGGAACTACGGAAGCTTCGTGGCGAGGCATAGTGCTACCCGAACCGCCCAACCATAACCCGCTGTGCGCGAAGTTCGAGGGTATCATCGATTGGCGAGATGTGTGCCTCTGGCCCATAACGCCGCCGCAGTGCCAGGCCAATCAGATGATCGGCCAGTTGTGGGTTCTTTGGCAGCAGTGAGCCATGCATATAGCAGCCAATCGCATTCCGAAAGACAGCACCCTCGCTGCCATCCTCGCCATTATTGCCATGGCCGCTGATCACCCGCCCAAGTGCCTGCACTCCCGCACCGAGATACGTCCGGCCACTATGGTTTTCGAAGCCAACCAGGCGCAAATGTTTCGATTGTGAATTGGAGTTGATCGCCAGTTGATCACTCACTTCAACAACAATATTGCCAATCAGGCGCACATCGCCGCCGATGGTGTGAACATTGAGTGCCCCGATTCCGGGTAAACGCTCGCCGGTATGGGTCAGGAAGTAGTGACCGAGCATCTGATAGCCACCGCAGATTGCTAGGAGCGTGAGATCCTGAGCGAGTGCTGTACGCAGCCCAGGCCCCTGGCGCACCACAAAATCCTCCGCAATCAGCGCCTGGCCGCTATCCTGCCCGCCCCCAAAAAACGCAATATCGATCTCACCCCAATCGAGTGCCATTCCGGGCTGCACCGCAACAACCTTCGTTGTGATCGATCTCCAGGCACAACGTTGCGTGAGCGTAATAATATTGCCGCGATCACCATAGATATTCATGTGATCCGGGTAGAGCTGGGCAATTGTGAGTGAGTAAGGCATACGTATCTCGCTAATTGACACCAACTATCCCAAACTTATCCCATGTTATCCCACACTATCCCACATGTTTTGCCCGTTCCCATGCGGAAGAACGTATGTTCGATAATAGGGAGAGTGTCAAGTGTTTCGGCAGCCAGTTGATAACCGTTTATCGAACACTTGTTCGCTGCTGGTTGGCAGTTCTGCCCGGATTGCTGGCCAATGGTGCGCCAAGATCGCGATAGGCACCGCGCAGGGCATTCCAGCGCACACGCAGCACATCGCGTAAATTGCGCCAGGAATCGCGTAGGGCGCTGACCTTAGTTTCCTCGCCATAGCGCCAGGGAACCGGGATTTCGGCAACGCGATAGCCACGTTTGACGGCCAGAAACAGCAGTTCGACATCATAGGCGGTGACGGCTGCACCCTGAACTGGCGGTGCGTTATCGCCATAGATCTGCACACGGCGGAAGAGATCATCGGAAACGGTGCGTTGCATCGCTTTAAAGCCACACTGCGTATCCTGAAATCCGCCAATCGCCACAACCCGAATGATGGTGTTGAAGACGCGGCCCATCACATGGCGGTGCCATGGCTCGCCATCACGGGTTGCGCCAATACCCTCACGTGAGCCAATTGCCACATGGTAGCCGCTTGTAAGTGCAGCGTGCAGGCGTTCCCATTCGGCCAGGGGAACCGCCATGTCGGCATCGCAGAGCAGCACATATTCGCCCTTGGCGGCTAATGCACCAGCCCGTACTGCATAGCCCTTGCCGCGGTGATCGAGCCGTAACAGCCGGATTTCGGGCCGCTCACGGGCGATTTGTTCGACATAGGCAGCCGTGCCATCGGTACTTCCATCGTCGGCAATGATCACTTCAGCCGGTTCGGGATAGTGGCTGAGGTAGGTGATGATCTGACGCAGGCTCTCTGGAAGCCGCCGCTCTTCATTATAGGCCGGCACGACAATTGAGAGTAGCGGGGGCTCGTGATCAGAAGCCATGCTCTTCCTATTTGTATATTGTGGCATTGGCCGAATACAACCTGCTCGTAAGGACGCCATATACGGCGTCCCTGCGGATTTCGCCGATTGCCCTACTATAGCATAGGATCGCTTATGGCTTGTTGGCTAGAATGGCCTCGATCTGATCGAGGATCTCTGGTGTCAGTTTCGGGGCAATATCAAGCGCCTTCATATTCTCTGTCACCTGCGCTGCCCGGCTGGCACCAGTAATAACAGTGCTGACATTTGGGTTGGTGAGGCACCAGGCCAATGCCAGTTGTGCGGTGGTGCCGCCCAGATCAGCGGCAATTGGTTGGAGCTGACGCACCTTCTCGATTCGCTCGGGTGTGATGCCACTCTGCAGCCATTCGTAGCCCTTGAGCGCTGCACGGCTATCAGCGGGGATGCCATCGTTATACTTGCCGCTTAACAGACCAGATGCCAATGGACTCCAGATCGTCGTGCCATAGCCAAGCTCGCGGTATAGAATATCGTATTCCTGCTCGAAACGTGCGCGGGTGAACATATTGTACTGTGGCTGCTCCATGGCCGGTGGCGTCAGGCCATACTGTCGAGCGATGCCATCGGCGCGCACAATCTCGGCTGCGCTCCATTCGGAAGTGCCCCAGTAGAAGGCCTTGCCCTGCTTGATCAACAGATCCATCGCCCGCACCGTCTCCTCAATCGGTGTGTTCGGATCTGGCCGATGACAGAAGATGAGGTCGATATAATCGAGTTGAAGTCGTTTCAGCGCTTTATTGGCACCCTCGATCACATGCTTGTGGGAGAGGCCAGTATCGTTCGGGCCGCTGCCACCCCAGAAGATCTTGGTCGAGACGACAATATTCTCGCGCTGCCAGCCGAGCTTCTTGATCACATTGCCCATCACCACTTCGGCTTCGCCACCGGCATAGCCCTCGGCATTATCGAAGAAATTGACACCAGCATCATAGGCGGCGGCCATACACTCGTGGGCACGATCCTCACCAACCTGGCCACCATACGTTACCCATGCGCCAAGCGAGAGTGCGCTGACTTTAATACCCGATTTCCCAAGCCGTCGATATTCCATGATTGTTCCTCCTTTACATAAGCGTTCAGCTGTCAGCTTTCATTATTCTGATGCTAGATTGTAGTGAGCGATCACCGCTTCTGGCTGGAAAAGCAGCGCTATCAATGTTCTCCTGATAGCTGAATGCTGAGAGCTGACAGCTCATACTCAAATAAGATGTAGTTTCGTCTGGCGGCCACTCAGCCATGCGATCCGCCCACTTGTTAGTACGGCATCTTCTTCTAATGCGATCTGTACTTTCTGGCCATTCCATTCTGGAACAGGGTATTTGGCATTCAACTCAATCGAATAGCAGGTATTGTCGAAAACTTCGTAATCGCCAGGGCCAGGCACGCCTTCCTGCCGATCCCATAGGCCAATCGTTGGGCCAGCAGCATGGCCATGGTAGCCAAGTGGGTGCGTATAAATACTTGGCTCGATCCCTTCACTGCGGGCCTGCGCCAATGAATCGCGCAGGATCTGGTTGCCCGTTTTGCCAACTGCTATCGCCGATATCAGAATATCCTGAAGGCGATTCCCGGCTGCTAGGGCATCCTTGAGCCCTTTTGGCGCATCTGTTTCACCAGGGCGTAACACATACGCATGCTGCTGCTGGTCGGTCGCGAGGCCCAGATAGTAAAACCCAACATCGCAGTGTAACAGATCGCCTGGCTGAATAAGCGTGCGGCGGCCCTCTTTGATATCAAACGGGTGGCCATTGGCCTGGATGCTGACAGAAGGTTGGAACCAGGCCTGTACGCCAAGATCAAGCATGGTCTGCCGAAACCACCAAACAACATCATCGGTTGTTGTGGCGCCTGGTTCGATCACATTGCGCGAGAATGCTTCGGCAATAATGCGATGGCCAATCTCAACGAAGTGCGGGTAGCTGCTGAGTTCGGCAGGGATACGGCGCTCAAGCCAGCCAACACACAGGCGATCAGCGCTATGAACACGCTCGATCAGCTCATCGCCGATTGCTGTGGCCAGGCGTTCATATTCCTGGTGGGTTAATCCATCGCCAAAGGCAAACGTTGGCGATACATTCACGCCAATGCGCTGTGGGTTGCGTTCGCGAATAATTCGCGTCAAGCAGGCATACTGCTCCTCACCGGTATCGGGATCCCAGGCACGGCTATAGAATTCACCAAACCCATAGCGATCAATACTGAGCCGTTCGACTGTGCCATCGGGCTGGCGGGTGAACACAAGCATTGTTCGTCGGCGGGCGGCCATCGACGGTTCGGGAAGCAGTGTCAGAATAACCGGATCCTCGTTATATTCGCGGGCAATCACCAGCCACATGTCGAAGCCAGTACGAGCCATCAACTCTGGCAGAACCGTCTCAAGGCGCTCACGCAGCCAGCCATTACGAATCTCGGCGCGGGCGCGCAGAGGCAGAATTTCGGGCCGAAGTGCATCAACCAATGGCACAGGCACGCTGGTGGTCATCGTGGTTCCCCCGTCAATCCAGTCTATTGCAGCATCTGTTTATTGTACCTCAGGTTGTGTGTTGCGCCGACAAGTTGTGTAGGGGCAGACCAATGTGTCTGTCCGCGAGATCTACCGGATTTATGTCACACCCGGATTGCCTATTGTTCTGCCAATGCATAACGCGCCCATAGTGTTTCGGCAAGATCGAATGGATCACTGGGAGCGCCACAGCGGGCAAAATACTCACAAATCCGGGTGACATCGCGGCCAAAGATTTCCCGTGCATTCGGATTGTTAAATATATCCGTGACCTGTGGGAAGTCGATCAGCACAGCTTGCCCTTCCCAATACAAAATGTTATAGGCCGAAAGATCGCCATGAATATAGCCATGCGCGAGCATCAGTTTAATGCTCTTGATCACATCGGCCAGTAGTTGATTGGACTCAGGCGGCTCCAGTGTGACATTATTGAGTGTTGGTGCCGCAATCTGTTCATCGCCAATATAGCCCATGAGCAGGGCATTCTCACCGCAGGCAATCGGCTTTGGCACCGCTGCTCCTGCCCGAAAGAGCTGTTCCATGAACGAAAATTCGTAGGAGAGCCAGGATGTGTGCAGAACCGTCTGGCCGAATGCGCTCTTACCCGCCACCGCACGCATCATGCGCCGATCCGGGCGCTGTGCCTGGCGGCCACGCTCACCCAACATGGAACGCCCTTGGACGGTCAGCAGCGCACGCCCTTCGCGATAGAGTGCATCATTACGCATACTGCGGAACTGGCGTGGCCGATAGACTTTGGCGGCCAGCAGATCGACACCAGTTGAGGGATGGGCACGGCAGCAGTACACACTGGCTTCCTTGCCACCCTTGACATGGTACAGAATATCGGTGATCAACTGTTCCTCGAAAAAGCCCCCAAGCGAACTGATCAGCCAGCCTTCCTCATAGCGCGATGGCTGGTAGGTCGTTGCGATCTGCTGGTTGCCACTATTGACAGGAATATCGGCCAATTCCTGCTGTGAACGGCGCGCTGCTGCCTTCTTTGGCTTCTCACGGCGGCGGGCGTTGGGTGTTTCATCATCGAATTGATCATAATGGGCATAACGGGTATATGGGTCGTTTGGGTCATCAAGATTAGACACAGTTCGTGCTCCTGTACAGAACAAGCATGCAGTGTGCTGATCTGCCGCTCTCCTGATCTCTGACAACCATCATCGTAGCTGCTGTGGAGTGCGCAAGCCATGCTTGCGCTGCGGCAGCATGGCTGCCGCATTCCATGCAACGATGACCGACATTGATCGTCGAGAATTCATGAGAACAAAGCAATACAACACACAAGTTACCGCTTGGAGAAAGATAGAAAACAGGCGGAGCACGCAGGGCATATTGCAGAGGCACAGGCACCATTCCGCAGATGCGGGTGGCGCGAGAAACGATCCGAAGAGCGGGGAGCAGAGTTGGAGGAAGTTACCGCGATTCGGGCCGGGCGTTGCCAATACGATGAGCATGCGTGCAAATGATGGCAGCTATTCTCATGATGGCACCCCCTTCAAATCGCGCTACCAATATAGCGCCAGATATAATCAATGCAATGAGTATACCGCGAATGCGTGGTACGTCAATTGCAATTTGTTGCTACGCCGCTGATTGCAGGCTACGATACAATAATGCCGTTGCATGCGTGGCATCAACAGCTGCGCCAAAGGCCCATCCCTGTGCATAGTGGCAGGCCAGATCGCGAAGCTGTGCGAGTTGATCGAGTGTTTCGGTACCTTCGGCAACGGCAGTAATACCAAGTGAATGGGTTAGTGCAACAATCGTTCGCACGAGTTCAAGGTTTTCTGCATTGATACTCATCTGATGAATAAATGATCGATCAATCTTGAGTGAGTCAATTGGGAAACGATGCAGATAGCTCAGCGATGAATAGCCGGTTCCGAAATCATCGATACATAATTGAACACCGAGTGCATGCAGCTGCTGTAACAATCCACCCGGCTCATCACCCTGAACGATCAATGCACCCTCAGTGAGTTCGAGGGTCAGCGATTGGGCTGGAATGCCGGTTTCTTGCAGAATACCAACAACTTGCTGAAGCAGATCGCCATGTTGGAACTGGCGTGGCGAAAGGTTGACATGCATCTTCAATAATGGGATTGTTGGATATTGATCGCGCCAGATTCGCAACTGCTGGCAGGCAGTTCGCAGCACCCATTCGCCAATCTGCCCGATCAGGCCGGTTTCTTCGGCCAGGGGAATGAACTTGGATGGTGGTATCATGCCGCGTTCGGGATGATGCCAGCGTGTTAATGCTTCAAACCCAACGACCTGCTGTGTGCTCAGAACAACAATCGGCTGGTAGTGAACCTGTAGCTCGCCACGTTCCAACCCCCGCCGCAGATCGGTTTCTAATTGAAGCAAGGCAAGCGCATTATGATGCATACTTGCATTGAACAGAGCATAACGGCCCTTGCCCTGCATTTTGGCATGATACATTGCTGTATCAGCATCGCGAAGCACATCATCGGGCCGCTGATATTCGGCTGTAACACTCAGGATAATGCCAATACTTGCGCCAGTGAAAACCTCCTGGCCACCAAAGATGAAGGGTTCCTTGAGTGCTTGCAGAATTCGTTCGGCCACACACATGGCATCATTCGGTTCGGCAACCTGTTCAAGTAGGATGGCGAACTCATCGCCCCCAAGCCGTGCGAACGTATCGCCAGGGCGCACGCATCGCTCAATCCGGCGTGCAATACCAATCAGCAGCTGATCGCCAATCAGATGGCCCATACTATCGTTGATCACCTTGAACCGATCAAGATCAAACAGGAGCAGTGCGAAGCAGGTTGTATCTTTGCGCTGGCTGCGTGTTATTGTATGCCCCAGGCGTTCCAGCAACAATGCCCGATTCGCCAGGCCCGTCAGGGTATCGTGGAATGCGTTGTGTGTAAGGCGCTGTTCAGCCAGCTTCCGATCGGTAATATCCGTCTGTGCGCCGATCATCCGAATAGCACGCTGGGTTGTATCCCAGGTTGCCACGGCGCGGCAACTCATCCAGCGGTAGTTGCCATCGTGGTGCAGAATACGGTATTCATGCTCAAAATGAGCCACCATCTGTTTTAGGTACGCTGCGAGGCGAATGTTCAGCGCTTCATGGTCATCCGGGTGGATACGCAGGAGCCATTCATCTGGATGGCAACTCAGATCGGCATCACTATAGCCGATCATCGCTTTCCAACGCGGCGAATAGGAGATAGTGCCTCTCAGAAGGTTCCAATCCCAGAGGCCATCGTTGGTTGCTTGCGCTGCGAGAACATAGCGCTGCTCACTATAGTAGAGTGAAGCTGCATGTTCATCTGTTAGTGTTACCTGTTCGATGATCTCTGCTTCGAGGTAGTGGTTGAGCGTGTTCAGCCGCTTGTGTGCGAACATAGCATCAAGGCGCTTCTGCAGCACAATTGGGTGAATAGGATGGGTGAGGTAATCGGTTGCGCCAACGCTGAGCATGTGTGCAATATGTTCCTGATCATCCTCTGCTGCAAGCACAAGCATTGGTACATGCTGGATCGCCTGGAGTTGCCTGATAAACGGCGCATCGTTTGCGTGAATATCAATCTGAGCGCTATCAAGCACAACCAAATCAATGCATGCTGTTTGGAGGAGCGCCAGCGCTGCATGGCTGTTGTCGGCAGTATCTATGCAGTAGCCAAGCATGTCGAGCTGTTGCTCAAGTGCATTGCGAACGTTGGTGTCACCACTGACAAGCAGGATCGTCTCAGGTATATTCATGAAGATGAAACGTATCGAAGTGCTATATGATAAAACTGTTTCAACATATTCAATGCCTCACACTATGCCCAGGGGCATCATAGCGCTTTGGCATCGAGAGAATAGCATCGAGAACAAACAGTCGCGTAGCAGAACACGAACAGAACCGCAATATTCGCTCATTGTAGAGCCATCGATAGTTAAACGCTCAAACGCTCAAACGCTTATAATATAGCAATCCTACCGGATTTGTAAAAAAGGGGCGGGGAGATTTCTTTCGGGGCTGCGCCCCAAACCCCACTTTGCGCGACGCGCCTTTACAACTCAAATAGGAATGCTATATGCGTCATGTGCGAAATCTGTGGATACATAACAGGAGCAGGGTATGTCGGCAATAATCCTTGATGGCCGTAGTGTTGCGAAGGCAATCCGTAGCGCATTGCGAGCCGAGATCGCGGCACTTCCCCGGCCACCGCATCTGGCAGTGGTACAGGTGGCGGGCGATGCCGCCTCTGATCGCTATGTTCGTAGTATTCGGAGCATGTGTGAGGAAGTTGGTGCGGTGTTTGTGAGCCGTGCGCTGCCTGGCGATATAGCGCAAGCAGCCCTGGAAGCAACCCTGGCCGCCTTGAGTGCGGATGCCAGCATTGATGGCATTATTCTGCAACTCCCCCTCCCAGTTGGGTTACACGCCGATGCAGCAATCGCGCAGATCGATCCGCATAAGGATGTGGATGGCGTAACGCCGCAGAGTGCTGGTTTGCTGATGCTTGGGCAGCCTGGCTTGCGGCCCAATACGCCAGCTGGCGGAATGGCGTTACTCAAACACTATACCATCCCGATTGCTGGGCGTCGAGCGGTGGTGGTTGGTCGCAGCCCGATTGTTGGGCGGCCAATGGCGCTGCTGTTATTGCACGAACATGCGACAGTCACGATTGCTCATTCGCGCACGCCAAACCTTGCGGCAATTGTGCGCGAAGCTGAAATTGTGATTGCAGCGGTCGGCAAACCCGGCCTGATCACTGCTGACATGATCCAGCCTGGTGCAACGGTGATCGATTTTGGTATTAACGTGGCAGCCAGCGGAACGATTGTCGGAGATGTGGACTATGCGGGAGTCGTGGCGATTGCGGGCGCGATCACGCCGGTTCCTGGAGGTACCGGGCCAATGACGAATGCGATGTTGCTGCAAAATCTGATTGAGGCGGCCAAATAATGTATCACCCCATTATCCAGGCACTCCACCGGAGCGTCTCTACATCCCTCCCGTACCGACGCGATGAATCGCATCGCTCCTAACATCTATGCGGTACGATTGCGCCTCGCCTAATTCCTGCCGCATTCCAAGCCGCTCAAATAGATCGATCGCCTCTGCCAGAGCCACCCGAGCCGCCAGCGTATCGCCACGCAATGTATATAGGTGTGCATAGGCCTGTTTGATGATCGCCAGATCGCGCCGATCCTGGGATGCGGTTGCGCGTTGCAGGGCGGCATCCAGAAGAATTCCAGCTCGCTCATCATCACCGCGCTGCATGGCGGCCAAAGCTAGCCTGAGTTGGCAAAAAGTCGCCGAGCGATAATACCGAATGTTCAGCGATTCTGCCAGTGATTCCTCGAATAGGCGTTCTGCCTCTGCAACATCTCCTGCTTGTAGGAGGCTATCGGCCATCCAGTTGCGTGCCCGCACATATTTGTAGGAGTCCGTATCGCCACACAGCCGCAGCACCTCGCGCAACAGGCCACGCCCATATTCCACGTTGCCATTGGCAAAGGCGAAGATAGCCAGCCCATGCAGAAACGAACAGCGCTGTCGGTCGGTTCGCACTGCGGTATGCAGAATCGCCTCAACCTGTTCTGCGAGATGCTGTGCTTCCATAATGCGGCCCTGAAGTGCCATGATTCGCAGCATATTCAGGAGCGTGTAGCCCTCCTCTAGCTGGTTGCCAAGACGCCGAGCCGTTGCCAAACGAATATCGTTGATCAACAATTGTGCGCTCCACCAGCCGCGCACATAATAATAG
>Ga0163149_10006318_pt1 | contig 12208 bp, 8 predicted proteins | sample OliLakLV19MP5G1_FD_148604 | JGI IMG/M metagenome (GOLD analysis project Ga0163149, IMG submission 148604) | Freshwater microbial mat bacterial communities from Lake Vanda, McMurdo Dry Valleys, Antarctica - Oligotrophic Lake LV.19.MP5.G1 | ecosystem: Environmental > Aquatic > Freshwater > Lake >...
CCTTTATACATGATTTTACTTTCATTTAGTAAATCATCAAAGTATTCTTCAGTTAGGTTAGCCAATTCTTTTTTCTCTTTATTCTGTATTAGCTTTTCTATTGCTACGATATACTCATAATTAAGAACAGGCCTCTTGTCCTTATCAATGATAATTGTAGAATAAGTATTTCCATGATGTACTAAGCAAAAGTTTTTAAAGGTATATTCTTCTAAAATCTCTATTACTTTTTGATACTCCGCTAAATTAGGAATATAAAATGCTTTCCAAATAGTATTTTTGGTGTCATCAATTTGTGTTTTGCCACGTGGTTCCAATAAAATCAGTACATTAATTGCCGTTTTAGGTGAAACTTGTTTCTTTTCATCATCACTTTTAACATTTTGATTCAGCCAATCATCAAATGGACTTTTGTATCCAAATTTTTCTGCAAGGCTAAATATGTTTTTGTTTTCATACATCATTTTAAGATGTTAAATTATTTTTTAATTGTGGTTTCTTCATCCCAAACTTTACCATAATTTTCCTTATGTTCGGACAATTCTGGAGAGTTATAATAGTCTTCAAAATTAATAATTTTAGTGTTAAATATGCACTCTTGTTTAGCATATAAACTTGAATCAAACTGGCCTTTAATATATGCCTTTAATATTTCGAGTCTAACATCAAATTCCAGTGTTTCTATTGCTTTAATAAAATCTTCTCGTTTGTATTTTTTAACATCTTCAAATATTTTATTAAGTTGCTTCCAGTTTTTCAAATTGCCTAATTCCAGAAATAACATTTGCGAAAAAGAGGGAATCGTGTATTTGTCAACAAATTTTTCATTAAAAATAATATTCAATGGGCCGAAATCATCAGAAACCATTTCAGACCTCATATTATCTTTTGTTTCTCCAAACTCAATTTTATACTTAGAGAATTTTATATCCGAAAATCCTATATTCTTCCAGTGTTTAAACTCAGTTCCTATTGTTTGCCAAATATCAATTTTTTTAGAAAATTCAATAATTTTATTTACTAAATCTATATTCTGATTATAATCTAATGTGCGCTTTTGATTGGCATATTCTGCCCTTTTAATATCTATATTTTTTCTGTTTTTACTATTTTCTTCAATCCAATTGTCAAAAGGGCTATTATACCCAATCTTGTTTGCAAATTCAAAAATATTGTTATTTTCTGCCATGACTATTCTGATTTTAAACTTTCCAATAGTCGGTCATCACTACCAAATATTTTTTCTTCATCTTCGCAGCAAGGTAGTCCGTTTTCATCTTCCAAGAAGGTTGATTTGGCTTGAATAATTGTAAGTGTGGAAGGTACTCTTGTTTTCCAAATTCCTTCAACTTTTATTTCATCTTGATTTTCCAATTCTTTAAGCAAGGATAAATATCTATCATCTTCGGTTTCGGGCACTAAATTTTCATCTGTGTAAATTTCGCCAGTTTCCAAATACCACATTACTGCTTTCTCATACTGTGGACGAACTGGTACTAATATTTTTGCCATTCCACTTTGTAAAAATGCTTCAAAAATGGGGTCGTCATTTTTAGTTTGCAATAATTCTGACCATTGGCATTTTGCATTGTAGTAGTATGGATAAAAAATGTAACTAAATATTTCCCAATGAAAGGAGGTTTCAAAGAATTTGATAAACTCTGCATATTTTTCAAGGGCTTCGTTTTGAATAACTTCAGTTACTTGATTTTCTGTTTCTCCACATTCAGATTTACACTCGTAAGTTTTACATTGAGTGAAACTCATACCCATGTCATAACAGTAGGGTTTGCTCATCATTTCAATACAAAGTCTTTTCAGTTCTCTTTCTTCAATCAAGCGATTCATCGCCGGATTACTGTAATTATCATTACCTTGCTGGTCGGCTTCTGCTTCTGCTTCCTGTGCAGCTTGCTGAAGTTTTAATTCTTCGTTATACTTGTTTAACTTGACTTGATACGCCGCTTGCAAAGAAGAAAGTGTTTCATTTTGCCATTCTTTATATAGTTCGGGATTAGAAATACACTTCACTTTTATTGCACCACTATAATTATGTACTTTTCGATAAGTAATTGTAAATATTAAGGCACCAGGAATACCAGAAGCAAAGGTCATGTTAATATCAAAATTGTCAGTTCTGTTTCCGCCTGTATTTTCGTACTCTCCCCTTTTTACTTCTTGTCCACTTATACTAAGGGTTAAATAAGAGCCAGTTTTGTTTAGTGCTCTATATTCAAAACTTCCATGTCCTTCAATTTTGACTGCTACAAATTGGTCAGATATAGGAATATTACTTTGAGTATCAGTTTGAGTGTTGTCTTTGTGGGATGTATCGTTGCTAAAATTAACATCAATATATTGAGTTTTCTGCTCATATTGTTCAATAGAAGCACCGTAATAGCTTGCTGCATTACTGCCATTTCCAGAATTTATAGATGGGGCATCAGAAATTCCGAAATCTGATAATGTTTTTGGAGGTGTTAGGGTAGTAGTAGATGTTATTCCTCCTTTTTTAGGCTTCCAAAGCATTGCTTTTTTGTAGAACTCGGCAGGGCTTGGCACACTTACTTCAAACAATAACCGTCTGCCGTAATTTATCATCTGATTGTCGTAAATTTTATCTACCCATCTGTAAACCCCAGTAACGTGCTGTTTGCCATCTCTATTATCAAAGCCGTGTTTGTTATTTTCCTCAAACTCCTTTATCATTTTGTAGGTTCGCTTCTCTGTAGTTCTTTGAACTACCCTTTCTAATGCTCTTTCAGTTACTTCCTTTGCGTAATTTTTTGCTTCAACGTTTGATTGCGACGATGAAGAACTACTATTATATCCTGAACTTACATTCGCTGCAATACTGCCATAAACCTTTGAATCTTTTGAAACCGTAACAGAACCGCTTATATTAAATGATTTGTCTTTTTGCAATTCTTTAGCAGTTTCTGTACTTAACTCGTTTCGTTCTGTTGAAATGGTATCGTTTAGATTCTCGATTTCTGTTTCAGAAATGAACTCTGTGCTATATTCAGTTCTCAATAAATTTCTTGTGCTTTTTTCTTTGTATTCCCTTGCCATTATGTTTTCAATGTGAGAAACTTCGCCTGGCACATAACAGCAAAGTGTTTGTTCAACTCTTCTATATTCTTGAACTCCAAGATTATAAACACCAAATAATTTTCCGCCACATCGAGAAAACATCCAAGTTTTAATACACTCAATAACCCTATCTGGTATTACAACAACAAGTTTTGCAATATCTTTTAATTCAAGAGTCTTGTTGTTTTGTAAATAATACTGCGTAATAATTATCTGAATGCAAGCTTGTCTTGCCGTTTTTGATTTTTGCGTTACTATTTGAATAAATAATTCGTCCCAAATTTTTAGAATATCAGCTTCTTTAAGTGGAGTAGGCAACTTTGCATTTAGTTGTTTTCTGGTGCTATCGTTTTTCTTTTGCTGCATTAGTAAACAAGAATAGTCGTACATTGTAGTATTTACTTCCCTTATTTCTTTGTAACTGCTTGCAGGTTTATTACTGCGAATAAGTTCGTTCAGTTGCTTTTCTGAAACATCTTTGCTATTGGTTGCGGGGCATTTAAACTTACTTTTTGAAACATCGGGGTGATGAATAAAATACTCATGCTTCTCGTTGAAATCAATTTTGTCTGGTGAACGAAATGTTTTAAAGCTAAACAAGTTCGCTGTGATTTTTTGATTTGACATATTTTTTATTTTTTAATTTTAATGTTGCCGAGAACGTGGGCGTGACTGTCACACCGCCGCGTTTAGCAGGCGGTTGTCAGCCACGCAGAGTTCTTGCCTTATTATTCCTCGTCACAAGCTGGTCGATCCGGAGGCTTAACCCTCTCCACACTTTACTCAAAGGAACTCCTTGTTAGTTAGATTTTTTGTATTCAATACCTTCATAAATTATATTTCCATTTGAATAGGAAACGGCAATATCCTTGCCAAATTTAAGGGCACCATCATCATAAGTTGCCTCATGGGAGGTATAGCTACTACCACCTCTGGTAGCTGTACTCACATCAACCCAGTAATTACAAAAAATCAGTAGATCAGTTCTTCCAATTTTTATCACATTTCGTTCGCCAGATTTCCAGGTTCCAAGGAATTTTTCACCATCTTCATTACAGGCAACATTGCAAGAGGAGAAAATAATTCCGAATAAGGCGATTAAAAGAAAGGCTATGTTTTTCATCAGATATAGATTTTCTTCCTACTCATTTGGCTTTTCGGTGTCGCCCCGTTTTTTGAGTGGGTTCTGGTCTCCACTTTTTATTTTTCGGATCAGGTGTTTCGTTCGTTAGGCTTCCCGAATGTTCGACGCTTAAGAGAGATTTTCGGGAAGCGATTGTTAGCGCCCATTTATCTATTCTTCAAAGACGTTTTATCCAGGTTTAGTTTCCCCGCTCTCCCGTTTTTATAGTTCTGAGAGCTTTTGATCCCTGAATCGGTCGTAATGTAATCTACTCCATTAAATTTATCTCCATTTTTAAATTCGCCTGTAAAAGTTGCGCTTCCACCATTACTCAATTTCGTGGTCATAGTCCCTTGCCCTTCAGATTTATCGTTCACCCAATCTCCCGAATAGGTTGTGGTCCCAACTTCTGTCCTTGAAATAAATGTTCCTTTTCCATCTTTTTTTCCGTTTTTCCACTCCCCATCATAGACTTTATTACCCATATCATAAGTAATCCCTCGTCCATCGGGTACTCCATTTTTAAACTCTCCTTGATAATTAATAAACCCATCGTCCCAAGTCAACGTTCCATAACCTTCTCTTTTGTCATTTTTCCACCCACCAACATAGGTAAGACCCTGACTGTAACCCTGACTGTAGTAATAAAATTTACCCTGACCATTTTTTTCATCATCTTTCCATTCACCTTCATAAGTATTGCCGCTTTTATATACCATTTTTCCATGCCCATACTTTTTCCCATCTTTATAATCGCCTTCATAACCCGCTTTTGTAGAGTCAGCGGGAGGTTTTTCTTTTATAACAGGCTTTATAGGTGTAGGGTCAACAGGAAGTTTTTCTTTTGGAATAGGCTTTGTAAGTGTAGGGTCATCCATTTTTACATTCGCGAATACTCTGGCAGTTTTATTATTATACCCACTAGAAAACATATTTACCCCAGTTATACGCCAGCCATTATCGGTATTTTCAAAAACAATCACTCCTGTAATTTCGACTTTTGTTCCTTTCGTGAAATATGCGTAATTATTGGTAAATTCTTCGTCATAAACGCTTCCTTTCTTATCAAGAACAGAAAAATTTGTCCAATACCAGTCTGCATGCAAGAATTTGTCACCAGACGCCTTCCAAAAATCTTTTTGCAACTCTATCATCAACCTATACTCCAATGTGTAGGTTTTTTGTCCAAAAATCTCCTTTTCAATACCATTTTGCTTATTAAATTCAATAAGTTTACACGCTCCCTTTGATTCAGAAGAAACTTGATTCTCCATAAATGGCTTTGCGATTTCAAGGACTTTATTTGAATTATCAATAGGCTTTGGAGTGGTTTGTATTTGTGTTATATTGAACACATCCTTTGTCCCATTTTGGTATTTTATCATAAATACATCCGCTTTATTTGAAGAATAAACAGGTCCGTCTTGATTATTCCATTTTTTATATTTGATTATGTCCGTTAAAACCTCTGTTACTTTCGACTGAATTTCATCGCCATTTTTAAGTATGATAACATCCTGGGAAAATGATTCTAGGCCAGTCAAGAGCAGGCAAAAGCAGAAAATAAATCTAAGTGTGAATTTCATTTTATTATTTTTTTGTTGTAAGTGTCGCAAACAACTGTTTTTTTTCAAATATTTCATTTTTACTATTTTTTAGTTGGCAAGAACTACTGTTTCCCGTACTTCTGACCACACAATTGTAGTCAAAATTGCGTATATTTACGCTATGTCTTTCGAAGCAACCCTCCGAATTTTTCTCGAACAACGCCCCGCTATCAACCACACAGCCTTTGCAAAAGAGTGTGGTATGGACCGAACCAATTTCCTCAAAATACTTTTGGGCCTGCGCAATATCCCCAAGGCAAAAAGGGGGCTGGTTTTGGCGGCCATGAAAAAATATGGATTTGAAGATTGATTCAAATCTGGAGAAAATATAAGCATTCACCCGTTCCACAGCACAAAAATCGCATTTTATTTTGAATCGCCATTTCTTTTTTGGGTTCTGCGTAAAAAAGGTATGGAAACATACTTTTATAGTATCGTACAGTCCCTCGGCTTTACTTTTCCCAACTTTCCCAGTCAAAGCACGTTCTTTTTTGGGACAAATAAAATGCACCCATGACAAAATTGCCTACTACTTCACGCCAACTTGTTTTTGCCGCCAAAATCCTGACAACACTGGGGCTGATTTTCAGCACTTTAGCCCTTTTTTCCCAAAGTACAGCCTTATACTTCCCGCCCAAAACCGGCACCAGTTGGCAAACTACTTCCCCCGCTAGTCTCGGCATTTGCCAGGAAAGGATAGACAGCCTCTACAACTTTCTGGAAGTGAAAAACACGAAGTCGTTCCTGCTTTTGAAAGACGGCAAAATCGTGCTGGAAAAATATTTTGGCACTTTCGTGCAAGATTCCATCTGGTATTGGGCCTCGGCGGGCAAATCACTCTCGGCTTTTTTGGTTGGCCAGGCGCAGGAGGAGGGACTGCTTGATATCCAGGATAAAACCAGTCAATACCTCGGCAACGGCTGGACTTCCGAGCCGCCAGCGAAGGAAGACCTCATCACCATCTGGCACCAACTGACCATGACCAATGGCCTGGACGATGCCGTGCCCGACGACAATTGCACTGACCCGTCCTGCCTGACGTATAAGGCAGACGCTGGCACACGGTGGGCTTACCACAACGCGCCCTACCACCTCATACACGATGTGCTGGAAGAGGCCAGTGGAACTACCCTCAACCTGTTCACCAAAACCCGCCTTTTAGACCAAACTGGTATGAAAGCCGTGTGGATCAATCATATCCTGTACAGCAAAGCCCGTGATATGGCTCGCTACGGACTGCTTGGGCTGGCCAAGGGCGTTTGGGACGGCGACACGCTGCTGCACGACCAGCAGTATGTGTACGACATGACCCACTCCTCCCAAAACCTCAATAAAAGTTACGGTTACCTATGGTGGCTCAATGGACAGGAAAGTTTTATGTTGCCGGGCTTACAGGTTGTATTTCCCTTCAAATTGATTCCAAACGCCCCGAACGATATGTTTTCGGCCTTAGGGAAAAATGACCAAAAAATCCACGTCGTGCCGTCGAAAGGCTGGGTCGTGGTGCGACAGGGCAATGACGCGGGTTACACCAATGCCGGGGGCAATTCAGTGCCGATCCTGTTTGACAATGATTTGTGGAGTTACTTGAATCAACTTGAATGTGCCCCTGTTGAAAATGTGGAAGTTTTTGAAAATGAACCCGTTGTGCATGTTTTCCCAAACCCGGCACACAGCGTATGGCAGATCGAAAGCGCGGTTTTGCCAGAAAAAATAGAACTCTTTAATGCCTTGGGTGTCAGGCTACTCCTGCTCGAAAACAAGGCAACAGTGGATGCAAAGAATCTACCTGCGGGGCAGTATTGGCTAAAAATACAAGTGGGTGGGAAGGTTTTTGTGAAGCAGGTGCAAAAGTAGCGCTGTTTATACGGTCGAGACCTCTAAGGTTTTCGAAAACCTTAGAGCGGTCTACAAAAAGGGGCGAGCGATTGTATTCGCCCGCCCCAAGTATGGAGACATCCCGACGTGTCGGGATGGAACGACGGCGGCCCCGCTCAGAGGCAAGGGTTCCACCGCTATCTTGATTCAACGATTAAGAAAAAACACTTTGAACTCGGCGACCTCTTTCAATTCTTGTTCAACGAAACGCTCAAACAACGAACCGCCTACTTGTCTACGTAATGCAGAAATACCCACATCAATCAATCGCAAACCTTTGTCTGTGAGGAAAACATTGTCATACCGCTCACCAGCCATATCGGAGGGACGAAAGATGTCGCGATGGGCAAAGCCTGCTTTATCGAGTTGCGCCAATTCATCTTCATAAATTTTTGCGACCTCCAATTGATTCAACGCTATGACGATATTGTTCGCTCCGGCAGAAAGTTGCCTTGGATAACGTTTCATAGACTGTTACATTTTTACAAATTTCTTGGCCAAAGTTCTGCCCATTTCGTCGCGCAAAACTGCGAAATAAATACCCGGCTGCCAACTTGTTGATTCAAGCTGAATTTGATGTTCGCCAGCCAAAAGGTTCACAAACCTTTGTTTTTCAATGATTTTCCCGGCAATGTCTGAGATTTCTACTTGGATGTCTGAATCTTCCCGCAGCGAAAAACGTGCCGACAAAATATCCCCAACCGGATTAGGCTGAATCCCGAAATAATCCACAACGCCTACCGACTCTTTGGTCGCAGAAATGACAATGCCTGGAGGCAAGGCCACTTTTTTGTCGAGGTAAAGGCGGTATTCCCCTGGCTGAAGTGGAAACGATGTTGGCAATCCCGAAGTCACCAACAGGGTGTCGCCCGTATAATACTCAAACCATTCTCCTATATGCTGAAAACCCGGATTGGTCACGGTTGTAGCCAATACACCGATATTGGCGAATACAGCAACATTTAGATCCGCGTGGTTCAGGAAAATGCTGCGTACCTGCCCGGTCGTGATATTCAATTGAAAATCAGGCGTTTCAAACACATCGTTATTTTTGCGCAGCTGCAAAAGCGCAGCCGTCACATTGTGCAGTTTGCGGCGGTAAGGATCGTCAAAATAATCCCAACGGATGGGTTTGGGGACAATACGACAGTTGTTGTTGATGGTGCCATCTTCACAATAATTGATCGGGAAATCGTAGCCCAGTTCGCCAAATTGCCAGAGCATTTTGGGGCCAGGAACAGTAAAAAGCAGGTTTTCAAGCATGGCAATACGTTCCATCATCACAGGTAGCGTCCGAATGTTGTGCGAGGGCACTTGATTGCCAAACGTTTTGCATTCGTAAGCAATTCGTTCTTCGTCGTGGCTTTCCATGTAACCGATGAGGTGCGGTACTGTCCAGCCTCGTTCTTTATACGAGATGCCTGTAAGGTTGGAGGAGATGGAATAGCCGAGCGCAGTTTCTTTGTACGCTTCATACATTTTCCCCCAAAGCATCATGCCGTATTCGGCGAGTTCTTTTTCCTCGGAGTTGTCTGCAAAATGTTCCAGAATAACGTAAAACTCCGGGTCAATCGCCCAAATAAAATCTGCATAATCTTTCCATATCGCTACCCGCGACGTGTCGTAAGCACCCCATGCAGCAATGTTCCCCGCCGTGTTATTCTGGGTAAATCCTTTAGAAAGGTCAAACCTGAATCCGTCCACTTTAAACTGTGATATCCAATACTTTACACAGTTTTTTACATACGTTTTCGTGGCCTGCGATTCGTGGTTGAAATCCTCGAATACGTTGAAATCGTGTGTCGCTTCGGGGTTGAGCCAGGGGTTGTCCGCAGCAGGTTGATCGTTGACCGCATCCCAGTAGAGTTGGGCCAAAGGGCTTGCCCCGGTGGCTTGGTTGAACACCACATCGAGAATGACCGCGATGTTGCGTTTATGACATTCGTCTATTACGGTTTTCAGCGCTTCAGCAGTGCCATAATATTTGTCCAACGCCTTGTGGAAAGAGGGTCCGTAACCCCAACTGATGTTGCCATCAAATTCATTCACCGGCATGAGCTCAATGGCCGTCACACCCAGTTTTTCCAGATAATCCAGGGTGTCCAGCAGGGTAGGGTAGTCGTGGCGGGCGAGAAAATCGCGCATTAAAAGTTCGTACACCACCAGATCAGTCTTTTTGGGTCGCTCGTAATCCGAAGCTTGCCAATTGAATGGCGTCTGGGCGGTTTGCAGCACGCTCACCATGCCATTCGTTTTTCCAACAGGGTAGGAGAGGAGGTTTGGATAAGTAAAGGCCGGAATAAAACCGTCGTTCCAAGGGTCAAGGACGAGGGTGCTCAAAGGATCTGCGATTCTCAAGTTCCCATCCACAAGGTATTGAAAACGAACGGGTTGCCCGGGCTGAATGCCTGTAATGTCGAGCCACCAGAGCTTGCCGTCGAGGCTTCGTTTCATCTGCTGTGATGTATTCGGTTGCCAATTGTTGAAGTCGCCTAGCACGTATACCACTTGCTTATTTGGTGCGTACAGTGCGAGGCGTACGGAGGTATTTGTCAAATAATTGATGCCCCACTCCGTCCCGGCGGGCGGGTCTTGGGAAACGACATTGCCCGGGACGATGTAACTGAAAGTGGAAGTGTCGCTTTCGGTAGCATTGGTGGCCACAAATTCGACTTTGTGAATACCTGTCGTGCTCACGTTCAGCGTGTGCTGCAAAAGTTCGGCATTGGATGTCGTGGCAATCTGGATACCGTTGTCGTACAGAAAAAGGGTGGCGGGTGAAGAAGATGCTGCTTTGACCAGAATTGGTTGTCCAATATTGGCTAAAAACAGAGAAGCGGTAGGCGACAATAACAGGGTTTGCAGGGGTGCGTTAACGGGATAGACTTCGTATAAGATATCGCCTCCATCGGCGGCACGACCCACCGTATTGCCCGAAGCGTCGCGAAAAACACAAGCCAGTTTGAGTACCGTCTCATTGGCTGGAATATTGAAAAATGTGTTGATATTGAAGGATTTATTCCACAGATTAGGCCCGGCATTGGTCATTTGCGCGGCGGCATTGTTCAGCCCCCAACTGGTTGTGACATGCTTCCAGTCGCTCGGGCCAGTGCTCAAATTGGTGATCACACCAAAGTGTCCCCACACAGGGCTTACCCCCGCTAGTGCTCCGTTGCCTTGTGTGGCATCAAAAGTGATGGTCACGTTGTCGTCTGCATTGGGAAAAACGGGCAGACAAGTGACTTGCGCGAACGCAGGTACAACGGTAAAAAAGGAGAGCAGTCCAAATACTATCAGGCTTCTTGAGGCAAGGGAATTATTGCGTAGATTGTTCATAACCAATTGAAAAGACGGTTTTGGTGAAAAATAATATATATTGGGTCAAGATGGAACACGGACTTTCACAGATTTTATCCTGTCAAAATAAAAATCTGTGAAAATCCGTGTCTCATCCGTGCAATCCGTGTTCCATCGACGTGGTGTTCCATCCCTTTGAATCCACTCAGTTGTTCTCAGCCCCCACCGGCGCAAGTTCCAATCTCAACCCATCCATTTCCTCCTTGATTTTGAGTTGACAACCAAGTCGGCTGTTGGCTTTCACAAAAAAAGCCGAATCGAGCATGGCCAGCTCGTCGTCGCTGGGTTCGGGCAGCTCGTGATTGCTCAAAACATACACATGGCAACTGGCGCACAAGGCCATTCCGCCGCAAGTGCCTTCTACCGGGAGTTCGTAGGCTTTGCACAATTCCATAATACTCAAGGCCATATCAGTAGGTGCTTCCAGCGAGTGTAGTTCTCCCTCGCGGTCCAGCACCGAAATTTGAATCGTATCCATGGCGCAAAACTAACGATGAACTATGAACGATGAACGATGAACATCGTTTATAGTTCATCGTTCATCGTTCATCGTTACCTTCGCGCTGTGCATCTCTCCCAGATCAAACTCAGCAATTTTAAAAGTTATGAGGCGCAAACCTTCGATTTTTCGCCGCGCCTCAACTGCCTGACTGGCCTCAATGGCGTGGGCAAAACCAATGTGCTCGATGCAGTGCATTTTCTTTGTCTGTGTAAAAGCCACGCTGGACTGAACGACCGTCATTTGGTGCGGCACGGTGAATCTTTTTTTCGCTTGGAAGGTCAATTTGAAGTGGAAGGAGGCTCTGTGAAAATCGCCGCCAAATTTCAGGCCGGGCAGCGCAAAGAAATTGAACGCAATGGCAATACTTACGAGCGACTTTCGGATTATATCGGGCAGTTTCCGGTAGTGATGATCGCGCCGGACGATATAACACTTGTGCAAGACGGCAGCGAAGACCGTCGCCGATTTCTGGATTCCACGCTTTCGCAGATTTCGCCCGAATATTTACAAAACCTTTTGATTTACAATGCGTTATTAAAGCATCGTAACGCGCTGCTCAAACATTTTTCGGAACAAAAGCACATTGACCCGGTCTTGCTCGAAAGCCTTGATCGTCAAATGCCCGCTCCTGCAAATGCAATTTTCGAA
>Ga0163149_10006321_pt1 | contig 12204 bp, 12 predicted proteins | sample OliLakLV19MP5G1_FD_148604 | JGI IMG/M metagenome (GOLD analysis project Ga0163149, IMG submission 148604) | Freshwater microbial mat bacterial communities from Lake Vanda, McMurdo Dry Valleys, Antarctica - Oligotrophic Lake LV.19.MP5.G1 | ecosystem: Environmental > Aquatic > Freshwater > Lake >...
TGTGGGATGTTTGCCATTATGGGTGGCCCGACGATCTTGATGTGTTTTCGACGGCATTTGTCCAGCGGTATGCCAATTTCGCCTACGCTTTTGCCCAGGTTCTTGGCCGAGAGACGAGTGAGATTGCATACATTACCCCAATGAATGAGATCTCGTTTCTTTCGTGGGTTGCCGGGGAAGTGGGGATTTTCATCCATATGCCCAGGGGCGAGGGCTCATTCTCAAACGCCAGCTCGTTCGTACAGCCTTGGCAGCGATTGATGCTATCTGGTCGGTATTGCCCAATACTCGTATTGTTCATACCGATCCGCTGATCCATGTGGTATCTGCGAGAGGGCAAGTCGAGCATCAGGCCGCAGCCGAAGCACTTCACCAAGCACAATACGAAGCCTGGAATATGATCACTGGTTATTGCGAACCAGAACTTGGCGGGCATCCAAAATATCTTGATATCATTGGTGTGAACTATTATCCCCATAACCAGTGGTCCTGGGATGGGCAATCGCGCTCACCATTTGGGCTACATGATCCAAGGTATCGCCCATTACACCAATTGTTATACGATATCTATGAACGTTATAAACGACCCATATTTATCGCCGAAACCAGTTCGTTAGGGCAGGCAGAACCTCAATGGCTTCGCTATGTGGCTGATGAAGTACGAACCTGCATAAGTAATGGAATACCAATCGAGGGCATCTGTTTGTATCCGATTATTGATGCCATATGGGGATATGGTTGGCTGCTATTCGGATAGGAAAACACATGCCAGCTCTGGTCTTGGGACAGAATATAGGGGATAAGCGTATTCATAAGGGCAGCAATATGCCTTGCAACAACGGTGGGATTTTCGGTCTTGATTTGTAGCACAATCGTGTTCTCACCCTTTTGCAGAGATGTATCAACCAACTGCTGCATCTGCACAAGCGTCGCTCTCGAGCCCTGATTGATCGGCTCAAGCTGTGGTATCGTCGAGCGGAATTTATCATCAGGAGTAGACATAGAAACCTCCAAGCTCCACTATAGTATTCCTATTTGAGTTGTAACGGCGCGGAGCGCAAAGCGGGGTTTGGGGCCGGGTACCCTCTGGGTGTCCCGAAAGAAATCCCCGCCCCCTTTTTTACAAATCTGGTAGGATTGCTATATCATTACAGCCTGTACCACTACATAGCAAGAGTGATACCATAATAAAAAGAAATATGGGCATAGATATTGCTAAAGTGATATTGCTCGCTGGAAGGAAAAGCCTTTCCTTGTACAGCTTGATGATTATCGTATGCGTGAGTTTCTGTATATTTCAGAGGAGGACATGATGCATAAGCAACAGGCATCGCTTCTTTTAGGAGCAATTGGTCTTGGTATCTATCTTGCAGCTCGGAAGCAGGCAGCCCATAATCCATTTAGTTTTCGCGGGAAGACTGTTGTTATTACCGGGGGATCGCGGGGTTTGGGCCTGCTGCTTGGGCAGGAACTCGCTCAGGAGGGTGCGAATCTGGCAATTATAGCCCGTGATTCGACCGAAATCGCCCATGCAGGGCAGGTATTGACTGATCTGGGTGCGCAGGTTGTGACGATGAGTGGCGATGTACGCGATCAACATCAGGTGAATCGTTTGATTGAGCAGACAATCACCACCTTTGGGCGAGTTGATGTGCTGATCAATAATGCAGGTGTGATCAAGGCAGGGCCAGTCGAGCATATGACTGTCAGCGATTGGGAAGAAGCTCTTGCCGTGCATGTGCTTGGGCCGCTGTACAGCATGCTTGCCGTCCGTCCATATATGCAGGCCCAGGGAGGGGGGCGAATCGTGAATATTGCCTCTGTGGGTGGTAAAATCGCGGTGCCTCACCTATTACCATACTGCACCAGTAAGTTTGCCCTGGTTGGCCTTTCCGATGGGATGCGTGTGGAACTCGCAAAAGATAATATTCGTGTAACGACAGTGTGTCCTGGTTTGATGCGCACGGGATCACATACCGAAGCCTTCTTTAAGGGCGATCATAAGCAAGAGTATTCTTGGTTTACGCTCTTGGATACTCTACCGCTGACATCAATTGATGCGTGCCGTGCAGCACAGCAGATCATTGAGGCCTGTCGGCGGGGTGATTCGACAGCGATCATCTCGCTTCAGGCCCAGGCGCTTATGCTGCTGAACAACGTACTTCCTGATGTTGTTGATCAGAGCCTGAAGTTAACCAATCATTTGCTGCCCAAAGCCATTGGTGCCGAGGGGGATCGAACACGCGTTGGTTGGGAAATCTAACTCTCGATGAAACGAGGGCTTCTCGACACAAACAGAAGCTGCGCCACTCGTGGCGCAGCTTCTGCAGTTGGCTGTGATGGAGATAAGACTGCTGACGGAATGGATTTACAGCGGGCGGATATATTCCTCTGATGTGTGGCTCACAAGCTCCGGTTGTGTCTGCAGATCCTGCATAGCAAGCTGGCTCAACAAAAGATCAGTTTCCTGCTCCTCGTTCAGCGTCAGCTCAAGTAAACCGGCTGCAAATTCATCGCCAAGTTGAACCGCCAGCATATGCAGGGTTCCATAGGCCGCAATCTCATAGTGTTCAACATGCTGGGCGGCTGCGATCAACGCCAGTTCAAGCGTCAGCCAGGTATCGATCAGTGTCGTAAGATGCTGGCCCTGCTCCACAATAGCGAACAATGCCTTGTTTTCACCGGGCCGCTCCTGCACATTATAGGCTTTCAGAATCTGTTCAAGGCGATTAATATGCGTTACGGTCTGATTATAGTGGTGATCAAATGCCTGTTGCAACACCGTTGTTGGTGCGAGTTTTACCATCTTGGGCAGAGCAGCCAAGATTTGCGTCTCCGCATTATACATTTCGATGAGTTGATGGACATACAAATCTTTAATCGATGATACCGACATACAAACCTCCTATAAGAATTACATTGCATGAGATCGTATTGTTTATGCAACACACACGTTCATGCCCCTATAGCATATAAAGAAGCAAGATATATGCCACTATGGCTTGAGCACTACTTTAATACACTGATCATGCTTATCACGAAACATCCGATAGGCTTGTGGTGCTTCTTCAAGCGAAAGGCGATGGGTGATTACAAATGATGGATCAATCTCGCCACGAGTGATTCGATCAAGTAATGGCCGCAAATAGCGTTGAACATGCGTCTGGCCGCCTTTGAGCGTGAGGCCCTTATTAAACACAGAACCAATCGGGAATTTATCGATCAGGCCACCATACACTCCTGGAATCGAGACGATCCCGCCTTTGCGGCAAGCTTGAATCGCATGCCGCAGTGCAGTTGGCCGATCCGTTTCAGCGCGAATGGCGTGCTTGACTTTGTCATAGAGTGCATCAATGCCCATGCCGTGAGCTTCCATCCCGACCGCATCGATACATGCATCCGGCCCGCGCCCACCGGTGAGTTCCATGAGTGCTTCGTGGACATCCGTTTCTTCATCATTGATCACCTGTGCATGGCCGTGTTGTTGAGCCATAGTCAGGCGTTCTGCAATATGATCAATCGCAATCACCGATTTTGCCCCCAACATAAAGGCACTTTTGATTGCAAATTGCCCAACAGGCCCGCAACCCCAGATCGCCACTATATCGCCTGATTGGATGTTGCAGTTTTCTGCCGCCATATAGCCCGTTGGGAAGATATCCGAAAGAAACAGAACTTGTTCGTCGGTCAGATGCTCGGGTACTTTGATCGGCCCAACATCGGCATATGGTACGCGAACGTATTCGGCCTGGCCACCGGCATACCCACCAAACATATGTGAATAGCCAAACAATCCGGCGGCAGAGCTGCCATACAGTTTCTCGGCTATCACCGCATTTGGGTTGGAATTGTCGCACAGCGACCAAAGACCCTTTGTGCAATAGCTACAGTTGCCACAGGCAATCGTGAATGGCACGACCACCCGATCACCTGGTTTGAGCATCACAACGGATTTGCCCACCTCAACCACTTCGCCCATAAATTCGTGGCCGAGCACATCACCCTTTTGCATTGTGGGAATAGCGCCATTCAGGATGTGCAGATCCGATCCGCAAATCGCGGTTGTGGTGACTTTCACGATAGCGTCGCCAGGGTTGATGATCTGTGGATCGGGAACTGTTTCGACGCGTATATCATCACTCCCATACCAGCATAATGCTTTCATGATTCCTTCTCCTGGTTGCCTGCTAGCCACGCTGGCGGATCGCTGGCCGGAAATGAGTCCATTGAGCCTTGCAGTACTTCATCTGCATCGGGGTGATCGTTGGTCTGATGCAATTGATGGTCAGCACTCTGTCCGCTCGTGCGGGTTCGCTGCCCGGTTTCGACGAGCTGTTTGAAACCACGTAATTCTTCGGTAATCAATTGGCCGATCAGGCCGGCAAGCAATTGTGCGGCGAGTTCTCCATATACGCCGCCTGGCAGACCATAGTTCAGGCTGAAGCGTACTTCTGTGCCACGATTGCCTGGTGCTACAACAAAAGAGATTATGCCTGTATAGTGTATTGGTGCTTCTGGGAGTGAACTCCAGGAAATATGGGAATCCTGAACTGCTTCGGTAAGCACGCTATCCCACGCAATCGGCATGCCAAGTGACCCTTTGCCAACCCAATGTGTGTGAAGCGGATCAATCACCTGGACGCTTTCGAGATGCTGCAGAACATATGGGAGCGCTTCAACAGTATCCCAAATGTGATACAGATCGGCGATTGGCCGATTAATGGTGATCGCCTTTGTGATCTGTTGTTCTTCTGATGGGTTTGCGCTAGTAATGCCCAACTGCTGATAGACCGGACAATGACCACTGATACCTCGATAGATCAGCCCACCACCGATAAGTGTGAGCAGCAGCCCATATGGTCGGCGACGAAGGCCGTACACGCCCAATACGCTCCCAGCCAAAACAGATGCCACACGTTCAAATGAAGCAACATTCGTTTGATGCGTCTGGAGAGTCGCGGGTTGGCCATGAGCTATATGCGTATCGGTAGCATAGTTTGTGCGTGCAATCACCTGTTCCTGCATCAGAGGCCTCCTTTATAACGAAATAAGGTGACGAAGATTGGCGTGTATATTCATGTCTTCGAATATGAACGTGAAGCAACTTATGTGCCAGGATCTCTATGAAACTTTTAATAGAACATATAGCATTCGTATTTGAGTTGTAACGGCGCGTAGCGCAAAGCGGGGTTTGGGGCCGGGTACCCTCTGGGTGCCCCGAAAGAAATCCCCCCACCCCTTTTTACAAATTCGGTAGGATTGCTATAGCACCACAGCAGAGCAGAGATTGGAATTACTTTGTCCATTCCTGGCTACTGATAGTAAGATGCTTCTTTTTGGCACGCTTCTTGATACCAACATCCCGAATACGTAGAGGATAGCCGCCATTTGGTGGCTATGCACACAAGGAGCTAGGATCATGGCCACATCCATACAGCAGGAACAGATCGCAAAACTCGCCAAACTTATTAAGGATATTCAGATTGCGATGCTAACGACAAATACGCCCGAAAACTCCTTGCACAGCCGCCCCATGGGAGTGCAGCAGGTTGAGTTTGATGGCGATCTCTGGTTCTTCACCAAAAGCAGCAGCCGCAAGAGTGCCGAAATCAAGCACGATCCACGGGTGAATGTTGCATTTGCCCAAACCGACAAACAGCGCTATGTGTCGGTATCTGGCCAGGCATCGTTGATTGCGGATCGGACAAAAATGAAGAGCCTGTGGTCGCCCATGTATACGGTATGGTTTCCAGAAGGGCTTGAGGATCCCGAACTTCAGCTGATCAAGGTTACTGTCGATGGAGCCGAATATTGGGATGCATCGGCAACTGGCGTTGCAACCCAGATCTTTGGCTTTGTTCAATCACTCGTGACCGGGAAGCATGGCGGTCAGGATATCAACGAACGGGTTGATCTCGGCAAGAATGCATAATCACTACCCTCGGGATGAGAACACGCTGATGGCGGTAGCAGAGCTACCGCCATCAGTGATTCTCGATACCAATCTAGGGTTTGCGTCCACAGGCAACGAAATTGAGGTGCGTCACATTGAAGGTTGGTTGGTCGAGCAGATACGATGGCAGATTCGGATCGAGCATGGTTCGAATCTGCTGATAGTGATCAAAGGTAAGATACGGTTGTGCTCGTCGTATGAGATCATCGAGATAGGCATTCAGAAACAGGCGTTCATCATCGCTCAATGGAGCGGCGCGTGAGCTTGAATAGGGGGTAATGACGCATTCCTTCAGGCGTGCTTCTGCAAAAATAGTCGCCAGATTGCGCCCTACATAGAATTTGGCTGGCCCATCGGCTTCCTGTTGCAGTGATTCAAGCTGAGCCTGGCGAAGTGCCAGTTCAAGATCGACTGGCCAGGGCAGGATAAGATGGTGCAGCAGATCATTTTCGAAGATGGCAACCGTGCCTCCAGCGCGGGTCACGCGGCGCAGCTCGCCAAGCGCGCTCATTGGATCCGGGAGCGTATACAAACTCTGTGCACACCAGACCAGATCGAAGCTGTTATCCGCAAATGGCAGCCGAGCAATATCACCCTGTTGGAAGCGGATGCGCTCGCATTCCTGTGCGTGATGCGCATGGGCTTGTGCAATCTGAAGATAGGCGGGCGAGATATCAACACCAGTTATGGTTCCGTAGGGGGCCACTCGCTCTGCCAGTAAACGGGTGTAGGTGCCATCGCCACATGCCATATCCAGCACATTGTCATTGGCATGCAGCGGCAGATCGGCAATAATAGTGCGTAGTTCAAGGGCATGGGCGCGGTGATACGCTGCTAGCATGGGTGCGTAGGGTGGTATACCATCCTGAGTATTGGGTTGGCCAACAGTTCGCGTGGCGAGGGTGTCGGGTGTCAATGGCATATGTTGCTCCTCGTATACAAGAACTAAGGGAACATGTCCACGCTGCTTCGTGTTCACTTGGTCCTTTGCCATCGAACAAAAGACCATGAATCTTCTGTTGATGTGCGTGAATAGCGCTACCAGAACCGACATTAGCGAAACGTCGGCAATACTTCATCGGCATAGAACGCAAAGAAGCCTCCCTGATCAGGCCCGACTTGGTGAACATAGATCGAATCAAATCCCGCATCGATATAGGATCGTATGGCAGCAATATGCCGTTTCGGATCTGGCCCACACACAATCTTCTCGGCGATCTGTTCTTCTGTCACGAGTTTCACGGTTTGCTCAAAATGATCGGGAGTCGCCAATTCCTGCGATAGTTCGCCGGTTAAGCCAGCGTTTGGCCAGATCTCGTGGGCAACCCTGCGAGCGCGTGCCTCATTCGGACCCCAACAGACCGTTAGTTGCCCGTAGCGCGGTTTGGTTGCACCACCTTCGGCCTGAAATGCCTGAATAATCTTGGCATCGGGCTTGGTTGAAATCAGGCCATCACCAATTCGCCCAGCCGCCTGCGCTGCGTGTATCGCCGATGCAGCGACCATAATTGGGGTCGGCGCATCTGGCAGGGTAAAGAGCTGCGCATTTTCGATGGTGTAAAATCGCCCACGATAGGTCTGTTCGCCACCACTCCAGAGCAGGCGTATCACGGCAATGGCCTCCTCCAGCATGGCCAGGCGCTGATCATGGGGTGGCCAGCGATCACCAAGGATGTGTTCATTCAGATTTTCACCGGTTCCGACACCCAAAAAGAACCGTCCAGGCATCATGGCGGCACACGTGGCCGCTGCCTGCGCGATAATGGCTGGGTGCATGCGGATGGTGGGACATGTCACGCCTGTGCCAAGCCGCAGCCGCTGGGTGGCCTGGGCAATACCCCCAATCACACTCCAGACGAATGGACTCTGGCCCTGTTTGGCCACCCAGGGATGATAGTGATCTGAGATCAGGGCAAACTCAAACCCTGCTTGCTCTGCACTACGCGCATTACGGATGAGATCATTGGGTGCATGTTCTTCACTTGAGAGAGCATAGCCAATCGATGGCATTACAGACTCCTTCTGTTGTCAATTATGCCTATTGATGCATTGATGACGATGATTGATGCAACTTTTGTGCCATTGCGTCCAACAACAGAACGCGTCTCTATACAATCGTATTGCATGCAACAGAAACATGGGACGAGTCTTGCCTCGTCTGCTATTGCCGTCGTTACTTCAAACACGACATTACTTGAAGATTGGTTGGCAATCTCAAAAATAGTCGCCTCACCAATGCATTTGGTTGAGGAACATTTCTTCTCGTCACAAGCGCAGTGGTGATTCTACTTGGTACACAAGTGCTTGATCCGACGCGTTCTCTTAACATATCGCATAACGAAACCCACAGGAACGCGCTATAGCGCGTTCCTGCGGGCTCAATAGAGGATCATCATACGTGGCACTGAACCATGGGTGGGCGGCTCACAGATTTTTGTGGGCCACCCCGAGATCTGCCTCGTTCTGCGTACGTAAGAATTTAAACCAATCGTGGACGGCCCCAGTAGCGATGATGAGCAATCGCCTCAATAAACTGCTGGATGGCCCGTTGAAGATTGGCGCTTGATCCAATAATGATGCCATGGGTAGCGAGTGTAGCCGCATGACTATCGTTGGCAAGAAGCGTCTGCCCATCATTCGATTGCTTCTTTTCCTTGCTTGTAGTAGCAGTTGCAGCCGATGGATCAGGGCTGATGGATCGGAGCAGCTTGCCAATTTCGGAGGCACTCAAGAGTTCCACACCTTCGCCAATACCGCTGATCGGCTTGCCGTGTTTATACGCCTCACTAATAAAGCTGTGTGCCTCGCCTTTCTGCATGAGCGATTTCACACTTTTTTCACCGCCTAGCACAATCACTGCATCATACAGAACCACATCACTGTTTGCCAGCGTCTTAGTCGCAATCACATGAGGGCCAAGCGATCCAAGATGCAATCCGATCACATCGCTGGCTATACCAGCTCCGCTGAGTTCCTGAACGAGTACACTCATCTGATCATCTGCCACCCCATCAGCAGCCAAGATAGCGACTTTCCGCCCTTGTGGAAGCAATGGCTGATCTTCTTCCATGCTCAAGCCCTTGGCGCGTTGCAGGCCGCCCGATGCACTGGTTGGCGTGGTAGCATCGGTAAATAGAGCTGTCTCATCCTTTGAGTCAGCAGTACTCCCTGGTGATGCAGTTGGATGGCTGGTTTGTGGTGCTTCGCCAAGCGCCAGTGCAACCTGAGCGGCTAGTACCTCATTGATCTGTTGCAGATGCCCAAGCATGCGTTGACGTATCTCTCGCGTCTCAACTTTGCTCAGTTCAAACTGGAGCGCTTTCGTTATATGTTCCCTCTCGATTGGTGCCATACTATTCCAGAACAGCCGCGCCTGGCCATAGTGATCACTAAAACTTTTGCTGCGCTGACGCACTTTCGATCCAGATACCGAGGCGGGATAACTCACAAAGCCAGCTTGTGCGGGTGGGGCTTGGTTAGGAATATTGCCACTGAGCGAATTCGGTTCATACGAAACACGGCCCTTGTTAATCATTCGGCGCATGTGGCCATCACGCTGATTATTTGATACATTGGCCAAAGGCCGATTAATCGGTAATTCCTGCCAGTTTGGGGTGCCAAGGCGGGATAACTGCGTATCTAAATAGGAGAAATTGCGGCCCTGGAGTAATGGATCGTCGGTGAAATCAATGCCTGGTACGATATTCGTGGTCATAAATGCCACTTGCTCAGTTTCAGCAAAGAAATTATCGGGGATGCGATTCAGGGTGAGCTTGCCGATTCGCTGTACGGGAATAAGATCCTCTGGCACGAGCTTGGTTGCATCAAGGATATCGAAATCGAATTGCGATTCAGTACCGTCCTTAATAATCTGCACCCCAAATTCCCATTGTGGATACTGACCGCTCTGGATCGCCTCATACAGGCTTCGGCGATGGAAATCCGGATCTTTGCCAGCAATCTTCTGTGCTTCATCCCAGACTAATGAATGCACACCAAGGAGTGGCTTCCAGTGGAACTTCACAAAGTGTGATTGTCCCGGCGCATTGATCAGCCGGAATGTATGAACACCAAAACCCTCCATCATGGAATATGAACGTGGGAGGCCCCGGTCACTCATGGCCCACATGATCGTATGCATTGACTCAGGCGTGAGCGATATGAAATCCCAAAACGTATCGTGGGCCGTCGCTGCCTGGGGCATCTCGGTATCTGGTTCAGGCTTGGCCGCATGAATCAAATCAGGAAACTTAATAGCATCCTGAATAAAAAAGACCGGCATGTTATTGCCAACAATATCCCAGTTGCCTTCCTCAGTATAGAACTTAATGGCAAAACCACGGACATCACGGGCAGTATCTGCAGATCCTCGAAAGCCAACCACCGTGGAAAAGCGCACAAAGACGGGCGTTTTTGTTGACGTATCGGTCAATATCTTGGCCGTCGTATACTGTTCTAGGGAATCATACAGCTCAAAGTAGCCATGCGCTCCCGTGCCACGGGCATGCACAACGCGTTCGGGAATACGCTCGTGATCAAAGTGATGAAGCTTTTCGCGAAACAGAAAGTCTTCCATGAGAGTTGGCCCACGTGTACCCACACGCAGCGAGTTTTGATCATCGCCAACCCGATGGCCCATATTGTCGGTCAACTCCGGCGCTGCTTCAGTGCTATCCTTCGCTAAATCATCATCCTTACTATGTTTTTGGATATGCCCTTGATCTGCCATGGGAATGCCTCCTTATTCCTATACGCTGCTGCCGATACTATTCTCCTACGACAGTACCTTCTGTTCCCTAATAGCCACGTATGCACGAGCGGGAAGTTCACATTCAGAATGATATGTATCATTCTCGATATAGCAGAAAGTATGCCAAGAAGTGCTTCAGAAGCGGTGAGCACTTTTTCTGAAACAAGGTGTATATCATTTCCTAACAAATAGTTCAGCCAGGATCGTGCCCCACACAAGATGGGCCGTAATCATAAGCCCATTGCGTTGTGCGGGGTGCTCAATAGCAGAACTTAGGATATGTAACCCTGGTAACCAGCCAAGATAACTAATACTCTATAGGAGTAGGCCATAGATTATGCCTTTTATCGGAGCTGGTTGTGCAAACTTTTGTGCTACGATGCCGTAGAGAACCCCACCGGCACTGCCATAGGCGATGTGAGCAAGAAGCGTCAGCATTGTCTGTTCTTTTTGAGTAAGGTGGATAGCGAGTCCCAGTCGATCTATAAGAATTGCGGTGATCTCCGCTGGTGGGAGCGGATACTGCTGATCCTGAGGGAGCGCACGAAACAGACGCATCATGCAAAAGGTCATAGGAAGTGTTGCGCACGCCCCAGCCACAGCCCCACGAATCATGGGTGGTGCATCGTGATGTGATCGCATACATCACTATCCTTTCTTATGGACACTCATTTCAGCACGCAAACCAGAATTGTATGTGCAGCTAGTTGCGCCATCGGAACCACTCCTATGGGTGCAATATGTATGCCACGTGACAATAACCTGCGTTGTACGCCAGCATCGTCCCATTGCACAGGAGCACTAAACGACTCTGCATACACCGTTTTCTTTGCGCAGATTCACGTATATGTCGTTTCTGAGTATCAGCATGGCCGCAAAATCGCTTCCTGAATAATTGTATCGACAGCGGTTGTGCAGCGCGCCTCAACGACTGATACAAACGATTGATCTCATTCCGACAATCGCTTTTACAATGATTGCCTGCAAGAAGGAAAGGAAGGCTGTTATGAGTATTCTACCCGTGTATCGCAAGCTATTCGTGGTTGGCATCACCATACTCATGATGAGCGGCTGTACACGAAGTGTGACACCATCGGCAGATAACGTGTCTGCTTCAGGAAATGCGAGCATACGCACACCAGCGGTTTTATCACCAAACCAGGATGCTGAACCAAATCTCGATCTGGTTGAGCCAGAAGCTCTGCGGCGGCGTGGAGTGAAACACCATCCGATGCGTCGGGTCGCTCAAAAAGGTCGCTCGGCTCGGCTGGGTGTACAGAATGCCCGCCGTGCCCTTCTCGCCCAAGTCAAGATCCCGATCAGACTCGGCCGCGACCCAGCGCACCAGCGACGCCGATTGATGGATGTGGAGATTGTCGATGACAAACCGCCAGCGTCGTGTGGTCGGGTCACTGGCAACGACCGCCTGCACATGCGCCAGAAAATCGGCTTCGGTGCGCATGGGACCACACCAGGGGACGAGCACCCGGCCGATCACCAC
>Ga0163149_10006325_pt1 | contig 12191 bp, 12 predicted proteins | sample OliLakLV19MP5G1_FD_148604 | JGI IMG/M metagenome (GOLD analysis project Ga0163149, IMG submission 148604) | Freshwater microbial mat bacterial communities from Lake Vanda, McMurdo Dry Valleys, Antarctica - Oligotrophic Lake LV.19.MP5.G1 | ecosystem: Environmental > Aquatic > Freshwater > Lake >...
GGTTGCGGATCAACCGTTTTAGCAGAGGAGCACTGGCTCTCGGCATCGCCTTTTTAAAACTCAAAAGCCGATCTTCAATTCCGGTAATTGCTTCTTTAGGTTCCAGTAATTCATGTTCCTTATCCAAAAGCTCCGCCAAAGTTTCCTGGTGGCGCTTCTTTTGAATTGAAAGTCCTTCAAGCTTCTCGGCCACAAGCTGAGAAGTATTTGAAGTTAGTGAATTCTGTAATTGGAATTTAAAAATGGACTCGATTTCCTCGTCAGTTTTTTTAATGGTTTTTTCAATTCGCTGAATTGCCTTCTTAAGACCAGAATTTGAAACTTGGCCGTTGGCAACAAGCACTTTTTCAATATCATCCAAATATCCAGCGTCTTGAGCATCTTTGGCTAAATGTTCAAGAATTGTTTTCTCAACCTCCTCAGCATTATATCTTTTCACGGAGCACTCAATTGGCTGCCCACTGCCGTTGTCTTTGTGATTATAATAGCGATGCACTTGGTATTTACCGTGTGCAGACTGGCCAATGAGCGCACTGCCACATTCCCCACAACGAATCACACCAGACAATATGAACACACGATGTTCGGCTTTCGACATCTTCTCTCTATGCAATGATTTCGCTGCATCAAGAAGGCGCTGAACAGAATTGAATGTCACAGATTCAATGATTGGTTGCCAAGAGGCTTTGGCAACTTGGTATTTTTGCCAAGGCTTCAAAGCCGAAGCATCTTCATTTTTGTTTTCACAATTAATTTCTCTTTCACCAATATATGCACGATTGCGAAGGAGATTTTTTATCGCAGAATAGGTCCATACGTTGCCTTTCGCATGACGATCATCCGTGCGAGCAGTCATTTTGCGGGGAACCTTTAAGCTATTGAGTTCGGCAACGGTTTCCCGCGTGCTTCCTTTCTCAAGGTAAATTTCAAAAGCCTTTTGCACCCATATTGCTTCCTCATCATTGACAATCAGCTTGCCCGGATTTGTCGGATCAGTGTCATAGCCAAGGATATGGGCGCCACCATTCTTGAGCCCACGCAGGGCTCGCGAATGGAAGTTTGTAGCAACTCGTTCAGACGTTTGCTTTCGTTCAAATTGGGCGAGGTTAATCATATTAAACAGCATCATCTCGCCAGCAGGTGTGCTTGAATCAAATTGTTCTTTGATCGACAAAAACTTCGCTTTAAACCGTTCGAGATCTTTTAATAGGTCGCAGAAGTCAGCGATACTGCGCGAAAGACGAGAAAGATCTGTCACTAAAATCAAATTAACTTTGCCAGTGCGAATGTCTCGCATCATCTTTTGATACTGAGGCCGACGGGTGTCCTTGGCAGAATAACCGTCATCAATATATGTTTCGACGATCTTTCCCCAGCCAGCATCCTGGTTATTACGAATATCAAGATAACCTTTAATTCTAAACTTCTGGGAATCAAGTGAGCCCTCGACAACCTGGGCCTGCTCCTCAGTACTGACACGAATGTATGCACCAATTTTAAGCGGCATCTTGATTGTCCTCCATTTGCTCTGCTCGCTTTTGGTTTCGACGACCACCAAGGCGAAAAATTTCTTCCAGAATTGTAATGACCTCAATACGCCTCAAATCGGCATCGTTAACGTCTTTTGATGAACGTTGAGATACATACTCAATGGTTTTCGCAGAAAGATCGCCTGGTTTCAGACTAGCATTCTTTTTACCCATGAAAATCCTTAAAATTAAATTATGAACCATGACCAAATTTCCTCAGCAGTTCGATAATTTCTTTCGCTCGCTTGAGCGGAACGGCATCAAGAGTTTTCATTAGAACTCCAAGGATTGGGCCAGGGTTCCGACTGCCATTTTCAATATTGGCAATCGCCATATAGCCCGACATCCCAAAGACCTCTGCAAGTTCGGATCGTTCCAAATCCAACCTTTCCCTAATGCGTTTAAACTCTTTGCCGTTCAATGTACTTCCCCACAGTCATTACATCATTGGTGTAATTCCTTGTCAACTTTTGTTTTGGGTGGTTTTTTTGTGGAGCCCTCAAAACCGATCTCTTTTAACAGCAGTTGCTTTACCTCGCTGGAAACGCGGCCACGCTCTTTTGCCTTGCGCCAGAGGACTTCTAAAGCTGCGATCTCATCAAAATACTCGGCCCGGATATCCTGAAGCATTGCCTCATCCATATTACGAACCAAACGCGTTAAGGCCCAGCTTGCCATTTCTGTACGATTGATTTTGCCACCATCAAATCCACGGTTCACTTTGTCGACCAAATCAATCAATGCTTTTTCTGCATCTTTGGTCACCGTTATCCGAAATACTTCCTCCGTTGTTTTTTGTTCCCTTACCTCTTCTGAATTATTCTCCCTATTATTATTACTAATATTATCTACCATTTTATTACTCCCAGTTACCCACCGCCGCCTCACTCTTGTACCAGGCTTAAGACCCCTATCACTACAACATCGTTGGGGGAGAGGGGTCTTAAGCCGACCAGGGACAAGAAAAAGGGAGGCGGCGGGGGGTAACTCTTTGATTTTATTCTTTGGTTTAAAATTTTAATTGCTCAGACGAATTTGCAAACATCGGAGAATAATTCTCCGATGTTTCTCCAATAGACTATCCGGCCTTGGGCACCTTTATTTTAGTCAAATCAGTCAGGCTGGTGATCTCATCTTTAAATGAAATCTTTGCTAGCGCAGGATTGTTCAACCATTCTTCAAGTCTGCCAAAACCAATTGGCCTTTCCCATTCGGGATAATACGAATCCCGTATCGCTTGTTTAATTGTCTGTGAAACACGGTCCTCGCGGACCACAAACACAACTTTGTCGGCTCTTTGAAATGATGAATAGGCATCCATGATGTGTCGGTATCGCTTTGGATCTTTTTTCGTCAGCTCCAATTCAATCGCAATTCTGGTCTTTTTTTCATTGGCTAATTGGATAAGAGCATCTGGGAGTTTTTCCTTTTGCTCGGAACCATAATGACGTTTAAGCCCCGAGCTGAGTCTTCGTAGCTCGGACTCCAGTCTGTAATTCGTCGCAATCCCAGCTTTCAAAATCCGCAATACGATTTTTGCGAGACACTCATCGTGATTCAACTGTGAAATAAAAGGCGGAGTAACTAGCTCCTCACCAACCACTTGTTGAACTAACTGGTGTCTCTTGTTTAAGATTATCACGCCGGAAGCAAATTTTTCGTAGTGCGGAAAAAATATCTTTTGCTCGGTTAAAGAATCCCATAGCTTATACCTCCAGCTCTGACTGCCGCGTGCAAAAAACTCATTCCATAGATCCTTCGTGAGAAAGCCCGACTTAGCTGCAAACTTGATTTCTGGAATTGGCTCCCATTTCCTCATTGGCTCTCATCCCATCTTGCTGGCTCCGTAATGATGTATTCAAAATGGCCTTCGATATAACGATTGCTCACGCTGTGGGCTTCGACCCATCGAGAATCAACCTTGGCGCTCTTCAGGGCGGGCATTGCCCCCGTCTTAGGCGAGGGAGATGACGCTCGCCCTTTCGAGTACGCTTCTTTTTTTTGATCTTCCAGCTCACTATGTATAACTGACCCCGCAACCATTCCCGCCATACCGCCAAGAGCCGCGCCTACGATCACGTTTCGAGTTCGGTATTGGCCGTCTTTGCCTGGATCTGCGAGTCCACCAGCAATAGCGCCAGCGCCGACACCGAGGCCGGCCCCAAGACCAACACTTTTGTTGTCGGTCGCGCAGCCACCCATTAAAAATACGATTGATAGCGCAAAAAGTTGAATGGCAAGACAATATTTGAAGTTTGTTGATTCATGTTTTGTCATATGTTTTCCTCTCTGATTGAGTTTTGATTTTTTTGCTCAACTGGTAATTCAAGAGGTTTCGCATTTTCTTTTGTAACGGGTATAAGGTCGGGCGCAGGAATATCATCGTATTTTCGAAACTTGATATGAACAGTTTTACTCCCCGCAGCGTGCGGAATCACCATCATAGCCTCACCAACCCCAAGCTCATTTTTAAATTTATTCGGGTGAATGATGAATTCTTCAACCTCACGAGCAGACGCATCACCAGTATTTTCTTTAGCAAAAAATCCGGTCTTAGTTCGCTCGGTATATTTGACAGTTTTTGACGTGCCGATCACTTTTGAAAAGTATTCGGTAGAATCAGGATCATTGCCACGCATAAATACTTTAAGATTTGCATTGGTTAAAATTGAGTTTGCAATCGGATCGCCCAGAGTCTTGATGTCTCCCAAGGCTTGATGTGCAAAAACAATCCCGACGTTCGCACTTCTGGATTTATTAAGTATGGATACAAATCCAGGGTATAAATACTCAGTAAAGTCATCTAAGAAGACCGAAAAAAAATCTGGTTGGCGATTTGATGATCGGTGACGATTGGCCACGGCTCCTTGCAAACACTGTAAAATCATCTTCCCACTCGCTTGTCCCAAAAACGGTGAAAGTAAAACGGGGAGCTGAAAATATACAATCAAGTTTTTACTTAGCGCCTTATCAAGCGTTATCTCGGGAGCCTCAGTATTAAAGAGGCACGAGGCCTTGCCAAAGGCAAAGTGACTGATTGCCGCTAGTAAACCGCTGGTTCTCTGCGCTCTTTCTAGTGCGGGCAAATCTTTGAAATAATCTACCCATTGCTTGAGCGGATCGTTTTTGTCCCACTTTTGAACCATGTATTTTAAAATCGCGGGATTCGTCATCGCTTGGTGTAATCTTAGGAAAGTTGGAATTTTTTTCGCCTTTTCAAAAACTCGCATTACCTGAGAGAAAACCTCAAACTGCACACTTCGGTAATATGGATTTTCAAACTCAAAGGCGTTAAATACTCGCTCTGTGACTTCTTCTGGGGTTCCGCCAATTAGGGGATTAAATTGATATGACTCCTCGATATTACTCAACGAAAAGAGTCTAAAATCTTTTTGTCTGCCGCTTTGAACAGCGTAGGCCCATAATTTATCAAGTAGGGATTTATCTGCTTTGCCATCAATAAGAATTAGACCACGACCTTGCTTGATGTCTTGAATCGCCCAGGGGAGAATTACGCTCTCGGTTTTTCCGGCATTGGTTGTGCCAATAATTTGAGTGTGCATTGTCCGCTGCTGCGTTTTTATAAAAACATCTTCGCCATTTATGGTGGTTCCGCAAAAAACTGAATTTTTTTCAGGGCCAAGAATTCCAGCGTCTCGCTCCCTCTTAATTCTCGCTATTTCGCGCTTTTGCACGGCCCAATACGACACTGCTGCGATAAGAATCCCAACTATTCCTGCAAAAAGAATTTGGTGATCTAAACTGGCTTTTAACCATTTCTCAAACTTACTAAGTATCGTGAAAGTCAAAAATAACCCTGCGCCGACGAATAGCGCATGGTCACTTCCAGAGCTTTGTTGTGCTTTATCTGCCATGTGTAGCTCCTGGATCTCTAAATTGAAACGCCTGAGTCACAACCACAAAAAATATTGAACCTGCTTTTAACTCAATCCACTTCCGTTCTTTTTTCATACCCTCAGCTAGTGTATTCGCGCGGTCTTTGGCGGTCTCAGCCACCGCGTTTTTTAGTCCGTTATCGCCGCCGCCTGGGTTGCTACCCAAAGCACCTCTTTGCATTGATCCTTCGGCATAAGCTCCGATGAACCTTGTAAGCGTTTGCCCTACGGTGTTCTTCATAGCATTTGAATGAACGTCGCCCTCGACTCCAACCTGACCATCTGAGCCAACTCCAATCCCAGCGATTGGCTTCATGGTGCCGTTAGGAAACTGAACCGACTTCCAATTCACTTGCACTCGTTCAGAAGCATCGTCAAAGCTCGCGTCTCCATAGAGCTTTGCACCTTGAGGAATCGCCGTGCCGTCCTCCTGAGTGACTTCTTTGTTGACCGTGGCAGTGAGCGGCATCGAATGCGAGTCGAGCGTCATCGACTGGTCAAGCACCACCGAAAACCTTGCTCCTGGTGGAAGTTGAGTTTTTGAATCAAAACCACCGCGAGATAAGACCATTGAGCTATTTCGATTAGCTGAACTGCCCCCACCGCCGCCACCAGAGTTATAAAGGTGGTCAAGTGAATTAGGCACAGATCCAGCCTGACTTTTTGCACTTTGAAGTTGGGCAAGCGTATCCTCAGTAGGATTATTCTCATGAGGCGTCATGGCATTCGCAGGATTTGACCCAGCCGACGTTCTGCCTTCTGATTTCTCATAAAATATTTTTTGATCGGGCCTTGGTGTGGGCAAGAGCAGAATAACAACGACCATGCTAATCACTCCGACAATAGAAACATTGCGAATAATTTTCCAATTAACATCTCGCTTTTTGGTAAACGGCAGAGCGTCTTTCAAAACTAAATTTGAAAGACGCTCCTGTAATTTGTCTATTTCCACTGGTTCATCCTTGGAATTGTTAAAAACGATGTTTTTTTTCGTCTCAGTTCAATTCGAATTGCTTTTGTGAGGTCAATATCTCTCCCTAAAATCTGTATCACCCCTTGAGTGTTTTCACCCACGGCAAGATCAGCTGTTGCAATGAATAAACTTTGAATTGGTCTCGTTTCTTTTTCCTGTATTAGCCAAAACCATTCGGGCTTAATGACAGTTTTTTTGGCTGCTCTTATTTGAAACTCGATTAAAAACACGCCCTCACTTGCGCGGCCAAGGCGCTTACTTTCAAAAGTAATTTCGTCATTAGAAACTGAGCGAACAAATGGCGTCCATCGAAGTGGCGCAGCCTTCTTTTTAGCTTTCGGTTTTATATTTTCAAGATAAATAACAAAGTCAGAACTGGCTTCAGCTCCAGTGACAAGTTGGACGTTGTATCTCTGGTAGTCGGTATAAATATAAAGATTGCTCTTTTCTCCTGCTTGAAGTGGCTTGATCGTGATCGCTTGATCTAGATATTCCACCTTAAATTTATCTTGATCGCCAACAACAACACTGTTGGGGCGATCAGGCACTTGGATAATCGTAGCGATACCAAGGGCCGTTCGAACGGTAACAATCTGATCGGTATGATATTCAACATGGCGGACCCGTTCGTTGGCGAAAGACAATGCAGGGGCAAGGAGCATGATCCAAAAGATTGGATTCACGGTGACTCCTATTTAAAAATTAAAATTCCAGTCTCAGGTGACCATTAACAAAACGGCATTACTGCTTTTCAAGTTCTTTCGTAACATAAATTCCCCACGGGTTCTCCTTTGTTCTTGGGCCGAAATCGAAACTCAATTCCAATTTTAAATCACCAGCCGCTTTTAGACTTTGAATTGCTGTGATTCGGTCCCCAAGAATTTGCACATTCCTGCGGCGAAGATCAACCGTAAGAATTGTGGCATAAACCCGCTGAGAAACAAGTTTCTCAGTCGAGAATTTAACGACGTTTGCAGCTGCTCCCAAATATGCCTTCATTGCGCTTAAGTGAATCATCGACAGTGCCTCAGCCAGTTTCTGTTTAACTGTCTCTGGGGTCCACTGATATCGAAGTTCAAGGTAGCGCCTCATTGCAGACTGAACTTCTAGTTCAGGATTGGGCAAACTCACTTGGTTTATGGGTTGGGCATTGGGGTTCAGGGTCAAGACGACTGGGCTTCGAGTTGCCAATACAAAAATCAAGACAAGTGCAAGAATTGTGATTCCAGCCATTGAAATTGAAAACATCTTCAAGAATTGATTCGAATGAGTTAAGTCGCCAAGAAGCTTTGGAAACTTCAAGGATTTTATTTGAACATTAGTTTGCATAAGGTTCCTTATTTTTAAAAACGGTACATTGAGCGTTGATTTTATTTTTCGGATCGTCTTTTTTCTAATCTTGCGCTCACAAAATTCTTTCCGCTGGATAGGCCACCCTTAGTTGCACCGTACATCGTGGCAGCTCTAGCAGGGGTGGCCACTATTGCGGCAACAGAGGCCGGACCAATGACTGAAGACATTGAAGTAAGCCCGCCATTTATAAGTGACCGTACAAGCATTGGTGTGGCTAACATGGCAATTGCGATAACAAAATTCATCACTATTAGTTCGACGTAACTTCCCTCACTGCGATACATTTCGCCAAAACTTAGGGAGGCAAGCATTGCTCCTAAGATTGCCCAGACAATTTTCCAAGAAGCGACTTCAATCATTCCTCTGAATAGATTTTTCGTAATTTGGCTGGTACCAGGAAACAAATTAAACAAAAGCAGCAAGGGTGCCGTAACCATATAGAAGAGCCAAAAGAAGTGATACATTGCAAGTGTTAAATATCTCGCGATATAAAGCACCAAGTAACTAATGAATGAAAGTCCCGCTATAATCAGATCATCGAACTGTAGCAGAATACTTTTTAGTGATAACGAATATCCCTGAGACTTTTCCTGTGCCATGCGAATGATAACGTCGATATTGTTCATTTGATCAATTTTATCAGCTATCCCATCGGCGACCACAATGATGGCGCGACTGATATCAGGAAGGGCCGCCAGTAATAAAGTTGCGACAATGGTCCTCCTTAAGGTATCGACAAATTCGAGGCCACCGCCTGGCGCCCGAAACCATGCACTCGCTATCGCAATAGCAAAAAACAGCGGCAGCATTAAATAATAAAGTCTCACAAATTCTTGATGTAAGTCGCGCATGAGTGAGCCAAGAAGTTCAAACTGTGGCATCTTTAATTTCCTCCGTCTAGGGGAGCGAGTTTGGTGCTATCGGGAAGTCCACCAAATGCGTGTGAGAGCCCATCGTACTGGGTGCGAAACTGTGCGGCTTGTACTTTTTCTTTTCGGTTTGAGAGAGCCATATTTTCGCCCATCATTTTGAGCATCATTGAGTTAGTTCTCAGAACTTGAGTGGTCACTCCTATTAAAATTGCAATTGATTGGGCTGTCAGCTTTGCCGCCCCCTGCGGATTTACTACTTGAGAATGGTCAATTATTTTTCGACTTTCGTCGTCAGCACGGTCTGCAAATCGAAATAGCGTGCCGTTCATGGCGATACTTTCTGAGGCCGATTGATCTTGCGCGGCCTGTAGCCGTGACTCGCTAGTATTGGGAATTCGTCCGTATAAATCTTGAAGCGTTGATAATACGCGGTCAGCCGTTTCCAAATCTCCGTACAGACCAGGATTGAATTTTGGATTTAGCATCTGAATGACGGCAAGTCCGTCTCTAATTCCTCGATTTATATCTCTCATTAAATTTAGCGTATTTGCGCCAGTGCCTAAGATTTGCTGAAGTTGCGTCAATTGCTGAATCGCATTTGCTAAAATCTGCACCAATACAGCAACGTCGCCGCCGAAGATGTCGGCACGACCTGGCTGTGGGACCATAAGTCCAAAACTTATGAGTCCCACAACAATAAATTTCTTAATTTTCTTCATGTTACTCCCTTAAGACCAGCGGCTAAACCATTTGGGTAAAGTTCGGCTGCTTTTTTGATGGCTTCTGGCAATTCAAGACCTTGCTTTCTCAGATCTGCGACCAAATTGTTGTCTTGTGCGTCTGACGTCGATAGCCAATACTCAAAGGGACTTGGAAATATTCTTATAACTTGACGATGATCTCCTGCAATCATGAATCCTTCTGAAAACTCTCCCTTTCGTTGTTGAAGCGAGTGAACAAGATTTAACTCTTGTTCATTAAGTTTAAGTGCCTGAGCTAGAATTTCAGAATCTCCGCGCTGGAGCATTACAAATTTCGTCGCGGTATTGTTTAAAATCGCAGCCCCAATTGGCGAGGCCACGATTTCTTCTACACCTTGAGTAATAAATGTTATTCCAGAGCCAGTTTTTCTGAGAGTTCTCGCGCAATACTCCATAAATCCAGCCGCAGCCTCAGATTTCAGAAGCTCCCACGCTTCGTCCAAAATAATTCGTTTACGATTTACTTTGTCACTCTCCACTTGCGAAAGAATGAAGTCCGTTAGAATCAAAATCATTACGCTTTGTAAATCGGGATGGCTTGATAGCCCCTTCAGATCAAAGGTGCAAATATTTGCGTCCGTTCTAAGGCCTCCCTGGCCATCAAGCAATCGCCCATAAGGTCTCTCGCCAGTCCAGAGATATAACATCTTAGAAATCGCTCTCATCGAGTCTTCTTCGAAAACAGATAAATATTTTGCGAGGTCAGTCAAAGTTGGTATTTCGCCCTTTGGTCGGCGAGAACGATAAAGTTCAATCACGGCTCGCTCTAAAAGTGCGCGGTCGAGTTTTGCTAATTTTACTTTATCATTTTCTGCAACCATGCACTCAATGATTGCTAATATTGATTTCAGCTTCTGATTACTGGGCTCTTCTTGTGGATTTGTGAGGTGAAAAGGATTTAATTTGTAGTTGTCGGTAAGATTAATTTCTAAATACTGACCATCAAGACTCTCCGTAAGTTTCTGGTAGCTTCCTCCAATGTCGATAATAAATACCCGAAGACCACGAGCTAATTCCTGGAGCAAGATGCAGTTATTTAAAAAACTCTTTCCGGCTCCACTCGAACCCGTGACGAGCGCATTATAATTGGGTAGACCAGGATCAAAAGGATTAAAGCTTACAAGCCCATTGAGGCGATTTCTAAAAATAACCGCCGGGTCGCTGTCACCAACCCTCGGACCATAGACCGGAAGAAAATCTGCAAGATTATGTGTCTTCATTTTTCTAGCGCGCTCCAAATTAATAGGAGCTGCTGGAAAATTGCCCTTCATTATTTTCCAACTCCCAACGGTTTCTTCTAAGCCCTCTGCACCCTGGAGCGAGCGGAACCGCGCCAAAACCTCGCGCACTTCGCGATTGAGTTTTTTGTGGCCATCGGTTGTCGCTGGTGCTCTTAAAAGAATATTCAACTGAACGGCATAAACTCTCTGCCCTGTAGAGAGTAATTCCCTAATCAACTCCTCGGTAGAGTTCAACTTAGTCTCACTCTCAAGGTCGCTTGCTTTATTCCCTTGAGTTAGTGCCATAGAGTGAGCCATTTTTCGTTTTTGTTGCAGCTTTGCCATCTCATTTGCTTGGGGCGGAACCTCAAGAGAGAGCGTCAACGTGTAATGAAATGGAAGGCGTAAAAAGTGAGCAAGTTGGCCAGCAAATGTAACTTCGGGCAGAGTCTTAAGGGTCACCAAACGATGCTCAAATCCGTCCAAGACAAATTGTTCATAGCTGAGAACCAAATCTCCAAACACCAATTGCTCACGCGGCGATTGGTTGGCAAGCCATTCTGTCTCATCAAGCACCTTTGGGTCTATGTCCGGCCCAGTTGGCGTCACAAGTTTTGGCGAGGGCTCGCTGTCAGCACGTTTGGGATTAAGAAAACGATAAACATTGGAAATCAAATCTTCTCTAGATAGGGCATGGCACGAAAAACCCAGAGACTCCAAGGCAGAAATCAAAGTGTCAACATTCTGACTCAGAGACTCTATTGTTTCCTCATAGGCAAGGCCTGCCTTGGTAGAAAAATCCGATTTCCTTTTCCAAAACGCAGATTTTTTCTGGTCCACCATCTCGGTTCGAATGTAAACACAAAGTTCTGGGCGATAGAGCTCCTTGGTATTCATTGCTAAGGTCAGAGATTCTTCGCGATGTTTTGCGATGCTCTGAACTAATGGATGCGCCATATCAGTCTGAGCATTCTTGTGCTTTTTAATCAAATCAGAGAAATCAGACCCTACGCTTAAAACAAATTGTAAAGTGGTACCTTCGGTCAATGAGTCAAGCGCGGCCCTCATTCCTTGGGTTAGTTGATTCACTTCACTTTCACCAAAGCACTCAATGTCGATCAGAGACACTTTGAGTCCACACACTAAGGAGCCGTCAATAAGTACGGCATGACCGAAGGGCTCCGCAAAAAAATCCCAGAATGGAAGCTCCTGGCAAAGTGCCGCATCTTTTTTATTTGCATTAGGGTTCATTAATTTCCCCCCTTTCTAAATTTTCGATATTTTTTATCAGCTCGACCAGCAGCCTTGTAAGAGGGTTGTGCTATGATTTCCCCTAAATGCTGCAAGTAATTGTCCGGCTTTCCGCGTTTTGAAAAATAGAGGAACGACGCCAAAATCAGCGTAGTCCCCCATACTAGCGGATAGCGAAAGGATGTCGTCCCGAACACTAGGTTTGTCACTGCCAAATTCATGAAAATTATAAGCAGGTCTGGCAACTCAAAGCCAAAAAGTTTCGTCTTCATTTCAAGCGCACGCGCCACTTTCGTTGTAAGTAGTCCCTGGTTTTCCAAATTCCTTCCATTTCTT
>Ga0163149_10006326_pt1 | contig 12190 bp, 15 predicted proteins | sample OliLakLV19MP5G1_FD_148604 | JGI IMG/M metagenome (GOLD analysis project Ga0163149, IMG submission 148604) | Freshwater microbial mat bacterial communities from Lake Vanda, McMurdo Dry Valleys, Antarctica - Oligotrophic Lake LV.19.MP5.G1 | ecosystem: Environmental > Aquatic > Freshwater > Lake >...
AGGGTAATTACCTTAGGGAGCCTAAGGGACGACCAAAGGCACCATTTTGCAGTTAGTCCAGTTAGACTAGAAAGCCGAAAGTTGTTGCCGTGTTTCGCACCAAGTGCGCAACCAGCCGTTCGTTGCCTGTCTCGCGCTTAGCATGAGCGGTCGCAAGGCGTCTCCAGGTGTAAGCGGCGGTGCACAGAAGCGCAAGCATGATAGCAAGGGCAGCAAGTCCCCTGCGCCTGCGTCTGGATCTCACAAGAAGGCGAAGTTGAGTGATGGCTCCAGCAGTAGTGGTGCTGCGGGCAAGACGAACCAGTACTTCCGTCCAAAGAATCGCAAGCCCAAGCCCAAGTCGCCTGCACCTGCTAATGGTGCTGCTGCAAGTCCAGCGCATGCACCCAAGAAGTCCCCGAAACCCTCTTCCCGTCCAGCTGCCTCTGGGTCGTCTGCTGCTTCTGCAGGTTCTGCGGCAGCTGGCAAGGGCAAAGGGCCCCTTCTGCCCAAGGCTTCTTCAGGCGCTGCTGGCAATGGTTTCAGGGCCAAGTCTAAGTCTCCTTCATCGGCACCGTATGGCAAGCGTCCCCGCGATGCCGGCGCTGTGGCTCCTGGTGGCCAGTATTCGCATCCCAAGAAGAAGAAGGCCCGGTTCGGCGCCCCCGAGGAAAAGAAAAAGGTGGCGTTGACCAAGAAGGACCGAAAAGAACTGCGTAAAGAACGACGCAATGCGAAACCGCATGCAGACGTGGTAAACTCGCTGAATACCATCTTTCAGGCTGCGATTGCGAACATGCCTGCAGCAGATCGTGCGGCCAAGATTCGAGAGGTGATGGACCAGGTCAAGGGTCACATCAAGGATGTCGCCAATCGCCACGATGCTTCGCGCGTGCTGCAGACAGTGATCAAGTACGGCACACAGCAACAGCGGTTGCAGATGTTTGAGGAACTGCGAGGAGCGTTCATCGAGCTTTCGCTGGATCACTATGCGCACTTCTTCATTCTCAAGCTCGTTTCCAAGCTGCCGAAGCGACAGCATCAGGTCCTGCTGCAAGAACTGTCAGGCAAACTGGAGAAGCTGGGCACGCACGCTGAGGCAGGCAAAATCATCGACGCGGTGTTCACACAGGCCTCGCGTAAGGAAAAGCTCCAGATGCTGCACGAGTTTTTCGGTGCAGAATTCGTGTTGTTTCGATCGAACGACCAGGAAGCTCTAAGCTTCACGGACATTGTAACTGCTCATCCTGAGAAGAAGCCAGGTATAGCCTTGTCGCTGGTGATTGTGGGGACAGTGCGCTATTCTAACCCTGCTTGGTCTTGTGTGCACAGCGATTCTGGCCCGAATAAAGGAAACGCTATTGAAATGCATGAGCAAGGAGATGTTACTCTTCCACCACCTGCATGCTCTGGTCAACTTGTACCTAACTCACGCGGATCGATCAGGTATGCTTGCATTCACGCTTGTTGTGTGACCGCTCTGCTTATGTGGTGCTGACCGCACTTGTTCATGTCGTCATCGCCTGTACAGTCACCGCCCCGATGCTCGAGTCCCTTGCGGACTTCGTACCGTCATTGTATGGCTCTGCAGAGGGCACTGCTGCCATTATGTACTGCCTGGGTTATGGCACAGCCAAGGATCGAAAGGCCATCTTGAAGGCGATGAAAGGTAATGGATTGCGATACGCGCTGCCTTACCTTGTGTACCCGTGGTCTATGATTAGAATTAGCCCAAACATACGCTATTCTGAATACGTTTATGTGGAATATATACACCAGACTTGTCTGAGACCATTTTTCCAAGCTGTCTTTCTTGGTTGTTCTCTTCTCCATCTTGTTGACATTTCCCTCTGGTGATCATTTGTTCTTCCAGGCGGTGTGGTTGCCATGTGCCAGCATGAACACGCCCACCTCGCGGTCATCCGAGCTCTGGACGTGATCGATGACACTGTTTTGCTTCACAAAGTGGTACGCCCGATTGACAATATCCATGCATTTAGTGTTATGGCAGTTGAACTAACGAGTGATTTCCCTTATTCTGCTCTAGATTTTGACGGAATTGTTCGCGGACCCTACTTTGCCTTCCCTGTTGGTGAACCCCTATGTGGCCAAGGTGTTGCTGTTCCTGCTGGCTCCGGGCAACAAATCCTATCTATCGTCGCATCAAATGGAGCTCTTCAAACCGGTCATGGTTCCGTCCCCTGCGGTAGGTCGATTATATATTATTTGTGTTCATTTCGCGGGTGGTGGTCGATGATTAGAATTAGCCCAAACATACGCTATTCTGAATTGCTATGTGGAATATATACACCAGACTTGTCTGAGACCTTTTGATCATGCTCTTTTCTTCTTATCTTTCACATCTAGCCAAGTTGCTCACTGTATTTCCGTGTGTTGGCTTCGGATGCAGGACCCGGAACAAATGGTCCCGACGAGCAAAAAAGATGCGCCTACTCGGCGCGAAGAGCTGCTGAAGCAGGCGCTGGAGCCGCTGTTGGATGCTTGCATTCAGAACGCCGAGAGTATGATGGTGACTGTGTGGGGATGCAACGTGCTGCTGGAAACAGTGTTGGAGGCAAACCAACGCGCGGACTCTGTAGCCAATGCCGAGAAGTTTCGAGCATTGCCCCAAAGGACAGTTGCTGATCTGGTAGCGAGATCTCTATCGAGCGGTGATGAGGCGGATGGGGACGCTGCTGCTGCGCCTATGGACGTTGATGGCACCTCTGAAAGTGGAGCTGCTACCGGCAGGAAGTCGCTGGTTGAGGACCCTTATGCGCAGGGCATGATATCCAAGCTGCTCAAGCGGCTCAGCCCTGATGGCTCTGGCTTCGCTGCTTTGCTGTACGAGGCGCTCATCAACGCTGACGAAGGCCTGGAGAAGACAGTGTCGTCGGATCGCGGCGCCTTTCTGTTGCATTCGCTTCTGTTGGCAGCTGATAGTGATGTTCGCACTGCGCTGACGGAGCAGCTGCAGCCTCACCGCGAGAGCATCACGGACAACGCTGGTCTCGGCTACAAGAAACTGCTGGCGGCGCTGGATGGTCCGGATGCAGCAGCAGCAGGTGCTGACGAAGATGATTAGCTCTATCATGAGCTGTACTGATCTTGCGATCAGCACCGTCCAAATAGAACTACTGCTCATTGCGTCGCTCGCTGCATTGGTTGATTGATGTACTACTTACTGGCGATCCATTACCAATCCAGGAAGCGCGATCGGGAAACCATTCCCGAATTGTGCGCTCTGCTACGTGCGCTCATGCGTTTAACGTGTACGCACGTCGCCGTTGGGCTGTGCGTGCTGTATATGGTCTTGGTAGCATTTCAACTATCAGTACTCTTATTTCCCGCCTATCTCACACCGAGGTCTCATCTACAGCACGACCCTCAGCTTCAAGCAGATTTCAAACCAGATACGCGATTTGATCTCAAGGTCTATGTCAGCGACAAGCGGGCTATTCCAGACAGTGCAGATTCACGCTCTCCATTGTTCATTCTGAAGGATCACTTGCTGAACGAGTCTGCGCATCTGACAGTGAATGTCAGCTTGCCCAGCAGGAACATCCAGCGTCCGCTGTTTGCGATAGTGGTGCTTCGCTTTCCTTCGGGCGATGGTAACGCTGATCAAGAAGAGATGGTCGCATGGTCGCTAATCACGGCTCAACTACCCTTGCGCGGCAAGCCCTCTGTCGAAGACGCTATGTCCGAGGACGGGGCACCGGTTGGCCGCAATGCGAAAGCGGGCAGTAAGCTGTACCCTCACGTTCGCGCCAACACCACAGTGCATCTGGTGAACGATCAGACCGAGTGGTCCGCCTCCACTTGTCCACCAGACATCAAGAACGCGCTATCGCGCAAGATACGCAAATCCGGGTCCAGTGTCCTGTACTCGCCTATCGTATGGATTGCCGAGGACGCGTGGGCACTGACATCACAGTTCACATTGATCAACGATACGGCGACACCAATCACTATGCATCTAGAGTACAGTCCCTCTTCCTTAGGCTGGTGGCGTCTGTCTGCTCACGTAAGAATCTGTACACTGTTTGCGACAGGCGAGTGCAATGTGGTGCACATTGCGTGTCTCGTGTGCTGTGCAGATGCGGGAGTCCTTCAAACTCATGGAGCAGTTTGGCTTGGCGTCTGAGCTGGATAACATGAAGCTGATGTTCATTGGGGCTCAGCCATGGCTCTTGCTGTTGACGATCACCGTCAGCGTGGTGCATCTGCTATTCGATTTCTTGGCGTTCAAGGTCAGACAATGTTGTGTTATTCGCCTGATCCTGTTTCATTGGGTTACGCGGTGGCGAACTCTTCTGACTGACGTGATGTGTCGGCTTCTGTGTGCTGTTACATAGAGCGATATCAGTTTTTGGCGGCAAAGAAAGAGCTTTGTTGGCCTGTCGTACAGGAGCCTGCTGATGGTAGGAGGAGCACGATACGGTGATCGTGCGATGCGGCTCATGTGTCTGATGGTGCTGCTGATTTGTGCAATGTTTACAGAGTTTCTGCAGCCGCTCGATAGTCATGCTATATTTATTTGACAACCAAAGCAGCATGCTCGTCACGGGTCCCACAGCGTTGTCCCTCGCTATTGGAGCCTGGAAGCTGGCGAAAGTGCTTCGGTTACGGCTGTTGTGGCGTCGAGTACTCGGTATACTCTTGTACTGAATCTGCTCGCGCGTACTTCAGTTTCACTCAATCCATTATGGATCTGTGCATTGTGCTTGTGGCTGCTGCGATTGCAGGTGTCATTTCAGTGCCGACCGTCTACGCCGATGCTCCTGCGCAAGCCGAATCCTCCACTGTGTCGCATGACGCTGCTGCCACTCGCTATGTGTACATGTGTTTGGCACCTATTTTGATCGGTTCCTTCATCTACTCCTGGATGTATCTACCGCTAGCTACAGACAAGTCGACGGGGCGCGCCATCTACAGCTGGACTCTGTCATCGATTGTACGAGCTGTGTACGTGTTTGGGTTTCTGATGATGACGCCTCAGCTGTATCTCAATTACAAGGTAATGTGCCTTGCACAAGGGCACGCTGGGTGTGCGGCACTTGTTACTGACAGGCTGATCCGTGATTCTGAACGCAGCTCAAATCAGTCGCTCACCTGCCGTGGTCGATGCTATTCTACTCCGCCCTCAACACCTTCATCGACGACCTCTTCGCCTTCATAATTGTGATGCCGAACATGCATCGACTCGCGGTATTTCGTGACGACGTCATCTTTCTCATCTTTCTGTACCAGCGCTGGATCTATCCGGTCGACAAGAAGCGGGGCGTACAGATGCCTGCAGACGATGATGATGACACTGCGGCTCCCACTACAGCCACTGCTGCAAGTCCGATCGATGGTGCTGCACGTGAGGCTGCTGTGCTAGCTGACTCGGCTCCCGAATCTGCGCAGCTCACTGGATTGCGTAACCGACCCGCAGCTACAGCAGTGTCGACAACGGATGGATGAGACGATTCACTGCTCAAACGCTTTGAGAAGCTGTTGCCGCTGCTGCTGTTGCTGCTGAGACGCTAGCATCAAAGGAACTACGTTCGACAACTCCAGCTGTTGCTCTCGCTCGGACAATACAACGAGACTATGACGTCGAGTGATTGTGTCCGGGCCTTCGCTGCGAGACAATCCCATAGTTGTCCAAGTGCGCGAAGGTGCTGATTAAGCACCCAGGAACCACGAGCTGCTCGATTGGCGTTGGGAATCGCGCTGTTGACTATGTTCAGAGTCGATCAAAACACCAGTAGATTATACGAATTTTGTTTACTAACGGATCGACACAGCAAAGCCAAGAGCGGGCTACATTCTCGGTCAATGGAAGTTTGGCTTGTCCGGGAAGGTGCAACCGGACCGCTGAATGATAACAGAGGCGGCATAGCTGCCGGCCCGTGCGCACTCTGCGATAAGCTTGCCTTGTACCAGTTGTGACAAGAAGCCGCCGACGAATGCGTCACCTGGAAGACAGAGCAAGCGTACTCCGTCAACGACGAGATGAATATCAATCGAACAAAGTGATTTCACACAAACACACCAGCGCCGTTGGTGTCAACGATATCCTCCGGCTTGACCGGATTGATGGGGTACTCGGTGACTTGCTTGGTGTGACCAACGGCGACGATGGTAGGCAGGTGACCCTGCGTGATCACGACGATACGATCGCGCTGGGTGTTCACCTTGGGCAAGTCGGCAAGGCGCTGTGCGATCTCTGCGATGTTTTCCGTCTACACAGGATGCAGCACACATGAACAGAGCCGATGAGGAACAGCCGCGAAGTGACCAGATATTCATCTCAAGATGAGAGGCGAGCATCAGTGCAGATCTTGATGAGACTATCAAAGGCATGTCAGAGACACGGCTCACTCGTCGCGTAGTTATGCATCACTTGACTCGCAACAGCACACACAAGCAACAAGTCGAAAGCTTCACTGACCCCAAACTTCTGCTCCTTAGCGAAGGTGAGAGCCTCGGTCTCGTTGCCGAACAAAATGTCCCAGTAAGGCATGGTCTCCAGGAGCGGGCCCTTGAAGAACTGTGACAGGAAGGGTGCTGCTAGATTCATGGTGAACACCTGATATGTTTGACATACGCGCAACACTGGAACGTCAGACGCTGACTCGGGAAGATGACAACGACCAATATAGCCAATACCTTGTTCTTCTCAGCTGCGTGCCGCGCGACTTTCATAATCGATGCAGGTGATGATGTCAGGAAGAATGCAGAGATGTAATAGAACTGAGCTTGTTCCACAATGCCCCAGTTCTGCTTTTGCTCGACGTGTTCGACGGCAAAGTGATTGGCTGCTCCCAGATTGGCCACCATCGAGCTGTACACGCACATCAAGGTTGTCAAGGGGGAACAGAGATCTGATGTGTTGGAGTAACGCAGACTGTACCGATTCTTGCCCGTGATGAGCACTGCACAAGTGCCGGTGGGTCGAGCAGCATCCACCTGGTATTCTACTCGCAAACCATCCTTATTAGCTGCGGCCTTGAGATCTGCAGCATACTGATCCTTTCCGACACAGCCAAAGTATGTCACAGTGCCTGGTTTGTCGTGGAGCATCCACTGTACCGGGAATTGAAAGAGAGATCAGAATAAGGAATTCGACTGCAGGTTTCGTCTCGGGTTTCACCGCACCTGGGTTACGCGAGCTGAGTTCTGCGTAGCACCACCAGCGATGTACTGCACTTTGTACTGGTCGACCAGTTGTTTGTATAGGGGTTGATGCTCATCACCGGCAAGAATCGCGTTGTTCGCTTCGAGCTTATATCTGGGAACAGGAGCTTACGCAATCAGCGAAACTGCGTGACAAAACTGCGCAAAAAACTGATCGGTACAGACGTACTGCGTGAGCAAATCCAGCGATACTTCTGCTGAAATGTCTAGCAGAGGATTTCCCATGCACAACAGTGCACCTGCAGTGGAGGATTGACTCATAGCTATGGAGTTTGCGGCGATATGGTGTTGCACGGAATCACGGGCTTTTGTGACGGGATGCGCGTTGCAAATTTCGCGATTAGTGTAGCTAAACAAATGTTGTGATCGATATGGCTTTCTCTGCCACGACGTGCTCACGTGGTCACGTTCCGACTGTTCCGTCTAATTCTACTTCACAAAGTTGAGGACAGCCAAACAGTTTCGGTGTTGGAACAACGACGTAAACCTTGTCAAAGAAGTTCCGATGGAAGAGTGCACCACCATCTCCTACGTCGGTCGCTGATTAGGGACGAAGTCGACCTTCAAACTGAAGTGATCTGAAGTACGCTGCGTATACGTGCAAGTGAAATCAAGTTGCACCTCTGCCGCATCACGTATAGTGGTCACGGGGAAGCAGTTCGGCAACTTTCAGGGCAACTTGACTTCAGCAGCAGTTCGTTATTGTGGTAAACTGACCCGGCTCGGGATTTGGGACAAGTTGTTGGCTTAAGAGATGCAAGCTGGTTCGAACGGCGATGTTGCAGCAGCAAGTGTTGTGCTGATCGCGTCGTTGTGCGATGGCAACTCGATCGAAGCACAAGCGAGAGCCGTTGGGGCCACCGTCGAAACCCGCACGTCGTCTGTTGCTGCACATGGGCCGGAAGTGTCATTAGCGAGCGATTCCGAATCGGAACAATCGGTTGGCAGTCCTCGCTGGTTCTCCGATGCGGTGAGCGAAGTGGACGAAGCTGCTCGAGCAGCCGACTTGTTGGTAGACCTGGGCAGCTCTCAGGTCCGAGTACAACCAAGAGTGACGCCTGAAATGTCTTGGCCCCCTGCTGGCCGCAATGCAGCTGCCGACGCACTGAGCGCCATCGCTCACTCCGCATCGCAGACAAGAAGCAAGAGTGCTTCCCTCCAGGCGATAACCGTGCCGTGCCATGGCTTCTCGCTTCACGGTGTCTATCATCATCGCGTTGACGAGGTTTCGGAGCGCATATCTGAGACTACGCGGCCTTCGAATGCTATCCTATCAGCTTGCCGATTTTCAGAACAGAAAATTGCGAGAAGAACCGAACGAGCCAAGTTCGAGATGCAGGACACTGCGGCACTGTTTCGAGATTGTATAGCGCCGTGCCTGCCGTCATTGATCGCTGGCCGCAGTCTTGCTGTAATCGCCACCGCGCCAGCCGACAATCCCTTGGATTCTCGGCGTTTCTTGTTCGCACCAAATGGTTTACCCGACGTTACGTGTCGCACGCTTCTGCACGTGGTCAAGAACCTGAACGCTGAAGGCAAGTCCCCTGGTCCATCCGCGTCCGCTACCGCACCCAGCAAGGTCTCGGTCGGAGCTTCTGAAGCTGCGTCCAAGATATCATCAGCGGCTGCACGTTGGAGCTACGACTTGCATGCCGCCGTGGTGGAGATTGGCAATACTCCTAACGGTGTTGTAGTGTACGACCCAGCATCGTTTTCAGGCGACAACCTGGCAGGCGCAGTAGCATTGGCTGATCAGGGGCAAACGTTCCAGCCCCTGGTCTCGATTGCCGACTTCCGAGCTCTGTGTTCCAGTTATATGGTGCAAGAGACTGCTATCGCACCACGCAATGTCAAGAATGCAGCTCAGGTCGCAAAGCACGTGATCCTAACCTTGCGCGTGACGGCCATCCGGCGGACCTCGCCAATCGCAGCTGAGCCGCCTGCAGCGGGCGGATACGCAAGTCGCCATTTGCTCAACAAGGGCAAAGCGACATCGCCCCGTAATGCACCAGGCTCCCCCAGATCCACAGGTGAAGTGGCGTACAGCTACATCAAGTTTGCAATGGTGATCCTTCCTGACGGTTCCAGCCACAGTGTGTCCAGCCGATACGGTGCACCGGTCTTCAAGCAGGTCAGTATGCGTATGCGCGACCTTGTCCTGCACTATTGCAACTGCAGTCCGAAATTGCAAGGGTGTCAACCTTGGCTCAACACAAATGTTGTGTCTCAGGTACAAGAGGTTCAGAAGGTGCTGACGCTGAGAGCTCAGGGAGCCAAGTCATCGTTCGCAGTCACAGCTGAGAATGGAATACTGGCTCAACACGTGTTTGGGCCAGATGGCAGCAAGGTGGACAAGGCGTTTGTCGTGATGTGGTACGCACTTGAGTCGCTGACCAGATCAACTTCTACGCGTCCATCTGTTCGTTCTGATCTGGGGTGGTGCCGGTGATAATGCAGTCTGAATTGTCGTAGCCAGACGCTGCGATACAGCCCTCTCTTGTGGGCACTGCAATGGATGGACGTTTACCGCGTCATGCGCTTGTACACGGTCAGCACCTTTGTCGCCGACGATGGACAGGTGCGACCTTCCGTGCACGCTGTCATACGTTGTTCCTTGTCTCTGCAACTAGAGCATCGTTCTGTACGTGATCGTATCGACAGGGCACAGCAACGTCTTCATCAGAAAGGGCCAAACGCTCGAGGCGCCGTGAACGCAAGCAGCAAGGCCTCGTGGAGGAGGTCCCCGTGACTGCTGGCGATTACACGGTACGCGTGTATGGAGGAATCGGTCGAGCATGATGGGGTTCTGACTTTGTGAGTGTGTTGCCAGAACACGGTGGCGGCGTACGAACAGCTTGAGTCTGAGTTACATTCGTACACGAAAGCTCAGCTGCAATCTGGGGCAGCGGTGCTTGCACCAGACCAATTTCGGCCTGACGCTGCTGCAGCAACCCCATCCGATGCGGATTCTAAAGTGGCTTCCGCTGACATCCGCGCGGCATCTCGCGAGCGCACGAATGGTCGCAATGAGGTGGCCAAACAGACCGCGTCACCTTTGGTCAAGGCAGGCACATCTACATCCGACGCAGTGCTACACATGCCAGACGACGTTGGCGTGGCTCGTTCAGTCAAGCTTCAGCTGGACGTACCTGCCGATGACGGGAATGCGATCAGACCGGGCAAGTCTACTGTGGTAACAGTGCCACTGGCGTTGTCGAGTTCTGCTCGGTCAGAGTCGCCTCGACGTCATCATCCATCTGCGCTATCACCACGGGCCCAGGGAACACACATCACTTCCCGATCGCAGCAACACTCCACGATCAGCGGCTCTGAGCCCTCCAGCAATCAGCTGGCGAACGAAACACGGGTTGATCGCCACCGCAACTGCAAGTATCCTGATCAGGCTCCTCCTGTCTCACCTCGCGCGAGATTGGGTCCTGGTACCTTCGGCACTAGTATGTAGCTCTACTGCTGTCTGTGGATACAACCGAAGTATGCGCAGTATTTGGAATGCCTAACTCGACACTGTGTTTGTCACTGTCTTGTATCAGCTCCGCGGTTTTCTGACGACAAGCCAAGCTACGGCCGGCTGTTGCCCAGTCCCCGCCTACGTCCTGGAAGAAACGGTGTATCTGCACCGCCTCAAAACCGTCAGCGTCCCGTGCGTATGCGCAAGAAGCTCTCACCGGACAAGTGGTCATCGGGTTTTGAAGAGGTCGCAGAGCGCTACGCCCCAGATCGCAAGGCGGCACTAGACCTGAAGGAACGACGAGCTATCGAGCACATCGCTAACGAATACGCAGAGCAAGACGCTGAGGCTCAGGGCGCGCGAGGGCCTGACGGAGAGCTGTTGGATACAAATAACAATGCAGCCAAGCCATTTGCCGCTATTGAGTTCGCGGATTACTCGCAGGTAAGACACGTTGGTGCTTACAACACACCTTGTATCAAAAGAAGGAGCCCGATGGTTGTTCGGTATGATGCTGTTAGGGGAGCGAGCTGGACGAGTTCACAGACCTGCGGTACACGCCTGTATTTTCTGAGGCGCCCAGCTTCTTCAAGGAGGATGGTTATTCGCTGTGGTGCAATGTCAAGTTCCGCCATATCGAATTGATTATTGTGGTGACCGTGTACAACGAAGACAATCTGGAGCTTGAGGGCACTCTACGAGGTCTGGCTTCCAATCTAGAGGTAAGCTCTCCTCCTCCTCTAGTTGCGTCCCGTTCATCAAAGGTACTACTGTATCGTGCACTGAGCTGACGAGTGAATGCACTGCCCCAGGCGCTCGAAGAGCACTATGGAACTCAGTTCTGGCAGCACGTGCTGGTCTGTATCGTTGCTGACGGTCGAGCTAAGGTGGCGCCCTCTCTGCTACGCTACGCGTCCACTCTAGGCCTGTTTGATCAGGTATAGATTGTGTCATCGGCTTGAGACCATAGCGTGAGCAGTTGTGCTCACTACCGGTGCGGCTTTATAATCTGTGCAGGAGCTGCTGGACGCCTCGCCATTTCGTAATGGCAATCAACCTAACTACACGGGACCCGATCCTCAGGGACATGATGGAGTGCGCATGCACCTGTTTGAACACACGCTACGCATTCACAAGGATGAGAACTACGACTATTACTACCCGCCGCTGCAATGCGTGCTGGCCATCAAAGAGGCCAATGCCGGCAAGCTAGACTCGCATCTGTGGTACTTCAGCGCATTTTGCGACAGCTTGAATCCGTCATTCTGCGGGGTACGTGCACCTCACGTGCTGTGTCCTGTTGTCAAGATGCGGCTTTCTGAGTCTGCACTTCAATGCGCTCGCTCACGTGTGCGTTGCATTTCTCAGATGGTCGATGTTGGCACGGTGCCTCAACCTGATGGCTTCCTCAGTTTGTACGAGCGCATGCGCTATAATCCTAACATCGGCGGCTGCTGCGGTGAAATCAGAGTCAGAAATCCGACCAAGAACTTCTGGACCATGGCGCAACAGTTCGAGTATCTCGTGGCAAATCAGCTCGACAAAGGTAATGCT
>Ga0163149_10006332_pt1 | contig 12184 bp, 12 predicted proteins | sample OliLakLV19MP5G1_FD_148604 | JGI IMG/M metagenome (GOLD analysis project Ga0163149, IMG submission 148604) | Freshwater microbial mat bacterial communities from Lake Vanda, McMurdo Dry Valleys, Antarctica - Oligotrophic Lake LV.19.MP5.G1 | ecosystem: Environmental > Aquatic > Freshwater > Lake >...
CGAATCACTCCTCGCCAGCGATTGGTATCGCGCGCGACTCGAAGCCCAACGCACCGTCGATATCCACTTGGCCGAAAGCCAAGCCCGTTATCTGGAGCAATTCCTCACGCGCACGAACTACGCCGATGTCGCCACCCGCTTGAATATCCGTGGGCGACTGAGTCAATGCCTCATTGCCGCTCGTACCGCCCGTGAACCCGGATACCTGAAGAAATTGGCCGGCACTTTGGGCGCCGAACCAGAAATCGCTGCCGACTTGGCCAAATTTTCAACAACACGATAAGGCCGAGTGCTTTCTTTTCACTGGCGAACGCCCCACGGTGTTCGCCATTTTTTTGGAATTAAACAGGCAATTCTATCAACGCCACCTTCTCTTCATACGAAAGGACAAGCTTTAGCACGATTCACACCTCATCCGCTCGATCACCCTTAAACAAAAACGAACGCACTGAATCAGCTCCTTAAACTCCTGACGATCAACCAAGTTTTCTCTCAAGTGACACCGCTTTGGCCCGATAGTAATTCAATAACCTTTGACCCTTACTATGGCCGTTTCCCAGACCATCACTGACTCGCACGTTCAGGATTTCATCATCAAAGCGGTCAATAATGTCTGCTCTACGATGATGCGACAGGAGGCCAGCTTTGTGGAGAAAACCGCCGAGGCGGCCTATCAAGGTTTTCATGGCAAAAGCTACGTTTTTGGCAGCGTGGGTTTTGAAGGGGATATTCACGGGGTGGTCTATTTGTGTATTCCTGATGATTTCGCCACGCATGCCGCATCGGAAATTCTCGGCATGACTCCCAGTGAAGTAACCATGGGCGGCGGTGAAGTGGTCCGCGATGTCATCGGTGAAATCACCAACATGACTGTCGGTGGTTTTAAAAACGCCCTGTGCGATATCGGTTTTCCCTGTAAGTTAACCCTGCCCACCGTGGTCCGCGGTAACAATCTCCAAGTCGTCTCGCTCAAATCAGCCACCCGGCACATATTTCAATTCAACTGCGCCGGCCATCGCTTGGTCGCTGATATTCAGTTCAAGAACGATTGAGCTAATTTCGTCCGACTTGCATCACTCCCTTTCACCGCACCACGCTGGCTCATGAAACGCATTCTCTACATCGAGGACAGCGTCACCTCCCAATTAATCGTTCGGAGGATTCTTAGCGGGACCAATGAAGTCGTCATCGCCCCCACGCCCCGGGCCGGAAATGTCCTGCTGGAACAAAACAGTTATGATCTGGTGATCACCGATTTTCTTTTTCCACAAGGTGATGCCCTCGATCTGATCGTACCTCTGCGCCAGAACAAATCACTCATGGAGCTTCCCATCATCGCCGTCAGCGGCTCGATGGATACCGCCTTGGTCAACCGGTTGCTCAAGGCGGGCGTCAACGCTTGTATGTGCAAGCCGCTCAAACCAAAAGAATTTCAGATCTTCGTTGAGCGCATGCTCCAGGAGCCCTTTGTCGAAGGCTACGAGAATACGGTAAGCACCGTGAATTGCTTCCAATGGTTCCAGCATGGAGCCTATCACGAATATTGTCCGGAGCTAAAACAACACCTGACCGGGGCAGACCGCGCCGAGCTCTCCAATCGGATGCAAGCCCTGCTGCACGAACACGCTGCTCAAGGCGCCCAACTCGGCTTCACCACGCAGGAACGCGTCCGTTCTTATCTCGTCCAACCCGACGTGGCTGTCTGAGCCCCGCGCACCACGAGGCGATTATTTAAGGGGAGCCCACTCGCAGTTTCATGACGGATCGCGAGACCGGATTGCCTCAAAAATTGGTTTCATAATATGCGGTAAGTCGGTTTGACACGCACAGCCAAGCCGAGTTGAACCTGCCCTTGTGACTGATACATCACCCACTCCTCTCTTGCTGACCCTGCGCTGGTTGACAGCCCATGCCGGCTTTCCCGGCACCCGATTGCCCGACAAGGCAGAGTTATTGCTCTTGATCGCCACCGCCGCCGCCAATGAGGACCGGGAAAATATCAGCCGCCAAAGCACTATTCCAGGCAGCCACCGGAACTACAACGCCGAGATCCGCAATTATACCGCCCAGCGCCGTCGCGCCCACATCAAGTGCGACAACAGCGCGAAGACGTAGGCTGTCACGGCCTGTACAAGAAACAGGCCTTGCTACTCAAAGTCAGGATGGCTTGGCGTAGAGCGTCTGTCTTGCCGACGCCGCGCACGTCACTTTCCGCCCGACTCCAACTCCTCCCACCGGGCGAAGGCCGTGGCATGCTCCTTCTCGAGCATCTCCAGCCGCGCCTTCACCGTCGCAAATCGGGCGGCTTCATTTTTGTAGAAACTGCGATCAGCCAGTTTGGCCGTCAACTCGGCCTGCTCTTTCTCGAGCACCTCAATTTTCGCCGGCAACGTTTCGAGCTCTTTCTGTTCTTTACCGGAAAGTTTTTTCTTGGGCTTGGCCGATGGAACTAGGCCTCCCACCGTCGCCATGGCTTTGGCGGGCAAGCCGGACAGATTTTCCCCCGACGCAGATGAAAGCCCGTCCAGAGGCCGGGCTCCACCTTGCGCCGCGATCCGCGCCGCGATTTTTCGTTTCTCCGTCTGCCAGTCAGTGTAGCCGCCCACATAATCTCCGAGCTGCCCGTCACCTTCAAATACGAGAGTACTGGTCACGACCTCATCGAGAAATTCACGATCATGACTGACCAGCAATAACGTGCCTTTAAACTCCACGAGCAAGTCTTCCAGCAAGTCGAGCGTCTCCGCATCGAGATCGTTGGTGGGCTCGTCGAGCACGAGTACATTGGCCGGCTTCGTGAAAAGCCGCGCCAACAGGAGACGATTCCGTTCGCCGCCGGAAAGCACGCGCGCCGGAGTGCGGGCGCGCGCCGGTTCAAAAAGAAAATCCTGCAGATAGCTGATGACCGCGCGCGCGCGTCCATCGATCGTCACGGTCTCGTTACCATTGGCGATATTGTCCGCCACCGTTTTATTGTCGTCGATCTGCGCGCGCAGTTGATCGAAATACACGACCTCCATTTTCGTGCCGTGCTTGATGGTGCCGGAAGTCGGGGCGAGTTGGCCCAGGAGAAGCTTGATCAAGGTCGTCTTGCCCGCGCCGTTGGGTCCGAGGATGCCGATTTTTTCGCCACGTTGAATGATGGTGGAGAAATTCTTCACCAGCGGACGCCCATCGGCCCAAGCGTAACTCATGTTTTCCACTTCAATGACTTTTACGCCCGTACGTTCAGCTTCGGTGACTTTGATCGTGGCATTGCCGGTGCGGTCGCGCCGAGCGCGCGCGGCGGCCCGCATATCGTGCAACGCATGAATGCGCGCGGAGGCGCGCGAACGCTGGGCGCGCACTCCCCGGCGGATCCACTCCTCTTCCTGGGCGAGCTTCTTATCGAAAGCGGCGCGCTGTTTCTCTTCCGCCTCGAGCACCTCCTGTTTGCGGACAAGATAGGTATCGTAGTCGCAGGCCCAGCCCGCCAAGCGGCCGCGATCAAGCTCCACGATGCGCGTCGAAATCCGGCGCAGGAAAGCGCGATCATGCGTGACGAAAAACAAGGTGGGTTTCTTTTCGAGGAGAAATTCCTCCAACCACAGGATGGATTCGAGATCGAGATGATTGGTCGGCTCATCGAGCAACAACAGATCAGGCTGCCCCGCGAGAGCCCGGGCCAGCAAAGCCCGGCGTTTCAAGCCACCCGAGAGCGCGGAAAATTCTTGATGGGCCGGCAGCCGGATCGCCGTGATCAAATCCTCGACCCGTACGTCGCGTTCCCAATCTTCCTCGTGGTGATCATTATTGGGACGCAGTCCGCTATAAACAATATCGTGCACAGTGCCACTGAGGTCGGTCGGAACTTCCTGGGTGAGTCGCGTGTAGACTGAACCGGGCGGGCGAAACACGTCACCAGAGTCCGGTTTCATTTCACCCGCGATGAGTTTCATCAGGGTCGATTTGCCCGCGCCATTGCGGCCGAGCAAGCAGACGCGTTCACCAGAATCGATCTGAAAGTTGACCTTTTCCAAGATCGCGGGACCACCAAAGTGGAGGGTGAGGTCAAGTAATGTGAGCAGGGAAGCCATGGACAGCCGGCCAACTTGAGTAACCCCACGCCCGCTAGCAAGCCGGGTTTGCACATTCGCGCAATCAATCGCCACCGATAACAATTTATAAGAAGTCCGGTGACTTTTGCCCGCCAAGTCTCTAATTATTTCACCATGCCGGCCAAGAATCCAAAAATCCGCTGGGGCGTCCTCGGTTGGGCGCGCATTGCCCGTAATGAGGGTATCCCTGCGATCGAACGTTCCTCCAATGGCGTGCTTCACGCCTTTGCCTCCCGCGACGCCGCCAAGCTCGCCGAATGTCAGGCCAAACACCACCCGCCCCACCTCCACCAAAGCTATGACGAACTCATCCGCAACCCGGAGGTGGACGCCATCTACATTCCCTTGCCCAACGCGCTGCATAAAGAGTGGACCATCAAAGCCGCCGAACAGGGCAAACACGTCCTGTGCGAAAAACCCATCGCGCTGAATGCAGCCGAGTGCCGCGAAATGATCGCCGCCTGCCAGGCCAACGGCGTGGTCTTCATGGAAGCGTTCATGTATCGCTATTCGGCCCGCATCGCCAAAGTCCGCGAACTTTTGCGCAGTGGGAAATTGGGCGAAATTAAATTCATCCAATCGCAATTTCGTTTCCTGCTCAGCCGACCGGGCGATGTTCGCCGGGTTGCTGGCCTCGGCGGTGGTTCGCTGTATGATGTGGGCAGCTATCCGGTTAATTTTGTCGGCATGGTGATGGATGAGATCACCAAAAGCGCGCCCGGCAAAGGCCCCCGCGCCGAGTCCGTTTCCGTCCAGTGTGTCCAAGAAAACGGCGTCGATGAACTTTTTTCCGCTCTCATCCGCTACCCCGGTGGCGTGGTCGCAGCCATCCACAGTGGTTTCAATGCGCAGCTCCGGGTCTTTTCTGAAATCATCGGCTCCCAGGGCTCGCTGGAAATTCCCGTTACGTTTTTCGGTGTAGCCGGCAACCTGCTCATGACCGTGGGCGATAAACGCCGCGATATCACCATCGATGAGAGCGACCGCTACCGTCTGCAAGTCGAGGACTTTGCCGAGGCGATTCTGAAAAAACGCGCCCCCATGATTCCGATTGAAGAAACGCTGCGTAACATGGAATTACTTGACCGCCTCTACGCCGAGTCTTTGTAGTTCCCCCCCCACGCACAAGCGCCTACTTCAGTGAGCCGGCGCTGGGATAATCCCTGTATGCTGATTGAACGATCAGTTTACTGGCCACCGCCGAAGTCAAATTCCTGAGCCACTTCGACCAAGACAGGAGTGCCCTTGGCCGTCGGTGGTTCGAACTTCCACCCGCGCACCGCGTCCACCGCAATTTCAGAAAGATAGGGATGAGCACTTTTTTCGATGCAGGGCATACGTGTCGCTCCTTTCTCATCGATGTAGAAATGGACCAAAACCTTACCCCGCAGCCCGTCCTTCAAGGCCTCTTCGGCATACTTGGGCGAGAGGGCATTGGTCAGAAGCGGAATGCGATCAATCTCCCGGGCCCGATACACTCGATACTGAAACGGATTTCCGACGATGCGCCCTAAAAAGGATTCCACCATTTCCAGACCAGATTTACTGGCCACCAGCATCCCCGTGGCCGTCAAGGTAATCGTCAGCTCAACCTGGGCTGGCACCGCCACACCCTCTTGAGATGCCGGCTGATATTTCCATTCTTTCAAGGCCTCGATGATCGGTTTTACCAAGGCTTCATGGGTGTACGCCACTACGAGATGATCGGTCAATTTTCCCTCCGCACTGATAGCAACAACCACCACGACTTTGCCTTCACTCACCCCACGATGCATGAGCGAAGGAGGCATCTGTGGCTGCCACGTTTGTTCAATCCGAATGGATTCAAAAGCCTTGGTCGCAGGAATCGCAGCCACGAAAATTAATAAGGAAATCAAACAGGATAATTTATTCATAAGAGTAATTGGCTGCTCTTGGATAACACCAGTCCGACGATCATCCCTTCAACGTTCGCGTCCGCGATTTAAAGGCGTTCCCGGATCAGCCCATGTCAGAACCATTATGAACCCTCACCGGACTAGGCTGCAGTTCCCCCTTCCCTTGAAACATCTGGCGTAATTTTTCACCAATACTCAGGACGACGTCACAAACATGCTCCTGCACGACTGGATCCTCGGCGGAAACATAGGCTCCGCGTCGTTCACCCTCCAACCAAGTCTCATCCTGGATGATTTTTTGAATCACCGGGAGCTCTTGAATAACAACTGGATCTAGTTTGGACATATTTCGGTGGCAGCGCCTGTTCGCACAGCTTCTTCCACTACCAACCTATATCGGTTTAACGACATACCGATGTAGTACGAATTCATGAACAAATAGTTTTATTACAATTTCTCGAAATTGCTTACGCCGCTCAACCACTTCGGGCAAAACTCGGCGCATTCCGACCTTCTCCAATCATGACCTCAACGTTTCCCGGCCACTCCGCACACCTGCATAAAAATTCTAATGCTGCGTCATACTGGAATAAGTTAATAAAGATCAAAGACCTCCTCGGGGTTCCCCGGGAACCGAAGCTGGCAATTGCACCGAATTCGTCTTAACGTGCCTTCTTTCGCAACCCTACCCCCATGATCGCGATTCATACCCTTCCCCTCCAATGATCTCCCCTCCTGCTCCCGCCTCCGGCGAAGCCTCTGGTTCCGCCTCAGCCACCACCATTCCCGATGTCGTCATCCGACTCGCCGGTGATTCCCAAGATGGCATTCAAGCCATCGGCGGATTTCTCGCCCGCCTCGCCGGCCGCTCTGACCAAGAAGTCATGACCTACATGACGATCCCGTCCACCATCTCCGGCGGTCCGTCAATTTTTCAAGTGCGTATGGGTTCAGGGGAAATTCTCTCCGCCGGTGATCGCGCCGATGTGCTCGTCGCCTTTTATCAACACAGCTACGAAAACCATCGCAACTCACTCCGCCCCGGTGGCGTGCTGCTTTACGATTGTGACCACGTCACCCCGAACCCTGACGACAAAGAAGTCACCGCAGTCGGCGTGCCCATCAGCAGTGCCACGATCGAAGCCGTCGGCGGTTCCGCCAAGGAGAAGGGCAAAAACATTTACGTGCTCGGTCTGCTTTCAAAAATGTTTGATCTCGATGTACCGAAGCTCACCCAGCTCATCCGCGAACGGTTCGGCGGCAAAAACGAAGACATCGTCCGCAACGCCCTGCTCGCCTATGACGCCGGCTACGCCTTCCCCTCGGAAAATCTCCGCCAATGTCTCTACCGCTTGGAAAAACCGGCGACGGTCGCCGGAGGCCGCCCCCAAGTCACGACCGACGGCAACACCGCCCTCACCTACGGCCTTATCGCTGCCGGCGTGCGTCACGGCGCGGGTTATCCGATCACCCCTTGGTCCTCGATCATGGAAACCCTCCGCGTCGAACTGCCCAAATACGGCGGTCTCTTCGTGCAATGCGAAGATGAAATCGCCGCCGCCTCCACCGCCCTCGGGTTTTCCTACGGCGGCAATATCGCCATCACCGGCAGCTCCGGCCCCGGCCTCTCGTTGAAAATGGAAGCTCTTGGTTGGGCCACGATGGCGGAAATCCCCCTCATCGTCGTCAATGTTCAGCGCGGCGGCCCCTCCACCGGTATGCCGACCAACATCGAGCAGAGCGATCTCCTTCAAGCCATCTACGGCAGCCACGGCGATTGCCCCCGCGTCGTCCTCGCACCCAAAAACGTCGAAGATTGTTTCTACATCGCCATGGAAGCCGTCCGCATCGCCCGCGAATACAGCACTCCGGTTATCATCCTCACGGACCAAGCGATCGCGACCCGCATCGAAGCCTTCGATGAACCCGATCTCGCAAAACTCATGGTTCAGTTGAAGCCCGACCTGACCCCGCGCGACGCCACCTACAAACCTTATCCACTCGATCGTCACACCCAGCACGCTCCTCCCGGTTCGATCATGACCTCGGGCAAATATCCCACGGTCACCGGCCTCGAGCACGACGAGATGGGCCATCCCACCGCCAATCCCGCACTGCACATGAAGATGACCGCCAAGCGTCGGGAGAAATTTAAAACCCTTGCCACCACTCTGCCCACGCCCGAACTCGCCGGCGATGAATCCGGCGACGTCCTCCTGATTGGCTGGGGTTGCACCTACGGCCCCATCCGCGAAGCGATGAACCGCCTGCGCACCACCGGCACGAAAATCGGTCATCTCCAAATCCGTCACATTCATCCCTTCGCGCCCGGCCTCGAAACAATCCTCGCCGGCTACAAGCACATCCTCGTCGTCGAGATCAACGACGAAGGTCTTTACGGCTACGGTCAACTCGCCACGATCCTTCGTTCGCGCTACTGCAATCCCGCCATCCAGAGCATCACCAAGACGGACGGTCTCACCTACAAAGTCAGCGAGATCGTCGAACACGTCGCCAAGCACATCGGACTCGCCGATACCACCGCCGGTATGCGCAAACACAGCATCCTGGCCTCAGTCAACCGCTGATCCCCCTCAATCGTTCTCTCCGTCCCTCCGCCCTACACCAGCAACCGAGAGAACGAGAACAAGTAAGATTAAGCGAACGATCCGCAATTCATCCCTTCTGGCTCTCAACTCTCAGCTCTAAACTTTCAACTGCGCCGTCCGGCGCTCACACTATGTCCGCCACTCTCCCCGCTCCTGTCGCTGTCCCCACCTTATCTCCCGACGGCAACCGCGCCCCGCTCACCAAGAAAGCCCTCACCGCCGACCACCCCACGTGGTGCCCCGGCTGCGGCGACTTCGCCGTGCTCGCCTCCTTCTACAAGGTACTCGAGAAACTGAATTACCCGCAGGAAAAAATCGTCACCTTCGCCGGCATCGGCTGCTCCTCGCGCTTCCCGTATTTCGTCAACACCCACGGCGGCCACTACATTCACGGACGCTCCCTACCCTTCGCCGCCGGCATCAGCCTCGGCCGCGACGATCTCCACGTCTTCGTCTTCGGTGGTGATGGCGACGGTTTTTCCATCGGCGGTAATCACCTTGTCCACACTGCGCGCAAGAATCCCCGCATGACCTACGTCATCATGGATAACTCGGTCTACGGCCTGACCAAAAAGCAAACCTCGCCCACTTCACCCATCGGTTTCAAATCCAAGACCGATCCGTGGGGTGCATTTGATCAGCCCATCAATCCGATGCGCACGCTCATCAACAGCGGCGCCACCTTCGTCGCCCGCAGCCACGCCACGCAAGTCAACCACATGGTCGACATGATGCTCCGCGCCGCCAACCACGACGGCTTCTCCGTCGTCGAGATTCTTTCCGAATGCGTCGAGTTTTTCGAAGGGGCCTTCGATGCCGCCAATCCCCGCAAAGGCGGCGCGTTCCCCATTATCGACCTCAAGAAAAACGACGGCACGCCCGAAGACGCCGCCCGCCACGATCCATCCGACGAGCTCGCCGCCTTTCAATTAGCCCTCGCCCCCTGGCCCGGCAAATTCGGCGTCTTCTACGAAAACAAGAACCGCCCCACGAAGAACGCTCTCGAACAAAAGTTAATCGCCACCACCCGCGAGAAAACCAAAAACGCCAGCGACCTCGAGCTCCTCGCAAAGACCTTTGCCCGTATGCGATAAACCCAGTCCCCTTTATTGCGAATTAGTTTAGTAGGCAGGGCGAGTCGTCCCTGACGAGCCGCCTATACTCTCAATAGTACTCCGACTCGTACTGTAACTAAATCCTCCGGCCTGCCCGACTGCCTTATCGGCTGAAGCCATGATCTCAGTCGCATATTCACTCGCGTTTTTTATGGAGGTCGGTTTTCTCCAACCCATTCACCGGCAACCGAACATGACTTTGAATATCCGACTGCCCTTTGGCTCATTACGAAAAATGATTCAGGTCCGATTTTTTACCCGGGTCGATTTTCATCTACCCCTTAACGTTCAACCCTCTACGACTTTGAATATGCGACTGCCAGTCGCATAAACAACGTTAGGCAAAGAAAGCATGCCCCATACAACCCGAGATCACTTAGAGATCATCTTGCACGAGTCTACCGTTCTAGACTTGAGAGAATACGGCGACGTTATCGTTCTGAATCTTGATGGTGCCGTGCTGTCGCCGGAACACGCAGACAATCTTTCTGGTATGTTTTTAAATTTGAGCTCCGTTGAACTGAGATTGCGTGAAGTTTTAAGCTCAGAAGTGCAGCTTTGGAGCGATGAGAAGAAAGCTTTTGAAGCGGTTTCGCGCCGATTACCTAGCGGGCTGCGTGAGATTTATGAGCCGGAACGCCCGATCATCGAACCCGATGGGATGTTGCTTTGGATCATCAACGGCTTTGATACGCCCAGCCATCGCTGGCTAGAATGGCGGGTGAGATTCAAGGAGTTTAGACTTTCGTGGGAGAACCAGAAAAAAATACGGCCTAACCAGGCAGTCGAGCCAACGATCATGCCTGTCACGGATTGTGCTCCGAGCAGCACACTCCGCGCCAGCCATGATCGCGGCTCACTTTGAACGTTAGGCCCAAAGAAACTCACAACCCAACAACAACAACCATGAACGATAAATTCCAATTCACCAAACTCGACGCTTCCACCCGCGGATTGATGACCGAAGAGATACAAAAGGCACAGGCCGCAAACCAACTGTATTTCAGCACCCGCTTTACCAACTCTGGCCACACTCGATGGCCAGAATGGCTGCTAGAAGCAGCCCGAGGACATGACGAGCATTGGCTCGCCTACCAATTGGAAGCCGCTGTTGCGATGCAACACCTCGAAACCAAGGCAAAGCCAACAGGTGGCTATACTGTTGCGCATGTGCCTGACACTGCTGCCGAGACTATGGCGGAGGGGCAGTTCAACCGCTTTTACATCGCCGCGATTTGTCGGAGAGCGATTGCGGACAGCCAAGAAACCGTCACGATTTATCGCGCGAAGCATCGCGGCGAACCTCGTCAAGAATCTCGCGCACTCGAAGGAACAACCCGAAGCGCCAAACAACTTCTCGCAGAAGTGCGGAGCAAGGACCAATCACTGAAGTGCGACCTTCTGAAGCCGAATAGTGGATTATCAATCGACACCAAGGCCTAACCATGCGCTGCAGCGAACCCGGCCATCGCGCGGTGGTTTCATTTCCCACCTCCCTTGGGCCGGGTCGCTGAGCTTGGGTCGTTCGGCAAAAAATAAAAAATAACATGAAAGTATTCATAAGTTGGTCGGGAAATCGAAGCAAAGCCGTCGCCGAAATATTGGCGGACTGGATCAAATGCGTTATCCAAGCAACACGCCCATGGATATCAACTCGCGACATTGATAGGGGGGCATTATGGTTCAGTGAAATAAACGACCAGTTGAAAGATACCTCGGTCGGAATTATTTGCCTCACTCAGGAAAATGTAAATCGCCCATGGATATTATTTGAGGCTGGTGCCTTGGCTAAGGGTTTGAGCTCTAATCGAGTATGCACACTACTTGTTGATCTAAAGGCAGCGGATGTAGAGGATCCACTAGCTCAGTTTAATCACACCCTCCCAGAAAAAGATAGTATGTGGAGTTTGGTTAGAACCTTGAATAGTTCTTCATGTGCAAATGGATTAGACGAACGAATATTAGAGCAGATCTTTAATACATATTGGGGCCAGTTCGAGCAAAAATTCAATGCCGCCTTAAAGAATCACCCGCCGAGAACTATACCCATGCCCCGACCAAAAGAAAATGTTTTAACGGAAATATTAGAAAATACCAGACTGATGAATCATCGTATACGTCGGCTTGAAGCAGACAGTGAAAATGATTCGCCGGATCGAGATATTAGACGGATGCCATTGTCTCAAACGCGAGTAATGATTCGAGATATGCTATCCCGAGGCGTTGATCCAGACATAATAGCTAAAAGGATGGAGAGAAGAGGGATTCCTGGGGATTGCGTTAAAGAAACAATCGTGAATCATATAATTTCCTCACAATCACCTGATAAAAACGAATCCAAGGGATGACAAAAGGGGTCAGGCTTGGTTGTTTGCTACGAGCTATGATAGTGGCGACCGCCCGCTCACGGTCACCCGCACCGTTCCCGGCTCACCCGCTGAGACGACTGCATTCACGTACGATGCACTCGGCCACCGACTCTCGAT
>Ga0163149_10006335_pt1 | contig 12178 bp, 14 predicted proteins | sample OliLakLV19MP5G1_FD_148604 | JGI IMG/M metagenome (GOLD analysis project Ga0163149, IMG submission 148604) | Freshwater microbial mat bacterial communities from Lake Vanda, McMurdo Dry Valleys, Antarctica - Oligotrophic Lake LV.19.MP5.G1 | ecosystem: Environmental > Aquatic > Freshwater > Lake >...
CTTTCGCCTTCTTGTTGAAGTGAGAGACCGCCAAGCGGGCTCCGTCGGATATTTCAGTGACGACGCGAATGTAGGTTGAACGTTCCGGCCGGGGCCCGAGCGCGGCATACCCCGCCGATCGCAGGTCGATCACGAAATCCTCTCTTGAGGAAAGCGCTCGTGAAATAGCATCCCGCCAGTGCGTTCTCAGGCTGAGTCCCGGCAGGCGCGAGTCGTGCGACAGGCGGTAAGCGGGAATCGGATCGTTCGCACCGAGCAGGCCGAACAGGGCTGAATGCACAACAACAGATGTGCCAGCGAACCGCCGAGCCTCATCACTCAGCGAGTCGGCTTCGAGCGCGTCGTACAGCACTCCGGTGTAACGCTCCACAGCCGGCATGAGCGGCGAGCGGCGGATGCTTCGATTTCGGTCGATCTCGAAGCCCTGCTTGGGTCCGAGCTTCAGCGCAGCGTTTGCAGTGTCGACGCTGCGCGAGACAGCCGTCAGAGCGGCAATGGCTTGGCGACGCTGCTGTGAGAGAGCCTGAAAACTCAACGCGCCAAGGTCGAGCACCCGCGAATCGTCGCCGCCGTCGCGCTTCGTCTCAGAGGGCGGCAGAAGGAGAATCACACCGAGAGAAACGACAGCGCGCGCTCGACGTTTACCCCGAGCGGATCAACAGAGTCGAGCGTGATTCGCGCGACCGCAGCACTGGGGCCTGTCCACGCCGCGTACTCATCGAGACTCTGTTCGACCGCGTTCCATGTCAAGTCGAGGAAGGGAAGGGAGGGCTCGATTCCTTCGATGCGGCGGCGGTGAAGTTCGGGATCGGAACAGACCAGCTCGATGAAGCGCAGCTGCTCAGAAAGCCGCGCGGCGAGGTTGACCCACTGCTCTCGGGCGGGATCTACAGCATTCACAGCGTCGACGATCACGCTTCGACTTGCAGTGAGGAACGCCTCGGCCTGCATTTCAGCAACGAGGTACGCTGCAAGGCCGGTCGGTTGATCCGACTCGATTCCCGCCCGCAGAATCGCGGACTCGATCGGGTCAACAGAGACGACAGTGAAGCCGAGCCGGGCGCCGAGCACCTGTCCAATGGTTGACTTTCCTGCTCCGGGCAGCCCGGCCATCGCGATCAACATGGGGCGGCTAGGGGATGAGCTCGGCGTTGCGCGCGACCACCGTTGCAGTGTCATTCTCGAAGGAGAGGAATCCATCGTCGGCGTTCGCCTTAATGACGGCACCATCTAGCGTCGTCACCCGCACTTCACCAGCTCCAAGAATTGCCAGGAGCGGTTCGTGCCCCGGCAGGATACCGATCTCTCCCTCGGTGGTGCGAGCAATGATCTGCCTCGCCTTGCCCGACCACACTTCTTGGTCAGCAGCGACGACACTTACCGTGAGTTCGGCCATGACTAGCCGTTCTCCTTCTGGATCTGCGCCCAGCGGGCCTCGACGTCTGAGATCGAGCCGACGTTGAAGAAGGCCTGCTCTGCGACATGGTCGAATTCGCCCTTGGTGATCGCGTCAAAGGACTCGATCGTGTCCTTGAGCGGAACAGTCGAACCCTCAACGCCGGTGAACTTCTTGGCCATGTACGTGTTCTGCGAGAGGAACTGCTGGATTCGGCGTGCGCGTGACACGGTAATCTTGTCTTCTTCGCTGAGTTCGTCGACACCGAGGATGGCGATAATCTCCTGAAGCTCCTTGTTCTTCTGCAGGATCGCCTTGACGTTCGTTGCGACGCGGTAGTGGTCGGCGCCCAAGTACCGCGGGTCGAGGATGCGACTGGTCGAGGTGAGCGGGTCAACTGCCGGGTAGAGGCCCTTCGATGCGATCTCGCGACTCAGCTCCGTCGTCGCATCGAGGTGCGCGAAGGTCGTTGCCGGAGCCGGGTCGGTGTAATCGTCTGCTGGAACGTAAATCGCCTGCAGCGACGTGATCGAGTGACCGCGCGTTGAGGTGATCCGCTCTTGGAGGATACCCATCTCATCCGCCAGGGTTGGCTGGTATCCGACGGCGGACGGCATGCGGCCAAGCAGGGTGGACACTTCGGACCCGGCTTGCGTGAAGCGGAAGATGTTGTCAATGAAGAGCAACACGTCTTGCTTCTGCACGTCGCGGAAGTACTCAGCCATCGTGAGCGCTGACAGCGCGACGCGAAGACGCGTTCCCGGCGGCTCGTCCATCTGGCCGAAGACGAGTGCGGTCTTATCGAAGACGCCGGCCTCGTCCATCTCAGCGATCAGGTCGTTGCCCTCACGGGTACGCTCGCCGACACCGGCGAACACCGAAACACCACCGTGGTCTTGAGCGACCCGCTGGATCATCTCCTGAATGAGCACGGTCTTGCCAACCCCGGCACCGCCGAACAATCCGATCTTTCCCCCCTGCACGTACGGGGTGAGCAGGTCGATGACCTTGATACCGGTCTCAAAGAGTTCGGTTTTCGACTCGAGCTGGTCGAATGGCGGCGGTTTGCGGTGGATCGGCCAGCGCTCGGTAATCTCAATCTTCTTGCCATCGATGGTTCCGTCTGGGTCAGCGTTGAGCACCTCGCCAATGACATTGAAGACCTTGCCCTTGGTAACGTCGCCGACGGGAACCGTGATCGGCCCCCCGGTGTCACGCACTTCTTGGCCGCGCACCAAGCCATCGGTTGGGTTCAGCGCGATGGCACGAACAAGATCGTCTCCGAGGTGCTGCGCGACCTCGAGCGTGATTTCGGTCGACTCTGAGCCGATCGTAATGGTGGTCTTGAGCGCGTTGTAGATACCGGGGATTGAGTCGTGTGCGAACTCGATATCCACGACGGGGCCGGTGACTCGTGCAATGCGGCCTACACCGGTGGCCTTGGCTGCCGGCTCCTTCGCACTGGTTGTTGCTGTAGCCATGAGTATTCTCTCTCCTAGTTCAAAGAACTGTGTTTGTTTGTGAACCCGTCCCTGCCGGATTCACGATGCCGAGCTCAGGGCGTCGGCGCCACCGACGATCTCGGAAATCTGTTGGGTGATCTCGGACTGGCGGGCGTTATTGGCCAGGCGCGTGTAGTCCTTGATGAGTTTGTCTGCGTTGTCGCTTGCGGACTTCATCGCCTTCTGGGTCGCGGCGTGCTTCGCTGCCGCCGACTGCAGCATCGCGTTGAACAGTCGGCTCTCGATGTAGACCGGCAAGAGTGCATCAAGCACGTCACCGACCTCCGGCTCAAACTCGTAGAGCGGAAAGAGGTCACCCGCTGCCGGTGCCTCGACACCCTCGACGATCTCGAGAGGGAGCAGGCGCACAACCTCTGGAACCTGCACAAGCATGCTTACGAAGCGGTTATAGACAATGTGGATCTCGTCAACGCCGCCTTCGCTAGCCGGCTGCAGGAATTTGGCAACGACAGCATCCCCGATTTCCTTCGCGGTCTCAAACACTGGGGCATCGGTGTTGCCGGTCCAGATTCGCTCCGCGTCACGGCGACGAAACGCGAAATACGCCACGGCCTTTCGGCCAACCAAGTAGTAGACGATGTCCTTACCTTCAGCGGTGAGTCGTGCCGCAAGTTCGCCAGCCTCGCGCAGAACATTGCTGTTGAACGCGCCGGCCAACCCACGGTCCGAAGAAAAGATCACGATGGCTGCGCGCTCAACGGTCTCCGGCTCTGTCGTGAGCGGGTGATCGACCGCCGAGAACGTCGCGACAGCAGAGACAGCGCGGGTCACCGCACGCGAATACGGCCCGGATGCCGCGACCCGCTGTTGCGCTTTCTGAATGCGCGAAGCAGAAATGAGCTCCATGGCCCGAGTGATCTTCTTGGTCGTCTGGGCAGACTTGATCTTCTGCCGGTAGACCCGAAGTTGCGCTCCCATGTCTGTCTAACTTCCTATAGTGGTTCGTTGGTGAGAGCGCGGCTAGCGCTTCTGCCTGACAATCTGTTCCTGTGCGATGTCCTCGACGGCAATCTCTTCGAACTGCTCGCTCCCGACCGAGTTCAATGGCTTGCCCTCACCCGTCTGGAACTCGAGCTTGAACTTGTCAATCCCAGCATCGAGTGCGGCCGTGGTGTCATCATCCAACACGTTGGTGTCGCGCAGCGTGTCGAGCACCTTGGTGTTTCTGGCCAGGTAATCGTGCAGTTCCGCTTCGAAGCGCAGGATGTCTTCGACCGGCACCTCGTCGAGCTTGCCGTTGGTGCCGGCCCAAATCGAGACGACCTGCTTCTCGACCGGGAATGGCGAGTACTGCGGCTGGCGGAGCAGCTCGGTGAGGCGGGCACCTCGAGCGAGCTGCCGACGGCTCGTGGCATCCAGATCGGAAGCGAACATCGCGAACGCTTCGAGTGACCGGTACTGCGCGAGCTCGAGCTTCAGCGTGCCAGACACCTTTTTGATCGACTTCAACTGAGCGTCGCCACCGACGCGCGACACCGAGATGCCGACGTCGACCGCTGGCCGCTGGTTGGCGTTGAACAAGTCGGACTGCAAGAAGATCTGGCCGTCGGTGATTGAGATCACGTTGGTCGGAATGTACGCCGAGACGTCGTTCGCCTTGGTCTCGATGATCGGCAACCCGGTCATCGAACCGGCACCCAGTGCGTCCGAGAGCTTCGCACAGCGCTCAAGAAGACGTGAATGCAGGTAGAACACGTCACCCGGGTAGGCCTCACGCCCGGGCGGGCGACGCAGCAGGAGCGAGACGGCGCGGTACGCCTCCGCTTGCTTCGAGAGGTCGTCGAAAATGATCAGTACGTGCTTGCCGCCATACATCCAGTGCTGTCCGATGGCCGAACCGGTGTACGGCGCGAGGTACTTGAAGCCAGCGGGGTCCGAGGCCGGGGCTGCCACGATGGTGGTGTACTCCATCGCTCCGGCGTCTTCGAGTGCGCCCTTGACGGCCGCGATCGTCGAGCCCTTCTGGCCGATAGCGACGTAGATGCACCGCACCTGCTTATTGGTATCGCCCGACTCCCAATTGGCCCTTTGGTTGATGATGGTGTCGATTGCAATGGCCGTTTTGCCGGTCTGGCGGTCGCCGATGATGAGTTGGCGCTGACCACGCCCGATCGGGATCATGGCGTCGATCGCCTTGATTCCGGTCTGCATCGGTTCGTGCACACTCTTACGCTGCATGACGCCAGGCGCTTGCAGCTCGAGGGCGCGGCGAGCATCCGCCTTGATCTCACCGAGGCCGTCGATCGGAGCGCCCAGCGGGTCGACCACTCGACCGAGGAACGCATCGCCGACTGGAACCGAGAGCACCTCTCCGGTGCGCGTGACCTCAAGGCCCTCGACAATGCCGGTGAACTCACCGAGGATGACGACACCGACTTCGTCTTCGTCGAGGTTCTGGGCGAGGCCCAGGGTGCCGTCGGCGAAGCGAATGAGCTCGTTGGCCATGACGCCCGGCAGACCCTCGACGTGCGCGATGCCGTCGGCGGCGTCAATGACGTAGCCGACCTCACTCGTCGCAGCCTTTCCCGGCTCGTACGCCTGAACAAAGTCCTTCAGCGCGTCCCGGATCTCGTCCGAGCTGATCTTGAGTTCTGCCATCGTTCTTTCCCTTTTTTGGTAAGAGGTGTTTCGCTCGCTAGCCAGCGAGTTGAAGTCTGAGTTGGGTGAGTCGTGTTGAAACCGTGCCGTCGATCATGTCATCACCAATCTGAACGCTGATCCCGCCGATGATCGACGGATCGACAACCTGATTGAGGCGGATGCCGCGACCGTACTTCGCCGCGAGGCCCTCGCTGAGCCGCTCCAGCTGAGCAGCGCTGAGCGTGGCGGCGGATGTCACAGTCGCGATCGCGAGAGAAGCCTCGTCAGCAACGGCGGTGGCTGATGAACTGAGGAGCTCCGCAATCCTTCGGCCTCGTGGCTGCTGAACAAGGTGGCGCACAATGGCGATGCTGTGCGTGCTTGCGCCGCCAAGCAGCGCGGTGACGAGCGCGGCCTTGGCTTCGTTCGTGCCCAATTTACTACTGACGGCGAGCTCGAGGTCGGCATTGGACGCGACGGCGGTGCCGAATGCGAACAGCTCGTCCTCGATTGTTGTTCCAGCCGGTGCCGACCGCGCGATGGCACGAATACCGAGTTCCTCGATGCCTGCGAGCAGGTCATCCTGAGTCGACCAGCGAGTCGCGACGACCGTCGACAGGATAGTTCTGGCAGGCACTCCGAGCCCTGCAAACAGTCTGCCAACGAGCGCCGTCTTCGCCTCGGGTTCCGCCGCAGGATCCGCAAATGCAGAACGAAGGGACGCCGAGGTTCCGAGTACTCGTCCCGCCTCGAAAAGCTGCTCGCCGATGACGAGTCCGTCCTTGGCACTCGTGTTCGCTAGCCCGCGGCGTGAAACAGCGAGCGCTGCTCTGGTGGCGGATCCCACTGCTAACTCTTCGCCTTCTCGCTCGACTCGAGGTCTGCGAGGAACTGGTCGACGAGTACCGATGCCTTCGTGTCGTCGGCAAGGGATTGGCCAATCACTCCAGAAGCGAGATCGATGGCGAGTGAGCCGACTTCGGTGCGAAGCGATGCCAGCGCAGCCTGTCGCTCTGCCTCTATCTGCACCTGAGCGTTCTGGGTGATTCGAGTCGCTTCGGCCTGAGCCTGCTCCTTGAACTCAGCCAGAATCGCCGCGCCATCAGCTCGCGCTTGCTCACGAATCTTCGACGCCTCGGCGCGACCCTCCGCGAGCATAGCGTTGTACTGCTCGAGTTGGGACGACGCTTCGGCTTGCGCTGCTTCCGCCTTCGCGATTCCGCCCTCGATCAGCTCTGAACGCTCATCAAGAATCTTGCGGAACCTCGGCATAACCCAGGCGAAGAAGAACCAGAGGATCAACCCGAATGGGACAGCTGACCAAATTATGTCGTAGAGCGGCGGCAGGAAGATCGACGCTCCTGACGCTGGTTCACTCACCGCGCTTGACTGCATGAGGGTCGCCCTACTGGAAGATGAAGAAGGTCGCGACGCCGATGAAGGCGAGCAGTTCGGCAAATGCGATGCCGAGGAACATGGTGGTCTGGAGACGCCCTGCCATTTCGGGCTGACGCGCCATCGCCTCGACCGTCTTGCCTGCAACGATACCGACACCGATTCCGGGGCCGATCGCCGCGAGGCCGTAGCCTATGGTCGCAACGTTGCCGGTGAGCTCAGCGAGAATTGTGGAGTCCACTTGTGTTTCCTTCCGATGGGTTTGCTACGTCGTGCGACGTCGCAGGGGTTAGTGATGGTCGGACGCTGCCTGCTGAATGTAGACGGCGGTGAGCAATGTAAAGACGTAGGCCTGAAGCACAGACACGAGCAGCTCAAAGAGAGTGATCACGATTCCGCCGGCGAGGGTGAGCACACCAAACGCTGCCGTGGGTAAGGCAACGCTCACGAAAAAGAAGTTCGTTGCTGAGAAGGCGAGCACCAGCAGAAGGTGGCCAACCATCATGTTCAAGAGGAGTCGGAGAGCAAGCGAAACCGGTCGCATGATGAAGATATTGATCAGTTCAACTGGCGCAAGCAAGATGTAGAGAACTGGCGGAACACCGGGCGGGAAGAGCGCGTTACGAAGGAATGCCCAACCGCCGACTTCGCGAATTCCCGCGTAGATGAACGCGACATAGGCCACAAGCGCCATGGTGAGTGGCATGCCCATCAGCGACGTCCCAGCGATGTTGGCGAACGGCACGATTCCAGTAATGTTCATCGCCAGAATCGCGAAGAACAGCGACGCGAGTAGGGGGAGGAAACGTCGGCCGAGACGCTCGCCAAGGACTTGCTCCGCTATCTGCACTCGGACGAAGTCGAGCGCCAACTCGGCTGCACCCTGACCTCGCCTTGGCACGAGGCGCCCTTTGCGGAGTGCCAGATAGATGAGGAGAGCCATGATTGCCAAGGCGATGAGGCGAATCATAATGATGCGGTTGATCTCAAATGGAGTGCCGTCGAAGAACAGAGCGGGAAGCCCCACGAACTCCTCGAGTCCAGGTGCCTTAAAGTCTCCATCGCCCTCTGCGGAGGGCAGAATGATCGCCACCGTGGCGAGGGCAAAATTAGACAGCAGAGTCTCCATTATCCGGGCGTCGGTCAGATCAAAAGTCGAGGTGATCGGCGTGGGTGCCCACGGCAAACACTATCAACTGGATGCCTCTGACGACGAATCCGCCTCTGCCGGTGGCATCGGCGGATTGGTATAGGGAACACGCGAGCGCAACACCGCAACGACGTCGGCACCAACGGTGCCCACAGCGGCCGCAACAAGGGAAAAGAACAAGACAATGGGGTCGAGCGTTTCGAGGTCACGAAGCGCGAAGATCAGAGCAAGAAAGCCGATGAATTTGAGCAACCAAGAACCCATGATGACCGCGAAAAAGATCGGGCTCGACGGGTCTTCCTTCGTCAGGCGGGCAGCAAGCAAGACGCTCAACGCGGTGACTCCGACGAAGAGGAAACCGACGGCAGAGCCGATCAGCGCCGACAGGAGACCCGGCAAACCGGCGACGAGCGCTCCGATGACGCTTCCGACAATAGCGATGACGAAGCTCACCGCAGCGCCGTAGACGAGAGATCGTCGAAGGGTTTGACTGACGTCCATTATGGTTTCTACTCCGGCCGATCTCGGGTGGATGATGTCGTGCGGGCCGTCGACTCCGGCAGCGGCCCTGCATTGAGACTATCGGCGGCAGCTGCATCGAGCGGATCCAGATAGGCAAGCGCGACATCTCCAGCGCCGGCCAATTGCGCTGCCCGCTCAAGTCTCTTGCGCCGACCGAGCGGCGCGAGGGTGATGATCGTGCAAACGATCAGTCCTAACGCGAGCAAACTCGATGCCAGATACCACGGCATGAAGATAAAGCCGAGGCAGCCGACCGAGACCACCAAGGTCCAGCCGTAGAAGATCAGCACGGCGTGAAGGTGGGAGTGGCCCATGTCCATGAGGCGATGGTGCAAGTGCTTTCGGTCTGCCGTGAACGGCGACTTGCCAGCCCGTAGTCGACGCAGCACCGCCAGTGCAAAGTCGAGCAGGGGGATGATGAGCACCGCAAAGGGAATAAGGATCGGGATGAACGCCGGCACAAAGTACGCGGTGAAGCGGTCTGGCTGCGCGATGATCCCCGGGTCGACTGTTCCAGTGACCGAGATCGCCGATGCTGCCATCAAGAGCCCGACAAGGAGTGCCCCCGCGTCTCCCATAAAGAGCCGCGCCGGGTGAAAGTTCAGCGGAAGGAATCCGATGCAGGCGCCAACGAGCACCGCGGTCGTGAGTGAAGCGAGGTTGAAGTAATCGGTTTGCGCATCGAGTTGCAGCAGATAGACGTAGACGAAGAACACGCTGTTAGCAATGACCGCGACGCCGGCGACAAGCCCGTCAAGGCCGTCGATGAAGTTGATGGCGTTCATCACCAGCACGACGGCGACAACCGTGATGATGAGCGACAGGAACGGCGAGACGATTGTTTGCCCGCCGATCGGCAGGGTGAGCAGTTGCACTCCCTGCCAGGCCAACAACCCAGCCGCAACCACCTGGCCAGCGAGTTTCGTCGTCCAATCCAGATCCCAGACATCGTCGGCGACGCCGATCAGCACGATGATCAGGGATGCCCCAAGCAGTCCGAGCACTTTGCCCGGCTCCGCGAACACCAGGCTCAACTGCGGGATCAGCGACGCGACGCCGAATGCCGCAAGAATCCCGATGAACATCGCAACGCCGCCGAGCCGCGGTGTCGGCCGAGTGTGAACGTCGCGCTCGCGAATTTTTGGGTACAGCCGGTATCTGGTGCTGAGTTTCCAGATCACCAAAGCCAGAATGAACGTCACGATCGCGGATACCCCGGTGACGAGCACGTAGAAGATTATTCGCATTGGTCCGCTCCGACGAGTTCGCGGATGTCACTGGCTGGGATAGTACCGTCGCGAACGATTCGAAGCTTGCCGTCGAGCGCGAAGAGGCCCGTCGCATCCACGATGGTCGATGGAACGGTGCCACCCGCACCGTCATCGAGGTAGGCGCTCACAGACTCCCCGAGCATTGCCTCGGCCGCGGCGGCCGTCGTCGCAGCGGGCTTGCCGGTCAGATTCGCGCTTGAGACGGCCAGCGGACCGGTTTCAGAGAGCAACTCGAGGGCGATTCTGTTGCTCGGCATTCGTAGTGCAACGGTGCCACGAGTTTCGCCGAGATCCCAGGTCAGCGATGACCTCGAAGGCAAAATGATCGTCAGACCGCCCGGCCAGTACGCATCCACAAGGGTGCGAACGACACTCGGAACGCTTTCGGCAAGGGCATCAAGGGTGGGAATGCCTGGAATCAACACCGGTGGCGGTGCCTGACGGGTTCGTCCCTTCGCCGCAAGGAGCTTCGCGACAGCCTCGGCGTTGAAGGCATCCGCGGCCACGCCGTAGACCGTATCGGTCGGTATGACGACCAAATCACCTCGACCGATCGCTGTCCGTGCCAGCCGCATCCCGATAAGAAGTTCGGCTTCGGCCGAGCAATCGTAGATGGTGGCCATGACCCAACATCGTACTGGGCGAATGTGCGCCAGACTGAGGAGGCAGTGGACCACTCCCGATTGACCCTCGACCGCGCAGTAGCGGACGACGCAATCTCAAGTTCAGCAGAGGGCAACCGATGAGCCTGCTCTTCGTCTTTGACATGGATGACGTGTTGTACGACTACGACTGGCGAACGCGCATGGCTGACATGACGGCGATTACCGGCCATGACCTCGAGGAGCTTCGCCGGCGTTGGTGGCATGACGACGGCGAGTGGGCGGCAGAAGCCGGCCACTACGGCTCCCCCGAAAACTATCTCGAGCAGTTCAACCAAGCGATGGGGATGCGGGTGGACGAGTCCGATTGGGTTCGAGCGCGAGCAGACGCGATGCATGTCTGGCCTGACTCGCTGGCCGCCGTGCGCCGGGCATCCGAACTTGGAACGATAACGTTGCTCACCAATAACGGGCCGCTCGCATCGAGGCACTTGCGCACCATCGCACCAGAGTTGGTCGAACTCTTCGGCGATCATCTCTACACCTCGAGTGACTATGAAGCCCGCAAGCCGGAGCCCGTGGTGTTCGAGCGTGTGCTCGATCGGTACGGCATTGCTGCCGAGAACGCCTTCTTCGCTGACGACCGTTTGGAGAACATCGGCGGTGCTGAAAGCCTCGGCATCACGAGCTATCACTTCGGATCATCAGCCGGGATGCTCGCAGCAATCGAGTCGTTCGCGAGCCGGAACGGCTGACGGGGACCGCGGTGCCCTCGGCAGGATTCGAACCTGCGACCAAGAGATTAGAAGGCTCCTGCTCTATCCCCTGAGCTACGAGGGCGGACGCCCTACGATACCGCAGGCATCGCCCGCGGCCCCGAGCCTGCACCTTGAGCCATGAACACCCCACCCTGCGGTCGAAACTGAGGCTATGACTTTGTGGCGTCGGTAGAATTCCCTTATGGCTTCTTCCCCTGACCTTCTCGTGTGGATTGACTGCGAGATGACTGGACTCGATATCACGGTCGATGAACTCGTCGAGGTCGCGGTGGTTGTCACCGACTATGACCTCCGTGCGCTCGACGATGGTTTCAGCGTCGTGATCAAGCCGGACCGGTCTGCGTTCGACAACATGGGCGATTTTGTGCGGGGGATGCACGAATCGAGCGGCTTGCTCGCTGAAATCGAGCACGGCGTCACTCTTGCTGACGCCGAGTACGCGGTCAACGAGTACATCCTGTCCCACGTTGCAACGGCAGGCACTGCACCAATGGCAGGCAATACCATCGGCACTGATCGCACGTTTCTTGCCAGGTACATGCCGCGCGTCGATGCGCACCTGCACTACCGGAGCGTCGACGTTTCCTCCATTAAGGAGCTTGCAAAGCGGTGGTTTCCGCGCGTCTACTTCAACGCGCCAGCCAAGAACGGCGGGCATCGAGCGCTTGCGGACATCCTCGAGTCGATTCGGGAGCTCGAGTATTACCGCCGCGCGGTCTTCGTTGGTGAGCCCGGCCCAACAACGGAAGAGGTGCAGTCCATCGCGGCCGAGGTCGTTGAAGGGTTCGCTCCGCGGTTGTAATACACTTATCAGGCTGCGTGAGCCGTCGAGGCTTTCGCTCGGCATGGTGGGCGTAGCTCAGTTGGTAGAGCGCTGGCTTGTGGAGCCGGATGTCGCGGGTTCGAGCCCCGTCGTTCACCCCAATCTCAACAACCAAGTGGGCGAGGTCTGGGTTGTGG
>Ga0163149_10006344_pt1 | contig 12162 bp, 9 predicted proteins | sample OliLakLV19MP5G1_FD_148604 | JGI IMG/M metagenome (GOLD analysis project Ga0163149, IMG submission 148604) | Freshwater microbial mat bacterial communities from Lake Vanda, McMurdo Dry Valleys, Antarctica - Oligotrophic Lake LV.19.MP5.G1 | ecosystem: Environmental > Aquatic > Freshwater > Lake >...
CCGCACTTTCATATTGCGATTTGTAGTTGTTGTTGAATTCAAAACGGTGCCTGTGGCGTTCGCTTATCAGGATAGTGCCATAAGCCAAAGCCACTTTCGAACCGGGAGTCAATTCACATGGGTAAGCACCTAACCGCATTGTACCGCCCATTTGGGTTATTTTTTTCTGCTCCTCCATCATGTCTACCACTGGATGGGGAGTTTCCTTGTTCATTTCAGTAGAATTGGCATCTTTCAATTGCAATATATTTCTGCCAAACTCTATTACAGAACATTGCATACCCAAGCATATTCCAAAAAAAGGAATATTGTTTTCTCTGGCTATTTGTACGGCATTTATTTTCCCTTCAAAGCCACGCTCACCAAAACCCGGTGCTACCAATATGCCATCGTAATTGCTTACCAATTCATATACATTCGTATCGGCTAGTTTTTCAGAGTGAATCCAATCTATATTTACCTTGCATTCATTTATTGCACCGGCATGTATAAAAGCCTCCGCAATAGATTTATATGCATCTTTCAGTTCTACATATTTTCCAATTAAGGCTATGCTCACTTCAGAAGTTGGGTTTTTGAGTTTACCCAAAAATTCTTTCCATGAATCAAGATTCGGTTCTTGTCTTTCAAGTAAATCAAGTTTTTCTAGCACTCTCAAGTCCAATTTCTCTTTCTTCATTAAAAGAGGCACATCATATATGGTTTCCGCATCTATCGATTCGATTACGCATTTCTGTTGCACATTAGAGAATAAGGCTATTTTTTTTCTAATATCTACACTTAAAGGGTATTCGGTTCTGGCCACTAAGATATCAGGTTGGATACCTGATTCTGACAATTGCTTTACTGAATGTTGTGTTGGTTTGGTCTTTAATTCACCTGCCGATTTCAGGTAAGGTACTAAAGTTAAGTGGATGGTGATTACATTATCATCTCCTTGTTCCCATTTGAATTGCCTTACAGCCTCTACAAAAGGCAATGCTTCAATATCACCCACACATCCGCCAATCTCAGTAATTACAATATCAAATTCGCCAGTTTCGCCAAGTAAACGAAAATTTCTTTTAATTTCATCGGTAATATGTGGAACCACCTGCACTGTTTTACCCAAAAAAGCACCTTCACGTTCTCTGGTGATTACAGTAAAGTAGATTTTTCCAGTGGTTACATTGTTGGCCTGTGATGTGGGGATATTTAAAAACCGCTCATAATGACCTAAATCTAAATCTGTTTCCGCTCCATCATCTGTTACATAGCATTCACCATGCTCATACGGATTGAGTGTACCCGGATCTACATTTATATATGGATCAAACTTTTGAATGGTTACTGAATAGCCCCTGGCTTGCAGAAGTTTGGCGAGCGATGCTGATATTATTCCTTTTCCTAGTGAAGATGTTACCCCTCCTGTAACGAAAATGTATTTGGCCGTTGACATGGCTGCAAAAATAGCTACGAAATGCCCATAAACAAAGCATACCCACTCTAATTATTCTATTTACAATTGGGGATTGAATTTTATAATAAAAATAGCCCAAATAAAAATGTCAGCAGACAAACTTAAGATATGAAGCAAAAAATATTCCTATTAGTAGACATCAAAAAAGCCTGACTCTTAATTTTTTAAAATTAGTAGTCAGGCTTTATAAAAAGATATTTAGGGAAATTAATAGTTAGTTCCAGCTCTGATCATTGCACATCTAAAACCTATAGTTGATGTAGAAGAATCTTGTGCCATAAATCTTCTTGTTCCTGGTGACAACCAGTAAGCTACATCTTTCCAAGAGCCACCTTTATAGACCCTTACAGAATCATCAACCAACGAAATCCACTCTTTTTTATTATAATTTCTAGCTTCATCAAATACTCCATCTCTACGAAGTGAATTCAAATCGTCAAAATCGGTGAATGAAGATGAGCGATACACATCATAAACCCATTCGTTTACGTTTCCTGCCATATTATATAATCCATAATCGTTTGGAGGATAAGAGTATACATAATCAGTAATCATAGCTCCATCATTCAATTTGCCAGCTACACCAGCATAATCGCCACGACCTCTTTTAAAGTTGGCAAGGAAATTTCCCATCTGATTGCCATAAGGGTTTCTTAAAGCGTGTCCATCCCAAGGATATAAACGAGCATGTGTTTGATTTTCATCTAGCCATTGTGTGCCTACTAATGCTTTGGCCGCATATTCCCACTCTGCTTCAGAAGGCAATCTGTAATCAGGTAAAATAAGTCCAGATTCTAATGGAATTCTGCCGCCTGATTTTGAAATATCTACCAAATCAGGTCTATCAGCTTTCACAGCTAATTGTCTGTTTACTACTGTAGTTCTCCATTTGCAATACGCATCGGCTTGATTCCAAGACACGCCAACTACAGGGAAATATCTAAAACCAGGATATCTAAAATAATGGTCTACATAAGGATCGTTGTAAGAAAGGGCTTGTTTCCATACAGCAGTATCTGGCACAGCCTTAGCATAAGCAGGTGATTGTGTACCACCCGAATCTTTAGCTATATAAAATAGGTATTCTAACCAGTGAATATTGGCTATTTCAGTCTCATCCATAAAAAACGAGGTGATGGTAACTGTTTTTTCAATATTATCTCTAGTATTCATCAAATCTTCCTCAAAAGACCCTAAAATGGTTCTTCCACCTTCAATAAATACTAAATTTGGTCCTTCTGGCTGGCCTTTATATGGATTTACCTGAAAACTGCTATCTTCGTCATTGTATGGCAGGCCTGTGGCTGTGCTTATACTTCCAGGTTCGCTACTGTTGGGTTTACCACCTTTCGAACATGATACTGTGAGGGCACCAAGTGCTAAAAAGTAAGGCAGATACTTAGTTAATAATTTCTTTTTTAGCATGTTATAAGAAAAAGGATAATACCTAAAGATTTCCGCTAATTTATGTAACGAAAATAACAAGTTCAAATATTGGGCGATTTTTTGTTGAAATTTATAAATTATGCCACACAATTGCAGCTAATACAACTCTAATCATAACCTTTAATAGACGGTACAATTGAGATTCAAAGCCTGTAAATACATTATTTCCTGACAAAAAATATATCGCCCACTATAGTTTGGGCCACCATTTGAAACATTATTCCATTTTTATAACTGAACACCGATGGAAACGATACTTTCAAACTATATTGCCCTTTTAATTTGGGTTCTAAATCTACCATTTTCCCATTGTCTTCTGCATACACAGCTTTCACGCCTATAGGTTCTTCAAAATACATTCTGCTTACACTCCAAGTAATTTCTTTTTCATTTACAAAATAATCGCTGCCATTTTTCAGCACGTGATACCTGCTTCGCTCATACTTAGCTTTGATATTGGCATCAAACACACCCTTGTTAGATTTTTGAAGCACATCGGCAGAAATGAGCTTGCCATTATCATAAATAACTGACATATTATTTATGATAAGTAAATGGACTATAAAAGTAACATCTACTTTACTGTATAGTTTGTAATTTAATAAACTACTTGAAGGTTTGCGTTCTACATTCAACACCCCAACAGTATCACTGGAGTGAATAATCCAAAAATCGATTTTCTGTGCTTTTGAATATGTGCTTATTAATAACATAGCAAATGCGAATATTCTACAATAGAGACCCATATATTAGAATAAGGACATTTGATTGTCAGTTTCTGGTGTTTTATTTTTCATTTTCTGAATTACTTTGGCTTTTTTTGCTTTCTGAGCATTGGTTTTGAAAGCCGCAGGATTTTGAATTTGTAAATAGAATTGAGAGGCGTATTTATTGGGCTTAACGAATAGCACATCCAATTTATTAGTGAGGGTATCGAAATTGATAGTATATTTTGTTCTTGCATTCTCAACTTTTGAGCTGATGAACCCTTTTTCTTCTAATTTTTCTATAGCAGTATTCAATTTTGCCCGTTTTATGCCGGTTTCTAGTTCAATTCTGTTGGCAATTACTATTTCGAGTGCATTTTTTTGGAAATAAGCGAGCAAATACTCAAGCACCAACACTTCTTCAACTGAAATGTACTTGAAATTAAATTTGGATAAACGATTGACATTCAGGGCATTGATTCTCGCCATTTCTTAAGATTTTTATTAATAATGTTATTAAGGATTTGCGTTTACTAACTTATCAATTTGTGATTTGAGTTTGGGAATATCTCTGGAAAGTACACCCCATACAATAACATCGTCTATTTTGTGATGGTTGAATTACCCAATTTCTGAGGTTCACAATTCTTCTAGCATCTTCAATATTAATAGAGCTATCAATTTTAAGAACTCTATTTGTGGCTTCTCGTATTATTTCCAATTCTCTTTCAATACCTCTCCTTAGCAATTTATCAGCTTTATAGGAATTAGAATCTCTTTTATCCCCAAGATAAAAATAAATTGAATCAATAGATTCTTTAATATCAAGTAAATATTTTAATACTTCACGCTGCATACAAAAGTTGCTTTGATTCTTCCACACTTTCAATAAAATATGGGTTTGATAGCGATTTCTCAGTTAACAAATCAATATTTCTACCGATTAACAGCTCTAATTTCTCTTGTAATTCAAAATAATTATCAGTGTACTGTTCAATAGAGATTCCCTCCTTAAAGGCTATCAATACATCTATGTCGCTATTTTGACTAAAATTATCAGTGCAGACTGAGCCAAATAAATACAAAGTTTTTATATCATATTGAACACAAAGTTTTCTGACATCTTCGATTTTATCTTCGACTATCTTTCGCATTTTTTATTAGTAAATCAAGTACAAATTTATTATTTCAAAGTTCCCACCATTTCTTCAGGTTTCACCCAAAGGTCGAATTGTTCGTTTGTCAATAAGCCTAATCCTATAGCCGCTTCACGCAATGTTTTGCCTTCCTTATGGGCTGTTTTGGCTATTTTGGCCGCATTTTCATAGCCAATATGCGTATTTAGTGCCGTTACCAACATCAAAGAATTTTCAAGGTGTTGCTTAATTACTGGTAAATTAGGCACAATCCCCACGGCACAATTGTTGTTGAACGACACGCAAGCATCGCCAATCAACCGGGCAGATTGCAACACATTGGCTGCGATTAAAGGCTTAAAAACATTCAATTCAAAATGCCCCAAGGAGCCACCGATAGATACGGCAACATCATTGCCCATTACCTGAGCACAAACCATCGTCATGGCCTCGGGCTGTGTAGGGTTTACTTTCCCCGGCATTATGGAAGAGCCAGGTTCGTTGTCGGGAATAATGATTTCCCCGATGCCGCTTCTTGGGCCCGAACTGAGCATTCTAATGTCGTTAGCTACTTTCATCAAGGCTACTGCGGTGCGCTTTAAGGCACCCGAAAGCTCTACCATGGCATCGTGGGCTGCAAGTGCTTCAAATTTATTTGGGGCAGTGATGAATGGCAAATGTGTGAGTTCGGCAATTTTTTTAGCTACCAGCACATCGTAGCCGGCAGGGGCATTTAGCCCAGTACCAACCGCAGTGCCACCTAATGCTAGTTCTTTTACTGATTCAAGGGCATTTTTTAAGGTGCGAATGCTGTTGGTAATTTGCTGTGCATAACCTGAAAATTCCTGACCTAAAGTAAGAGGCGTAGCATCCATAAAATGTGTGCGGCCAGTTTTTACTACATTTTTAAAACCTTCTGTCTTTTTTAATAAGGTATTTCTAAGCAGCTCTAGGCCGGGAATTGTGATTTCTACTACCGATTTGTACGATGCTATGTGCATGGCGGTAGGGTAGGTATCATTTGATGATTGCGATTTATTTACATCGTCATTGGGGTGTAGCACTTTCTTCTCATCTTCCAGCTTTCCGCCTTTTAACACATGAGCTCGATTGGCAATTACTTCGTTCACATTCATATTGCTTTGTGTGCCAGAACCTGTTTGCCAAATTACCAAAGGAAATTCGCCATCTAAAGCACCAGTAAGTATTTCATCACATACTTGGGCTATCAAATCTTTTTTTTCTGCTGGTAATACGCCTAATTCAGTATTGGCCATAGCAGCGGCTTTTTTCAAATAGGCAAATGCGTAGATCACCTCTTTGGGCATACTGGCCTCCGGGCCAATTTTGAAATTGTTGCGAGAACGCTCTGTTTGGGCTCCCCAGTATTTATCGGCAGGTACATTTACCAAGCCCATTGTGTCTTTTTCTACTCTGAATGACATTGATTTATATGTTTTAAAAAGTTTGATTTATTGATGATGTAGGCAATGATAGTTGCGAAAGGCAAAACTATGAAAAATGAGACCCACGGGGAAATATATGTTTAAATATTCAAGGACAGAAATCAAATCCTTTTCATTTGCAAATCTGGAGTATTGGTAGTGTAAATTTTCACATAATTAACCGAGCCTAAGCCCATGAATAACCCTTAGGAGCAATTCATAGTTTTGATTGTTAGTAAATACGAAAATATTAATTTGCTCGAAAACTGCACATTGATATTGCTTTTACCAAAAATTTTATGGCGCCATACGCCATACTTTTCTGTCATTTCACCCAAGCTTGGAATGAAATTCAACATGCGTTTATGAAGCTTTCCAGCATTATGGGGGTATCCTTTTTCTGCTATATAATCTATATTTTCAGCAATATCCTCATCCGCTCTTTCCGAAATAATCACAATCATAATGTAAATCCATATTTATCTTCAAATCTGGTATTTAGATTGGCTCTAAGCTGTTCCACAGTCATAAAATTATGCAAATTGTATTTGGATATCGTCTTCCATCTCTTGTGCCAATGCTTCCATTTCTTCATCAGTAAGGGGCGGACTAGGCAGAGCAAGGTTTTTAAATTTGCTCTCGGTAGTTTCAGCTATGGAATGTATACCTTTCACATTGGCAAAAATGAGGGCTGGGTCTTTAGGCGCGGCAGGCCCTTCTATGGTAACTACAAATGATCGCATGATTTCATAATTATCAATAACAAAGATATAAAAACAAAAAAGAAATAATAATCATCAATATCAGCCTACTTGCACTCGTGAAATATAAATTGTGAAAATCTGTCGATGGATTAAAGCAGTTTGCAAATGCCCTATATCAACCCCTTTACATATTTTATTTCAGCATCTATTTCCTGCATCATTTTAAGTGCCACACCTTTATCGAATTGGGCTAATGTTTCAAGCGCCACGGCTTTTTCAGCCAATATATCGAAGCAGGCTGTTACGGCCGACCCCTTTAAATAATGCCCAAAAGCTTTCAGAGCTTTCAGATTCTCCGCTTCTACAAGTTTAAATCCTTCAATACTACCTGCATCTAGTTGGGTGCCTACAATACCTAAAAGCTCGTTTACTATTTCTGTATTGCCTCGAACCCTCTCTGTAAGTTGCTCCCTATTGAAATGAACTAAGGCGGATGTTTCGGGCAAAGTTACTAGTGACGAATGGGTACTTGAAACTATGTTTGTTACCCATTTATCGAAAATTTTCTCAAGGGTATCTTTTGCAAATGGCTTGCTAATAAAGTCGTTCATGCCTGCTTCTAAGCATTTTTCCTTCTCTCCTTTTATAGTGCCAGCAGTAAGGGCAATGATGGGAATATCTTTCCCATTATTCAATTTTCTTATTTCCATGGTAGCTTCATAGCCGTTCATTTCTGGCATCTGCACATCCATAAATATGATGTCAGGCTTTTCTACTTTGTAATTCTCTACCGCTAATAGCCCGTTTACAGCTTCTTTAATAAGAACATTTCTATTTAGCGAATTCAATATTATTTTAGCCAAAAACATATTTACCTCGTTGTCATCTACCAGTAGTATTTTTATGGGTTGGGTATTAGAAAAATCTACTACTTGCTCTTCAAGTTCATTTTTCAACTTTTTAATGGGCTTGGCTACATCGCTTATTTTAGAGAGTATCACATATAATTGATTGGCTTTTACAGGCTTAATTAAGCGGTGCTTTACTTCAAGTTCTAGGCAGGCTTGTTTCACATATTCATCTTCTGCGGAGCTATTGAGCAACACAAAATTCTGTTTTCGTGCGTGCGATGTTTGCATTGCAATCATATTTCTAATGGTAGCTATGCCATCCATTTCAAGCATACGATAGTCAATCAATATGGCATCGTATTTGCTCCCTTTCGACACTTTACCAATGGCTTCTATTCCATTTTGGGCTTGCTCTACATCAATATTTTTGGCGTTTAGCAAGCTTTGCAATATCTGTCGGTTGCGGGCATTGTCATCAACTATTAACACTTTTTTGATTTTGCCTACAAAATTCCAAGCTATGGGTTGTTCTTCTAAAGTTTTGAAAGTGATGTCGAAAAAGAAAGTGCTACCTTTTTCCTTCACACTTATAAGCTGAAGTTTGCTGCCCATTATGCCTAATAGCTTGTTTGAAATGGTGAGGCCTAAGCCAGTGCCGCCAAATTTTCGAGTGGTAGAGGCGTCTTCCTGTGAAAAAGCTTTGAATATTTTTTCTTGATTTTGGTGTAATATACCTATGCCAGTATCTCGCACTGAAAATCTGAAAGCGAATTCATCTTTATTAAGTATTTCAATCACCTGAATGGTAAGCTCGATCTCACCTTGCTGGGTAAATTTGATAGCGTTGCCCATTAAATTTACAAGCACTTGGCGAATGCGTATGGCATCGCCATATATAAACTGTGGTATTTCAGGCGAAATATTGAGCAAAATTTCGAGTTTTTTCTGTTGTGCTTGATACACAATCAAATCGGCCACTTGGCTGGCCAGCTCCATTACATCTATTTTCTCAATTTCCAGCTCTAATTTTCCGGCTTCTATTTTAGATAAATCAAGAATATCATTAATAATATCGAGCAGCGAATTAGCAGATTTATGCACAATATCCATATACTGTTGCTGGGTTTCATCGAGCCGGGTTTCCATCAATAAATCCGTAAAGCCAATTACGCCATTGAGTGGTGTACGTATTTCGTGGCTCATATTGGCTAGAAATTCCGACTTGACTCTGCTTGCCAATTCGGCCTGTTCTTTGGCACTTATTATTTCTTGCTCGGCAATCCTTCTCTCAGTTACATCTCTAGATACTGCAATTATGTAACCTTCGCCATTTATATTCTTATAGCTCGCTCTCACTTCTACTGGGAATAGGGCATTGGTAATCAAATTGCGATTTTCGCTTTGTATTATCAACATATCTACCTTTTTGAGCTCATCTACATGCTTTCTCCATGCATTTTTACTGGCAAATTTAATTTCAAAATCTTTTACATTGTAGAAATTGGCATTAGTAGCAGGTATTCCCAATCGCGCAGAGGCTTCATTATTCAAGTATACTATTTTTCCGTCTTCATCGGCCACCTGAAAGCCATCGGTAGTACTGTTTACAAAGTTCTCAAGCAATTTTAATCGGTCGTTTGCCTTTTGAATTTCCAAATCTTGGTGTTTGCGAGTGGTAATATCTTGCAAATAGCCATACCACATTACGCTATTTTCCAATTGCTCTGGCGAGGAGTCGCCTTTAAACCAACGCAGCCCTTTCTGAGGAAAAATAGCTCGGAACTCAATATTCCAATTTTCAAGCAATGCCTTTGATTGGTTAATTGATTCGAACACCATTGATACATCTTCAGGATGTATATAGTTAAAAAGCAACATGGCATCGTTTTTTATCTCTTCTATAGGTAGGCCGCACATTTCTGAAAAGCCATCAGATAGGTATGGGAATCGAAAGCTACCATTTTCGTAAAATTGAAATTGGTATAAGCCTCCTGGTATTTTGTCGGAGAATTTTTTCAGTCTTTGCGATGCTTTTAAGATCAGATCCTGATTTTTCTTTATTTCATTTATGTCTTGAAAAGTACCAAAAAGTTTTTTGCATTCCCCATTTTCAAATTCCGCTGTGCCAATAGCTCTCACCCATTTTTCATTTCCATTGGCTGTTACTATTTGCAAATCGGCATCGAATGGGGTACCATTATTTATACAGTCATTTACCAATGTCATTATTTTATCTCGGTGTTTACCTTCTTTATAGAAGTTGATGCCTGAATGCAAATCTGGCACAAAATCGGATGTTACTTCATGAATTGACTTTGTTATATCTGACCAATATACCATTCCTTGCACCAAATTTATCTCCCAGCCGCCAACTTTAGCCACTTGATTGGTCTGTTCAAGCATTAGCTTTACGTGCTTCAATTCTTCCTGTTGGTTTTTTCTCTCAGTAATTTCACGCTCAATGGCTATAAAATTGGTGCAGTTGCCTTCCTTGTCGAAAACGGGGTTTATGGTAAGGTCGAGCCAATAATTTCTACCCGATTTGCTATAATTTTGTATTTCTACATTTATTGATTGATGGGTTTTAATTGCGTTGCTCAGTTTCTCTATAGTAGCTTTATCGGTTACTTTGCCTTGCACCATTTCGGCTGGTTTTTTGCCAATAGCTTCGTTAGATGAAAATTCGGTAAGCTCTGAGTAGGCATCGTTTACCCAAGTGATGTGGCCGTTTGCATCGGTAATGATAATGACATCTGTAGTTTTGGAGGCCACTAATGCGAGTTCCTTTAGCTTGTTTTCGTTGAATATTCTCTCCGTAATGTCGCGTACTGCTCCAAATAAAAATTTATTTTTAGATGCCAAACTCCACTCTATGTATTTATAATTTCCATTTTTACTTCGGAATCTATTGATAAAATTCATCACTTTTTTATCTTCACCCAGCTTTTTCATAGCCTCAAGAGTGGCTTTGTGATCGTCTGGATGTATAAAATCAAAAAAATCGCTACCTAACATTTCGTCAATGTTATAGTCCAGAGTAGTTTCCCACGATTGATTAAGTTTTACAAATTTTCTACTATCATCAATTACGCAGTGCAAATCTAAGTCGGTATCGAAATATAATTCCAACTCTTGAGAAGCCAATTGCAAACTTTCATTAAGTGCTATGCTTTGGGTAATATCCCTAGCCACACAAATTATTTCTCTTGGGCTGCCATTATCGATAGCCAGCAATGAAATTTCCATGCTGTACCACACAATGTGATTTGCATGCGACAAGCCGTATTGTACAGAAATTTTAGTATGTTCATTTATTGCTTTCTCAATTCCTGATTTGATAATACCAAGGGCATCTTCCGGCAAACCAATATTGTGTATATTTTTTCCAACAAGCGAACCTCCATCTTTGGGAGAAGAGCTGATATTTTGGCTGTAATATTCTTTAATTAAATACTTTTCATCCGTTACAAATACCAGATTGCCAAGGCTGGCAAGCATATTGTTCAGTCGGTTGGTGGTATGTTTCAATGTCGAAACCTGTAGTTCGGGTGATATAATGTCAAGGTCTTCCATAGTATAGTTTCAATATTTTGTTTAAAACGCCCCAAACACCCGAAGTGAGCTTAACTTTCTTTATGGGATAAACATTTTACCATCAAGAAGTTTAGGAGATTAAGATTTTGTAGCAAAAATTTAGCTTCAGCGGATATTAACCTAATATAAATTAATAGCAACTTCAAGAGAGATATTTACTTCTATATACAGTTTTTGAACTTCCATGTATACGATGTAAAAGTAATGAAGTTGAATGAATGATTTTGCTAATTTTACATGGTGGAAAATATAAAATCAATCATAATAAGCAGAACCGACAATCTTGGCGATGTGGTGCTTTCTTTGCCGATTTGCGGCATTTTGAAAGCCAAATTTCCCGATTGTAAAATTTCATTTATCGGAAAAAGCTATACTAAACCCTTGATATTATGCTCAAAATATGTAGATAAATTTCTGGATCGGGAAGATATAATTGCAGGAAAAATAAAGCTGAAAGCCGATGCCATTGTCTACATTTTCCCAGATAAAGCCATGGCAATTGCAGCATTAAAAGCTGGAATTAATAATAGAATTGGCACTTCGCATCGTTGGTTTCACTGGCTCACCTGCAATAGATTGGTAAATTTTACGCGTAAAAACTCTGTGCTTCATGAATCGCAGTTGAATGCCAAGCTGCTAAAGCCACTTGGAATCAATCAAGAATTTACTTTAGCCGAATTAGGCAACCTTTATGGCATTGAAAATGAAAACCACTATTCAAAAAGCGAAAAACAAAAACTCATTTTCCATCCTAAATCGAATGGAAGTGCCAGAGAGTGGAAACTTGAAAATTATTTTCAATTGGCACAAATTATAGACC
>Ga0163149_10006346_pt1 | contig 12160 bp, 9 predicted proteins | sample OliLakLV19MP5G1_FD_148604 | JGI IMG/M metagenome (GOLD analysis project Ga0163149, IMG submission 148604) | Freshwater microbial mat bacterial communities from Lake Vanda, McMurdo Dry Valleys, Antarctica - Oligotrophic Lake LV.19.MP5.G1 | ecosystem: Environmental > Aquatic > Freshwater > Lake >...
ATGGATACGATTGTCCATACTTGAGATGGCACTTTCAATTGGCAAAGCTTGCGTGCCCCCAAAACACTTAATTCTAGCCCCACCTAATATTTTTTTTTCTAGCTCGACAGCAATTACATAAACTGTCGGATCATCTTTCCACTCAATATTTGCTGATGTGACTTTTGTCACTCCAAATAATTCTAATATTCTACTATGCCCTTCTATAAATTTAAGACTTCTTTCTGGGTCGTCAACTGCTTTAAAAGCTTTAATTTTAATCATATTCATTAGTTACAGAATTCTAGTGTTCTGTCAATAGGTAGTCTTAATGATTGAGTTTTAGGTATATCAGCAATGCAAAGTCTGAACAGAAATACCTCAGCTGAATTATCGTTTACCGAAAATACTTTTTTAAATCTTTCTCTTAATAACCCAATTTCCTCATTCATTATAACAGGCATTCCTACTCCTTCACCATGAATATGTCTGATAAAAAACATTAAAGGTACAAGTAGAGGCTGAACACCTATCTTTTTTTCTGTTGCACTTAGCCACATACGTTGCCATGCTCTTCCTCCATTTATAAAATTTTCTTTGTTATAGTTCGGCATAGTAATAAAGCCAATCGCAGAAGCTGATTGTACTACTTTATTTGTCATTTTTCTAAATGCTGTACCTTTATCCCAATCTCTCAAATGGCGAATTGTATCGCTATCCTTTGCTAATTTAAATCCTGCAAACTCTCCTGCAGTGATATCTATGGTGGCAATATCTACACCATCTCTTTTCTCAAGATTTTCTTTTTCAGTCCATCTGATTTCATTTTTGAATAGGTCATTGTGACACTGGGGATGCAGAAGACGTATTCTATCTGCAGAGGCTATAATTTCTTGAAGCTCAATCAATCCAGCTTCAGAGTCCACAAATTGTATTTGTGCTAGGGGTATAGTTTCAGTTACAGACTTTAAATCATGATATACTGTAGGTTCTATCATTTGTCTCAATCGAATGTTTCTGTTAGTATGTCGTTTTTCTATTGTATTAGCAAGTTCATCTAAAATGTGAGGTTCTACACCATGTATGTCACAATTTTCTTTAAAAAATTTTATCAGAGCTACAACTTGTAAATTAGTTTCCATGGGAAATATTTCTACTTTAATATCATATTTAAGCTGATGAGTTTTTAGAACAAGATTTTCTATTGCTGCTCCTAATGATGAATAAGCTGATACATCGTTATAATCAAGAAATGATCTGTTTCTTGATTTATCATAATAAAGTATAAGATTTTTCCCCTTACTTAGCCACTTCCATGGTTGACAATTTCCACCGGATGGTGCAGTATTTGCAGCATTTACTAATTGAATTATTTCTTCTTTTGATAATTTAATTTGTTCGGTGGATTCATTAAAATTTAAATTGTTTGCCGCAGCCTCCATACTAGTTCTAGTTAGTGGTTCGCTATCATACACATCAAAATTTTGATAGTCCTTTACAGTTAAGGTTAATTTGTCTGAAATAATAGATTCTAAATCCACATAGTATCTTCCCGAATCGTGAAACTGATTAAGTAAAATTCTTCTGCTTACATCTGTAGTTAATCCTCCTCCGAGTGTTACGGCAGACGCTAATTGTGGCCAAGTGCTTATGCTTTCCTCTACTTCAAGCATGGAAGCTTTTAGTCGAGACGAAAGGCTTTCTTCCCCTGTCATGGGTAAAATAAAAGGAACCTTCTCTTCATTACTTAAACCTGTCAATTTTGTGGTATCCAGATGGTCAATCAGCCCATGTAGAATGGGTCTATCTGGTTCGAGGTCAAATCTTTCAATATCTATCATACCTCTATCACTCGTGTCCATCACCACAGGAATTTTCAATGCTTTGGCTTTGTAACGGCATAAAATTTTAATGTCTAGCCCATCACATTCATCAATCAAAACATCTAATTTACCCCCTTCAAGAAAAAAGGCATCCATATTTTCTTCCGTAAGCCCATCTCCAAAACAAATTACTTTTAAAAATGGGTCTATTTCAGCAATTTCTCGAGCCACGGTTACTACTTTCTTTATTCCTAAATTATAAATTCCGCTTCTTATTCGATTTAGGTTTGTAAGTTCTAAAATATCAAAATCCGCTAATCTTAATTCTCCACATATACGCTCCATTGCTAAAGTAACTGATACTGACTGCCCTACCGATAAGCCGATTACACCAATTTTCTTTTTAGAAAGTAAGTCTCGTTCGGCCGTAGTGATTTTGTGTTGATTGCGGCTGGTTCTCAAGTCGATAAATTCTTTTTCATCTAAAATATGCACAAGTCTGTTCGACCACGGGTAATGTACCCATACTCCATATTCATCCATATTTACATCACCCAGATGCTTAAATGCATTGATTTCCAACTCTTCATTTGTGAATTTCCTATTGGGAGTTTGGTGTTTTATGAGTTCTTTTAATTGACCAAGAATGTAATCGGTTACAATTAAACCGGGCAATGAAAGCAATGCTAAAAATGCTTCTTTATCTTCTTTATTGTAGATGCGGTAAAAAACTGGGGTAACAATTGTATTTACTTTATTTTGTGAAGTACGTATAGATTGTAATGCTAAATTTAACTTTGTCATAGTTTGTAGTACTTAATTATTGATGTTTCAAAAGGCAATTCTAGTTATACGAACAGAAAATAAATTCGAGTGATTTTCTTTTAATGTGTGGTGAAAATTCAGGCAATAATTTTACCATATCTACATTATTTTATTTTAAGAATACTACCTAATTTTAGGAATAAAAACATCTATTAAATTTTTAGAAGATTTTCAAATGGAACAGCAAACACCAATTCAATTACTGTATGTAGATGATGAAGAGAATAACCTAACAGCTTTCAGAGCTTCTTTTAGGCGCGACTTCAAAATATTTACCGCTATTTCGGCTGTGGAAGCACTGAAAATTTTGAGTGAAACTGAAATTCATGTGCTAATTACCGATCAGCGTATGCCAGGCACACTAGGCACAGAATTGCTAGCCCAAGCAGTAGAGCAATATCCAGATCAAATGCGTATTCTGCTCACTGGTTTTTCAGATATTGATGCTTTGAAAGATGCTATCAATAGTGGACAAATATACCAATACCTTCAAAAACCATGGAATTATGAAGATTTGAAACTCACTATTGAAAAGGCATATAAAATTTTTCAGCTCAAAAAAGAGAAAAAAGAACTCACAGATAAACTTTTAATTACCAACGAACAGCTTGAATTTATGCTTAGGCAAAAAATACTGTCGTGAAAGAAAATATGTCAAAATTATAAGAAAAAAGTTTCATCTATCATACGTTTTATATGTCGTATTTAACTTAAGATTTGGTTTTGGAAATTCATGAAAAACTTGCAATTCATTTTCTAGTATTTGAAAAAGTTCTGTGTTATTAATGTCTATTGACATATTTTTTGTGTTCGCCACCTTTCAGCACAATAAATTTACTATTCATCAATTATAATCTTCTATTCAGCTAAATTTGCAATCCAATTTTAAGCAAAGATACTAATTGATAGAAATAATGAGTTCTGAAAGACCAGTAAGACTGAGATTTGCCCCAAGCCCAACCGGGGCATTGCATATTGGTGGCGTGAGAACGGCTTTGTACAACTACCTGTTGGCTAAAAAAACCAACGGAACTATGATTCTTCGCATAGAAGATACCGACCAAACACGCTTTGTACCTGGAGCAGAAGAATATATAAAGGAAGCTCTAGAATGGATAGGTATTGAATTAGACGAAAGCCCTTGGCAAGGAGGTCCACACGCTCCATATCGCCAAAGTGAACGTAAACCTATGTATATGCAATATGCTATGCAGCTCCTAGAAAGTGGAAATGCATATTATGCTTTCGATACACCCGAAGAACTTGATGAGATGCGTGCCAGATTGGAAGCGGCCAAAGTTCCCGATCCTAAATACAATTCAATTGCTCGTTTGCAAATGAAAAATTCGCTTACGCTACCAGATGATGAAGTGAAAGCTTGGCTAGATTCGGGAAAACCCTATGTAATTCGCTTTAAAGTGCCTCGCAAAGAAGAAGTGCGGTTTCACGATTTGATTCGTGGTTGGGTAATGGTGCATTCGGCTACACTCGATGATAAAGTGCTAATGAAATCAGACGGTATGCCTACCTACCACCTTGCCAATATTGTTGATGATTACAAGATGGAAATAAGCCATGTGATACGGGGTGAAGAGTGGCTGCCATCGGCTCCAACGCATGTATTACTTTACAAAGCTTTTGGTTGGGAAAGTGTAATGCCACAATTTGCCCATTTGCCGTTGCTTTTGAAACCCGATGGCAATGGAAAACTAAGCAAACGAGATGGTGATTTGGGTGGCTACCCAGTTTTTCCTTTAGAATGGAAAGACCCTGCCAGTGGTTCTACATGGATGGGTTTTCGTGAATTTGGCTTTCTGCCTGATGCTACTTTGAACTTTTTGGCATTTTTAGGTTGGAATCCCGGAACTCAAGAAGAAATATTTTCTAAACAACAATTGGTTGATGCGTTTACTTTAGAACGCATTGGTAAATCCGGCTCAAAATTCGATATAAACAAAGCCAAGTGGTACAATCAAGAATACCTAAAACAAAAAGACAATGCTGAATTGGCCAATTTTCTAGCAGAAGAATTGGCAGAAGAGGGCATTAGCAGGCCACAAGATACTTTAGAAAAAATATGCGGATTAATGAAGGATCGCCTTGTTTTTATGAAAGATTTGAAAAAGGAAACTTCTTTTTTCTTTGCCGCTCCCCTAACTTTTGATGGCCAAGTAGCCGTATCGAAATGGACAGCTGATGCTGTATTGGCAGCACAGGTTTGGCATGAAGCCATGAAAAACGTATCAAATTTTACCGCAGAAGAAGTAAAGCATGTGTTGCATGAAATTTTAGAAGCCAAAGGGCTGAAACTTGGAAAAGTGATGCAAGCCTTGCGACTAGCAATTACTGGCATAGGTCAAGGCCCCGATTTGATGCAAATTGTAGAAATAATAGGTAAAGACGAAGCTTTGAAAAGACTGGAATATGCCATTAAAGAATTAAATGTAGTAGGATAGTGGATTGAAGAAAAAAGTTTGGAGGTAGAGAAAAAAGGTTTGAGGGTAAGAGAATAGGCTAATTCCAGATAGGAAAATTATCATAACTTTAAATATGCTATATTAAACTACATATGGGACTTACAGAAAAAATATTTAAGGTAAAAGCTTCATACTCAATGCCAGATGCAATTGAAGTAAAATTTTTAATTGATTCTGGCGCTATTTTTAGTTTGATACCTGAAGTAGAATTAAATAAAATAGGCATAGTTTCTTATAAAACTATGGATTTCTACCTTGCAGATGGCACTAAAATTACAAGAAGAGTGGGAGATGCATACTTCGAATACCAAGGAGAAGGAGGAGCTGCACCAGTAGTTTTTGGTGAAGAAGGGGATATGCCTTTATTAGGTGCTACGGCCTTAGAAGCATGTACTTTGGTTTTAAATCCCTATAAAAGAGAATTATATCCAATGAGGCACATTACTTTGTAAGTATAAATTGCCTAAACGCTTCACTCTATACTACTTTCTGGCCTTTTACTTGCTTTACCATTTCTTTGATATGGCTGGAAGCTCCGAATAAATTTTCGTAAGCAGCTACAATTTTGTGGCTTTTATCTAGCAAATAAGTAATTCGCTTGGTAAAATTGATAAGTGGCAACACGGCATCGTATTGCTTTGCAACTTCACCATCAATATCAGCCAACAATTCAAATGGCAAGTTGTGTGCTTTTTTAAATTCCCTATGGGTAACTACACTATCTCTGCTTATGCCCACTATATCTATTTCAAATTCTCGAAACATTGAAAAAGTATCTCTAAACTCGCAAGCTTCGGCAGTGCATACCGATGAAAAATCTTTGGGATAGAAATAAATAATTAATGGCTTGCCAATTTTATCAATATTGAGTGTAAAATTTTTTCCAGTAGTGGAATCAAGGGTGAAATTTGGGGCTTTTGAGCCTAGTTTAAGTGCCATTATAGATTTGTTTTATAGAGATGACAACTTAAAATTATCTTTTCTTGTTCCCATTCTTTTAAATAAAGCAAGATAGATGCTTTGGAAATATTAAATTGAAATGAAATACTCAATACCCACTTGGAAATGGTATAATCCCAATAAGAAATGACTGAATCCCACCTGAAAATCATATAATCCCACCTAGAAATGGGTGAATCCCACCTGAAAATCATATAATCCCAATAAGAAATGGGTGAATTCCACCTGAAAATCATATAATCCCAATAAGAAATGGCATAATCTCACCTAGAAATGACTGAATCCCACTTGGAAATCATATAATCCCAATAAGAAATGGGTGAATTCCACCTAGAAATCATATAATCCCACCTAGAAATGGGTGAATCCCACCTGAAAATCATATAATCCCAATAAGAAATGGCATAATCTCACCTAGAAATGACTGAATCCCACTTGGAAATCATATAATCCCAATAAGAAATGGGTGAATTCCACCTAGAAATCATATAATCCCAATAAGAAATAGGTGAATTCCACTTGGAAATCATATAATTTCACGAGGACACGGTAGAATGCCTTCATCTCTTATATTTTCAGTTGCCATACCACTTTTTTTTCTTGGCCGCTCCCTCAGCACTAGGTCTCGATTGGTTTGGACGGCCTTTTTGAACTTGCTTGGCCGCTTTAGGCGGATTGTTGTTCTTTAATGGGTATGCGTGGTCGCTAATTATAGGTATTTTTTTGTTAATAAGTTTTTCAATATCTGCCAAATACGGTTTTTCCTCAGCATCACAAAAAGATAGTGCAGTTCCGTTGGCTCCTGCTCTGCCGGTGCGGCCTATTCTATGCACATAAGTCTCGGCAATATTGGATATTTCGTAGTTGATTACGTATTCCAATTCGTCAATATCAATGCCTCTTGCCGCAATATCGGTAGCTACCAATACCCTTGTAAGTTGCGATTTGAAGTTACTAAGGGCATTTTGACGAGCATTTTGCGATTTATTTCCGTGAATGGCTTCCGCTCTAATATGATTTTGCAACAATACCTTCACTACTTTATCGGCCCCGTGTTTAGTTCGGGCAAATACAAGAGCGGTTTTGATGCTTTTATCCTTCAATACATCCAAAAGCAGTGCATTTTTATTTCCCTTATCTACAAAGTACACAAATTGATTGATGGTGTTGGCAGTGGAAGATACTGGGGTAACTTCTACTTTTGAGGGATTAACTAGTATGGTATTGGCCAATTTCTGAATTTCAGGCGGCATGGTGGCCGAGAAAAACAAAGTTTGTCGCCTTTTGGGCAAAACAGCAATTAGCTTTTTTACATCGTGAATAAAACCCATATCAAGCATTCGATCGGCTTCGTCAAGCACAAATATTTCTATTCCAGCCAATGAAACATAGCCTTGGTTCATCAAATCGAGCAATCGACCTGGCGTGGCTATCAATATGTCTATTCCATTTTGAATAGCAATTACTTGATGGTGTTGATTTACCCCTCCAAAAATAACAGTAGAGTTCAGCCCTGCATGGCGGCCATAAGCTTTGAAACTTTCACCAATTTGAATGGCTAATTCTCGGGTTGGGGTCACAATCAAGCTTCTGATTTTTCTTCTTTGGCTTGTAATTCTTTCTGTGGATAATAATTGAATAATGGGAATTGCAAAAGCAGCGGTTTTTCCTGTGCCTGTCTGAGCACAACCAAGCAAATCTTTACCTTGCAACACAATGGGAATGGCCTGAGCTTGAATGGGAGTTGGGATGGTGTAGCCTTCTTCTTTAAGGGATTTAAGAATAGGGTCGATAAGTTGTAACGATTCGAATTGCATGAAAATGAGTTATGCCAGTAATTAGGCTTGTATTTTGCTGCAAGTTACGATTAATTGGTGGGAATTTGATTATCGTAAAAAATGACAAAATGTATTGAGCAATGGATTAAGCACTTACCACCATATCGCCAATTTCTTTAGCATACAATTTCAAATACGATTTCATGGCTGTTTGTTTTTCGTATATTTCGTTTTCTTCGCTTAGGTCGATAGCTGTATTTTGCAGCTGCTTTGAAACTCTTTTGTACTCTTGGTTCAATTTTTCAAAGTTCATGCGAGCCAATATTTTATTAAGCAGGAGCATTTTATCGGCATCTTTGGCGGGAATATAAATGTTGAGTTTATTTTCCCACACTTCCGAAAGCTCGTATTTATCTGAAATCAAATCAACCAGATATTGTTCTATTTCCTTTTCCGGATGCGTTAAAAAATAATCAAGCCCAGCAATATTGCCATTCATCAATTCTTCTTGAAAAAGAGTGAATATGCGAGACACTATTTGGTTTTTAAACTCAATATTCTGCAAATATTCAAAGAGACTTTTGTATAATCTAGTTTGCTCATCAATGGGAAAATCTGCATATTCTATCAGTATTCGCAGTATTTCCCTTTCCACCACTTCATCGCCTATCAATTCTATGGTGTCAGGTAGGGTGGGAGAGGGTGCTGTTTCAGCATTTAATTCCGTATTAATGTTTTCATCTTTTTTAACTTTTTCAACCTGATTTTTTCTGTTCTCAAGCTGTATTTTATTGTATTCGGAAATGATTACTTGTTCGTCTATTTCCAGTAGTTGGCTGCAGCGCTTGAAATACAAAGCACGCTGAATACTGTCTTGCACTTTGGCAATGCTACCCACCACTTCGCGAATTACCTCGGCTTTTCGCAATGGGTCTTTGTCTGATTCTTTCAGCAAAGCTTCCGTTTTAAACGTGATGAAGTCTTTCGCGTGAACTTTCATGTAATTGCGAAATTCCGTAGCCCCCACTTCCTGTACAAAACTATCGGGGTCGTGCCCATCGGGAAATAGCAATACCTTAATATTAAGGCCGCTATCAAGAATCAAATCTGTGCCCCGAATGGCTGCTTTTATGCCGGCAGCATCGCCATCATAAAGCACTGTTACATTTTTAGTGTAGCGGTTTATCAACTTTACCTGTTCCATAGTGAGCGAAGTGCCTGAGGAGGCCACGGCATTGGTAATTCCAGCCTGATAAAGCGAAATCACATCCATGTAGCCTTCTACAAGCAGGCAATTGTCTTCCGATCGAATGGTGTTTTTGGCTTGATGCAAGCCATAGAGAATATAGCTTTTGTGGTAAAGCTCACTTTCAGGCGAATTGATGTATTTGGCAGTCCCTTTTTCATTTCCCAATATTCTTGCTGCCAATGCTACCACTTTTCCACTGCTATTTTGAATAGGAAACATTACCCTATTCCTGAAAAAATCGAATTTTTTGCCATTTTCAGCAATTTTTATCAGGCCCGCCTTTTCGAGAATATCTATACTGTATTGGTTTTTTAATGCCTCAAGTTTAAAATTTTCCCAGCCATCAAGGGCAAAACCCAGCTCAAAATCTTTGATAGTTTTGTCATTAAGCCCACGCTCTTTGAAATACGTCATGCCAATGGCTTTGCCATCTGAGTGCTCATTTAGGCAGTTTTGATAATAGTTTTTGGCATATTCCAGCACAATGTACAAAGCGTCACGCTCAGATTGCTCTTGGTTTTGCTCGTCTGTAAGTTGCTGATCGAATTGCAGCTCAATGCCATATTTCTTTGCGAGATATTTCAGTGCCTCTACATACGTGAGCTTATCTGCCTCCATCAAGAACTTAACTGCATCGCCACCAATACCCGTGCTGAAACATTTGAATATCTGTTTGGCTGGCGATACATAAAATGAAGGTGTTTTTTCTGATGTGAAGGGCGATAACCCTGCAAAATTAGCCCCCCTTTTTTTTAGATTCACAAAATCGCCTACCACTTCCACCACGTCAATCGCAGCATATATTTGGTCGATAGATTCTTTTGTTATTCGCATAAGTGCAAATATAGCCTTTCAGCGTGGCTTCACATTTTTAAAAATCGGCTTGTGGCATTATATTTAGTGGGAATATTAGATGACTGGAACATAATATTAGGCTCTCATCTGCCTGCAGCTGCTATTTTTGAAATTATAACATATAAATTTTGGAAACTAAATTGTAAAGTTACCCTAAATATAATCCTTTTAAGATGTAGTATAATATTTTAAAGTTTTCGATTAGAGTATTGTATTTACAGTTCTTTTACCTTAGAATTACGTTACTAAATAGCTACCAAAATGAAAATTGTACTTTACAATTTAGACTTTCGATTCTCAAATCGTTATTTTATATTTCCCTTATTTTCTTTCTTATTATTAGTTCCCAAAAGTAAAATATACGGGAGTGAATTGAAAACATACAATCAACCGGTTATAACAGATATTTTACCCAATTCAGCCCAAGCAGGGAGTATTATAAGTGTTTTGGGTACTGATTTAGGTACAATTTTAAATGTAGATTTCCCTAGTGTATTTGTGAATCAAGTTAATGCTACTACTTCAATTTCAGTAATGGGTGAAAATCTTATATTAGTAAAAATTCCTTCCTATATTAAATCGGGTTTGCTTACCATTTCTGGTATTTCCCAAATTGCAGTAAGCCCTATTTCATTCAATTACTTGAAAAAGGCACAAACCATCATTGGCATAAATGAAGGAACGACCGCATTGCAATTTGGAGCTGCTGCATTTACAATTACGGGCAACAATGTTGAAAATAATGTAGTGATTAATGCCAGCAGCACACCATCGCAGGGGGTAATATCGATTGTAGGCAACACCATTAAAATAATTGGCATTGGATCGGCTAGTATTACCGGTAGTATGGCAATTAGTCCAAACTACGAAGCTGTAAATATCACTTCTTATTTAGAGATAGAACCTCTTCCCGTTACCATTACTTCATTTAATTATTCTAAAATTTATGGTATTGAAAATCCACCGATCACCGGCTCTATTTTAGGTGCAGCTAGTTTGGCAAGTGTGGGGGTTGTATTTTACACCAATGCTACCACGCTTTCATCTGTTGGCGACTATCCTATTCTAATTTCATTTTTAGGTGAATCGGCTTCTAATTATGATATTACTACAATTGCAGGAAACATAACTATTACAAAATCAAATCAAACCATTTCATTTCCCTCCATTCCCAATTACAAATTAGGAAATTCTGTTGGGTATTTGTCAGTGTTTGGTATAAAATCAAGCTCAGGCTTGCCGGTAGAGCTAGAAATAAAAGGAAAAGCTCGACTTCAATCATTCGAAGGTGAAGTAGCGGTTTTGCAAATTGATAGTTTGGGTATTGTTTCTATCTCAGGTTCGCAATCGGGCAATGAAAACTTCAATGCAGCACCTGTGGTGCTACGTTTGTTGGAAATTACCTCTTCAATTTCTGATACAAATGAAACAATTGATACAAGTAAAACTTTAGCTTTAACCCATTTTAATATTGGTGAAAGGGCGTTGGCATATCCTAACCCTAGCAATGGAAATTTTCATGTAGATGCGGCTATCAATTCAACCATAAAAATTATAAATACTTTAGGTGATGTTGAATTGATTGCTGTAAATAAAAATCCACAGCCAATTTTAATCCACAATAAAGGAATTTACTTTTTGATAATTTCTTCGGGCAATTCGCAAAGAGTAGCCAAAGTAGCGATAGAATAAAAATAGGTAGTAGCGATTTTACCAATCTGTGCTATACCTCTGGTTTGATAAATGCACCACACCATCTTTCTTGGTATTAATATTATAATATTGAATAAGGCACGATACATAAGGAAATGCCTTGGTTTTGTGTGAATAGAGATTTTTGTTTAGTGGTTTGTTATTCCTAAAAATAATTTTAAAAGTGCCTGATTTGCTTACCGTTACATCAATATTATTTGCCACAATCGGAGCTTCATTGTCTATTTTCAATTGTAAAGATTTAAGCTTGAAGGGGTAATTAAATTTCGACTGCAAGTTTAATTCACACTCCGATTCGAGTATTTCGTCAGGGTTTTGCGTAAGGCCTTTTATCGTTACATCACCTGCCATGCTCAATTCCACTTTATTCAAGTTTACATCAATAGAATGAATAAACTCAAATTTCCTGCCTGCCACTTCGTAAGTGAGTTTGAGTTGTGGAACATCTACATATTTACATAAATCATATTCATAGTTGAGCATGTAAATATTATCTATAGC
>Ga0163149_10006347_pt1 | contig 12159 bp, 1 predicted proteins | sample OliLakLV19MP5G1_FD_148604 | JGI IMG/M metagenome (GOLD analysis project Ga0163149, IMG submission 148604) | Freshwater microbial mat bacterial communities from Lake Vanda, McMurdo Dry Valleys, Antarctica - Oligotrophic Lake LV.19.MP5.G1 | ecosystem: Environmental > Aquatic > Freshwater > Lake >...
CGACTTATCCCACCTTCAAGGGACAGCTCGATGAAGTGACCCTATACGACCGGGCACTCACACCGGTTGAAATTGGGGCCATCTACCAGTCTGGTGTCGCGGGTAAAGCTCCGGCTGGGACCAACACTGCACCTGTGGTCAAGGCTGGTGCCGATATCTCTATCCCAACTATCGCTGATACGGCCAGTCTGACTGCGACGGTGAGCGATGATGGGCAACCGACTGGAATCGTAGTCGATTGGCGCTGGTCGAAACTCAGCGGTCCAGGCAATGTGGTTTTCGGCGCACCGAGCGGCAGTGTGCCGACCTCGGCAGCAACCACAGCGACTTTCTCGTCCGTGGGCATATATGTTTTGAAAATCGAAGCCGACGACGGATCATTACTGTCCAGTGACACGATGGAAGTGCGGGTTGGGCAGAGCTATTCGAATGTGATTCCCGGTGATGCCAAGGCGTGGTGGCAGGGCAACAGTAACAGTAAGGAGTTTTTCACGGACCAAATCGCGATGGGCTGGAACCTGCCCGACTTTGTCGATGGCAAGGTGGCGCAGGCCTTCAATATGAATGGTACTTCGCAGTACTGGCAGGCAGCCGCTCGTTCGGAATTTGCAGTTGGTTCTGCACCGACGAGTGCGGGAGCGACGGTGGAATTTTGGATGAACATGACGGATCGGAACACCGATAGATCGATTCTCGCGTGGGTGGGCGGTCCGAGCGTGTGGATGGACTACTATAGCACCCAGTTGAATATTAATTGGGCGAAGACCGGTGGTGGCTCGAGCATGGGATCGGGCAGTTTGATCTACGAAGGCTCGTGGTACCACTGCGTGGCGACCTACGACAAGGCCAGCGGCATGTCCCGTTTGTATGTGAACGGAATTTTGCGGAATCAGCAAAATATCGGAGCGTTTGAGCTGCCGACAAAGGGAAATTTTCTGATCGGCTCGCTGGGGACGACTTATCCCACCTTCAAGGGACAGCTCGATGAAATCACCCTATACGACCGGGCGCTCACGCCGGTTGAAATTTCTGCAATCTATAGCGCAGGTATCACTGGCAAGCCGGTTGTTGGGATCAACCGGGCTTCGGAAGTATCAACTCTCAGCTACCTCTCGGTTGCGTTTGGAACTCAACTCGCGCTCGCCGCTACCGTGCTCGACGATGGCCTCCCCAATCCGCCTGCCGCGCTCACCTATCTCTGGAGCAAGGTCTCGGGACCGGGTGGGGTGACGTTCGGTTCAGCTACGTCGCTAAACACCGCTGCTACTTTCAGCGCACCCGGTTTGTATGTGCTGAAGCTCGATGTCTCGGATTCCCTGCTCTCCAATTCCGCCACGGTGACGGTGAATGTCACCAATCCGCCACCTGTCGTGTCGCTCGTCAGTCCGGCCAACGGTTCGAACGTCTTCGCTGCCGTCCCCGTCAGCCTTCAGGCTACAGCCACTGCTGCTTTCAGCACTATCTCCAAAGTGGAATTCTTTGATGGTGCCGCCAAACTTGGCGAAACCACTTCGTCAGTCTCCGGCCAGCCTTCGATTTTCGTCTTCACGAATGCTGCAGGCTTCGCTGCCGGCACACACACGTTGTCCGCTAAAGCTACGGCATCTAACGGTGGCATCGCGACCTCGGCACTCAACACCGTCACCGCAGTCGCCGGTCTGCCGCCGCCGCCGGTGTTGAAATTGTCCACTCCGCTCCCAGGTACCGAAATCACCGCACCGTCGAATATCGTTGGCACCGCCTCCAGCCAGTACCTCAAGTCCTATACCGTTCAAGCCCGTTACAAGACACCGGCCAATGATGCCCCATGGAAGACCATCGTTACGGGCACGGCTTCGGTGACCGATGGCGTGCTCGGTCAGTTCGATCCCACGCTGCTGCGCAATGGCCTTTATGATCTTCGCCTCAGCGCCATCGATCAACTTGATCGCACCTTTAGCGAGGCAGAACCCTATACGTGGGTCTCGCTCACTGGCGGCCTCAAGATCGGTGCCAAGACCACGATGTCCACCGATCTCACCGTGCCGACTTCAGGTCTGCCGCTGACCGTGGTGCGCAATTACGACAGTACCGACCCGCGCATGGGCGACTTTGGTCTCGGCACCTCTCTCGCGAATAAATCTTATCGCGTACAAGCCAGCAGACGCCTGGGGGAAAACTGGTATGCGTACACCGTGCCTGGACCCTACAACCCGTTTTTCATTCTCGATCCAGCGCCGCCCTTTGAAGCCACGGGCAAGCCTCCCGCGCCGCGCGTTGTCACGATCACGTTACCCGACAATACGACCTTTAGTTTCTCGGCCCGGGTTACGCCCAACCGCCTCATTGCGGAAATTTCTTATGGCCGGATTGTTTTTGATCCGTTGCCTGGAACGGTTGGCCAACTCGATGCCATCAACGAATCCTCCCTTCAGGTAGACAATGAGTTCATCGCAGACGCATTTATTGGTGACACCAATCTTACGTCATACGACACCGGCGATATCATCGACCCCGCCGCCTACCGCCTGACCGCGCTCGACGGCACGCAGTACTTCATCTCGATCACCCAGGGCGTGCTCAAGGTCACGGATCGCAACGGCAACTCCACGACCTACAGCCCCAATCGCATCGCGAGTTCCAACGGCCCCGCCATCGATCTCGTGCGCGATGCATCTGGCCGCATCACCGCCGTGAAAGATCCTGCCGGCAAGTCCATTGACTACGTCTACGATGCCACCGGCCGTCTTTTCACCGTGACCGATCGCGAAGGCCGCGTCACGACCTACGGCTACCTCGGCGGCACCTCGCTGGTCACCTCCATTCAGGAACCGGCGGCCATCTTGCCGGAGTACGATGCGTACGATGCAGTCGGTCGTTTCATGTCTCGCGTGGGCGGGGCTCTCGCCAACGGCGGCACCATCACCGAACGCGATCTCGTCAATAAAATCGAGAAACACCGCGACGCCCTCAATCGCGTCACCACTGCCGAGTACGATGAGTTCGGCAATGTCGTCAAACAGACCAACGCGCTCGGCTTCTCCAACAGCTACGGCTTCACCGACTCCCGCTTCCGCGACAAGTCCACCTCGGTGACCGACGCTGAAGGCAACACCACGCTCTACCGCTACAACCCGCAAGGCCTCATTGCGTCCATCACCGACGCCCGGGGCAATGCGACCACGTACACCTACAGCGCCACTGGTCAGCTCCTCTCCGAGACCGATGCCCTCAATCGCGCTGTCACGCAGACGTACGACACCAAGGGCAATATGCTCACCCGCACTGATCGGGAAGGGAACACCACGACGTTCGCTTACGACACTGCCGGCAACGTCCTCACCGAGCGCAGTCTCACCGGACAGGAAGTCCGGTTGACCTACAACTCCCTGGGCTTGCCGCTCACCGAATCGGAGCACGCTCCCGACGGCACCTTGGGCCGCAGCCGCTCGTACACCTATGATGCCAATGGCAACCTCAGCAGCGAGACCAGCTACACGACCAACGCCTTGGGCGTCGATGTGCCTGTCACGCTCCTCTACGAATATAATCTCAACGCGCAGCTGACCAAGACCACGTACCCCGACGCAACCTTCGCCACGAAGACCTACAGCACACGTGGCCTGCTCGTGACTGAAACAGATCGTGCCGGCAAAACCATCACGTACAGTTATGACGAAGCCGGTCGTCCGACCCGCACCACGTTTGCGGATGGTTCTTACGAGGAAAAAACCTACGACGCCGTGGGCCGCCTCATCTCCGAGCGCAACGCCCTTGGTCAGATCACCACTTACGTCTACGACGCTGCCGACCGTCTCACCTCCGTGGTGTTGCCCGGCATCGGCAGCCAAGTTCGTACCTACGACAAAGTGGGCCGCCTGCTCACGGAAGCCGACGAAGGCGGACGCACGACCACCACCGCCTACGATCCCGTGGGCAACATCACCAAGATCACCAATCCCGACGGCACGTTCACCGATCTCGCCTACGATGCGGTCAATAGTCTCAAGACCGCCTCCGCCCGCGTCTTCTTCGAGCCGCCAGCATCCGGCATTGGTTTCGCCTACAACCCAATCCCCGCCGGCACCGACCTGAGTGCTCCCGGTGCCTTCGCCGCCTTGCGCGAGACAGCTCAGCCCATCTCGGCGAATTCGGCCTTGGCTTCCATCGCGCTGCCCAATGGCTACCGCGTCATCCCAGCCAGTTTCACGCCGAAAAAGTCCAACCTGAAAAATTCCCGTTTCAAGACGAAGCATATCCAGCTAGCCCAAGCCGCCCCGCCGCCGGCGACGCCTACGCCGCGCCTCTACGTCTACACCTACGATGGCAATGGCCGCGTGAAAACCATCACCAACCCCGATGGCTCCAGCTCCAGCGTCGAATACGACACCTTCGGCCGTCCCACCAAGACGATCAATGAAGAGGGGAAGGTTTGGACTTACGAATATGATCCTTCGAGTAGCAATCCGGCCTTTCGTACCGCCGTGAAGGGTCCGGCTGGTTACACTGAATTATACGCTTACGACAAAGTCGGCAATATGAGTTCAATGCGCGATGCGATCGGAAATATTACCGACTACACCTATAATTCTGCGAACCAACTCACGTTCGTTAAGTATAATGTTGCGACGGGGCCAGGTTTCTCGAGTGAAACTTTCAGCAACTTCGATGCCGAAGGCCGTCCTCGCAGCATCATGGATCGCGAGGGCTATGAGACCGTTGTTGACGATCAGCGCACCAAGAACAGCAAGGGTGGCGATCGCAAGCTCACCCGAACCATCGATGCAGCTCAGTACGTCACGACTGAAACCTACGACGCGGTCGGCAACCTGATCAAGGTCGTCGATCCGCGCGGGGCCCAGACGGAACACAAATACGATTATTTTAACCGTCGCACCCTGACTAAACTTCCCGACGGCCGCCAGATCCAGACCGTTTACGGCCCGAGCAACCGCGTGGATCAGGTTAATGAAATCGCCAGTGATGGCACCGCCACCCGCACGACCACGTATCAGTACGATGCCAACAACCAGGTCACGAAAACCATCCGCACCGCCACCGATTCCACCGATGTAATTAAGATCGACTCGGTCTATGCGGCGGATGGTCGGCCCACCAGGATTTCTGCGCCCTATCTCGCGACTGAAACTCCCCGAAGTACCATCGTTGACTACGATGATGTCACTCGGATCACCAAAATCTCCGATCCGGCCGGCCGTGCCACCTATCGCAAATACGATAAACTGGGCCGTCTCACCGACGAGACCGACACCGCCGGCACCTTGACTCGACGCGTGTACGACGATCTCAATCGTCTGACTTCCGTCACCGTTGCTTTCGGCACGCTCAACGCCCTCACGACCGCGATGACTTACGATCCGATGGGCAATCTGCTCTCCCGGACCGATGCCGCCGGAACGGCCGATGCCCGCACCATCTCGTACACCTACGAATATCTCGGTCGGGACATCCGCATCACCACGTTCTATGCTGACGGCTCGTCGACGAAGACCGTTCAGGACACCCGTGGTCTCGTCAAATCCACCACCACGCCGCGGGGCAATACGACCACAACCACCTACGATGCCCTCGGTCGTCCTGTCACTGTCGTCGCCCCCCTGAGCCAGACGCTCAGTTATACTTATCCAACCTTCGGCGCGTCCCAAGTCGCTGCCGATTCCTTGGGTCGTACCACCACGCGCACGTTCGACGTTAGTCAACGTCTCGCCACGGAAACGCTCCCCGGCAGTTTTGGCACTCGTTCCTATACGTACGATAAATTCAGCCAGCTTAACTCCGCCACCAACGCCCGTGGTCGCACTACCACCACCGCATACGATCTCATGGGCCGGCCCACCAAGGTCACTCGGCCTGATACCACCTCGATCTCCACCACCTACACGGGCTTTGGCCAGCCCCGTCAGATCACCGATGCTCGCGGCTTCGTCACGCAGTATGATTACGATGCCCAGCTCCTCCGCCTGACCGCCGTCACGGTGGCTCAGGGTGAGCCTAAAGCGCGCACCACGTCCTTTGGCTACGATTCAGCCAACCGCGTCAATCAGATCGTCGCGCCCAACACTCAAATTATCGATTCAACTTTCGATGCGATTGGTCGCCTCACCAATCGCAGCACCACGCTTGATACCTCAGGTTCGCAATACACCGAAGCATTCACCTATTACCGGACCGGCGAACTCAAGCAACATACCGACGCTCGCGGCGACACCATCTACACTTATGATCCGGTGGGTCGTCCGAAGACCATCACCGATACGCTCCTCCAGTCTACGACCACGGGCTACGACGCCGACGGCAACCCTGAGAAATTCACAGACGCACTCAATCGCATCACCACGCGCACGTACGATGCGCTCGGCCGGCCCAAGACCATTTCCTATCCGCTCGGTGCGACGGAAATCAACGACTACGACGCCTACCGCCTGACGAAGCATACGCTCGCACCCACGTCGGGTGGGGGAGATCCCATCGTTACCACGTTCGGCTATGATGCGCTTGATCGTGCCATCACAATCACCCGCCTCAATGCTCCGGCCAACAGCGTCGAGTCCCGCACCTACGACGGCGAAGGTAATCTCCTGACCGCGACCGATCCCGATCTCCGCAGCACGGCCTACCGATACGATACACTCGGTCTCCTTGATCGCGTCACCTATCCCGATGCCTCGACGGAAGACTATCGCTACGATGGCCAGGGCAATTTGCTCACGCTCACCCGTGCGCCTATCGCGAATAATCGCACCTACACTTATACGCCTTTCGGCGAAGTGGCGACTGTCGCCGACGCGCTCAATCACACGACGGCCTACACGTATGATGACGCGGGCAATCGCCTCACCACCACTGATCCGCTCAATCGCGTTACCAGCGCCGAGTATGATTTGGCCGGCCGGGCCCGCAAGCTCACGCTCCCCGGCAATCGCATCTCGACCTTCGTTTACGATGTCGTGGGTAATCGCGTCGCCGTCACCGATCCTGCCAACCGCATCAAGCGCTACGAGTACGATTCGCTGGGTCGCCTGACCCGTGCGCTCACTCCGCTTTACGGCTCGCTCTCGCCTCTGGCAACCAATCTTGCCGATCCCTATGGTTCTGTCGTCAACATCGCCGGGCAGAACTTCGCCGCCTCGCAGCTTACTTACGATTCGGTGGGCAACCTGAAGACGCTCACCGATGCCAATAATCACACCACGAGTTTCAGTTACGATTCCGGCAATCGCCTCACTCGCACCTATCTCCCGCAAAACCCGCTTACTCCGCATGAAATCAATACCTACGATTTCGCCAGCCGTCGCACATCGCGCGCCGACGCCGATGGGGCGTCCACCGCTTATGCCTATGACAACCTGAGCCGGCTGACCAGTGTTCTGCCTCCGGCGAGCCGCACCGGCACGCCCGTGGCCTATACATATTATCCGAGCGGCTTGCGTCAGACCATGACCGATACTCTCGGGACCACGAACTATGCCTACGATGCTCGCGGTCGTTTGCGCACCGAGGCCACCCCTTACGCCGGTACGCTTACCTATAACCACGATGAGCTCGGCCGACTCACCGGCCTGCGCTCTTCCAATGCCGGGGGCACGAACACCAGCTACGGTTACGACGATGCCTCCCGCCTCACCAGCGTCACGGATGCGCTGCGCAGCGAAACCACAGCTTACGGTTACAACAACGCCGATCAGTTGACGAGTGTCGTTCAACCCAACGGCACCAGCACCACGCAGACCTACGATACCGCTGGCCGACCCGCTACCACGGTAACGAAACAAGGTTTCACGCCGCTCTTCACGCAAAGCTACACCTATACCCCCACTGATCAGGTCGCCACGCGCAGTGCCAGCACCGCGTTCCCGAGTCCGCGCGTCCGCAGTACCGCGTTTACCTATGACGACAGCGATCGTCTTCTCCGCGAAGCGCACACCGTGGACGGTGCCTCCGGCCAGATCGACTACACTCTCGATCCCGCCGGCAACCGCACGGCCCGCAGTTCCACCATCGCCGGTATCGGCAGCCAGTCCTTCTCGTACGATGCCAATAACGCGCTCTCGTCTCTCTTCACCTACGACACCCGCGGCAACCCGACTGCCGGTCCGCTCTTCCCCGGCAGCTTCACGGATAGCTACGACTTCCTTGATCACCACAATGACCGGGCAGGGCAGGTGGAGTATATCTACGACGGCGATGGCCGCCGCGTTGGGCACCGTTCCTTCGATCCCGTTTCCGGTCGTTGGACTACCCAGACCCGTCTGATCAGTTCGCTCAACCCCACCGGCTACGATCAGGACGTTGAGGAATATTCTGACGGTGTGCTCACCTCGTCGTACACCCTCGGTCGCACCCGTCTCGCCGGCCAACGCTTCGTCGACGAAGCCACCACCGCACGCGGTCTCACCATTGCGCTCGGTGCCGATGGCAAAGTTTACACGTGGGGTGATGGCCAATCCACGCCGACCCTCGTGCCCGGTCTCGCCAACATCGTGGCGGTCGGTGCCGGTGGCAGCCACTACCTCGCACTCGGAGCGGATGGGAAAGTTTACAGCTGGGGCGCTTCCAACAGCCTCGGTCAGCTCGGTCGCACAGGTGCGATCGCGACACCGACTGAAATCCCCGGCCTCACCGATATCGCCGCCATCTCCACGCAGCTCGACCACACACTCGCGCTCAAGAGCGACGGTACGCTCTACGCCTGGGGAGATAATTCCTCCGGCCAGCTCGGCGACGGCACCACTACCAATCGCGCCACGCCAGTCACGGTCATGACCGGAGCTGTCGCCATCGCGGCCGGTCAGTCCCACTCCTACGCCCTCACGCTCGGCGGTCAGGCCCAGTCATGGGGCAATAATACTTACGGTCAGCTCGGCCGCACCGGGGTTCTTCCGACGCTCGCACCCACCGACATTTCCGGCCTCACCGGCGTCTCCGAACTCGCCGCCGGTGCCTTCCACGCCCTGGCGCTCAAGAGTGATGGCACGATCCTCACCTGGGGCGACAACTCCTTCGGCCAACTCGGCGATTCTGCCGTCGTGCTGCAACGCTCCACGCCGTCGGCCCTCGCCGCTCTTTCGGGCCTCACGACCGTCGCCGCCGGCGCGCGCCACAGTCTCGCGCTCCGTTCCGACGGCACGCTTCTCGCGTGGGGTGAAAACCGTTCCGGCCAGCTCGGCACCACGTATCCGACCAATCTCTCCAGCCCGACCGTCGTCCCCGGCCTGAGCAATCTCACGAGTCTCGCCGCCGGCGGCGACGGTCGTGACGCGACCACCGCCACCGGCGCCACCTACGTCATGGGTGCGAATCGACTAGGTCAACTCGGTACCGGCAACACCAACGCTTCTTCCACCCCGACGCTTCTCCCAGCCAGAACCAATCCCGCCTTCGCCGCCATTTCCTCCGGTGGCGAGAGCGGAGCCAGTCGCACCACGCAGGTGGTCGGCTTGCGCGATCAGTTCTTCGCCCCCGATGTCCATAGTCACACGCACCTCCTCACGGATGTCACCGGCCAGCCCACGCAGACCTACGCCTACGACGCCTTCGGAAATGTTCTTGTCGCCGCTGATGGCTCTGGCTCTTCGCTCTCAACTCTCAGCTCTCAACTCTCAACTACCAACCCCTACCTGTACCGCGGCGAACGCCTCGAAGGCGACACTGGTCGCTACCATCTCCGCGCCCGTGATTACGACGCCAACCTCGGACGCCTCGCCACGCTCGACACCATCGTCGGCGATCCCGCCTCGCCGATGTCGCTCAACCGCTACGGTTACGCCGAAGGTAATCCTGTGGGCAACGCCGACCCCAGCGGCCACTTCAGCCTCAGTATCTGGAGCCTCCTCGGTCAGATGGATGAGATCAACCGGCAGTGGGATGAAATCGCTTCCGTGGGTCGCCATGAAGAATTTGATCCCAATCAGGCATTGGCCAATTTCAGCTCAGCCCTCGCTGGTGGTCCCACTCTGCCGCTCGTCATTACGAAGAAGGAGCGCTCCATCTGGCTGAATACTTCGCGGCAGGGCGGCATGATCGGTTCCCTCGTCGGCGAATCCGGCGGTGCTCGCATTCAAGATGGTGTCATGAAGGGTTACGCTGTCGGTAGCGACGTCTTCTTCCACACCAACGCCGCGCCACGCCATCGCCTCTCGATGATCGAGCGCACGGTGGAGCAAGCTTGGGCCAGCGCGTATAACCTGCGCCATACGTTCAACACCGGGTTGCCGGCAAATTCCCCTGATCCGAAAGCATGGCAGACTCGTTGGCCCGCGCATTTGTACCACGATGCAATGCTGCAAGCCCAGTTGCGCGGCCAAATGATCGATGGTCCGGTGGAGGCACGCTTCACGCTCTCGACGCAGCGTCGGATGTTCAACTACGCCCGTACGCCCCTCACGGCGCTGGCCACCAAGAATCTAAACGCTGCTCAAGGTGGTGGCTTGCTGGACTGGAAGTCAGCCGCCCAGCCCGGTGCCCAAGCCGCCTTCCTCCAGTCGGTCCATTCCGCTGGTTTCGCGGGACCTAGTCAGGCCGAACTCTTCGCGCAAGGGATGAGCCAAGGGCGCAATGATATGGTGAAAAGGGCGGCTCGACCGTTCGGTGTTGTGCAAGCCTTGGGCGGCGCAGTTGAAATTGGCGCTGGCTACACCTTGGCCATACCAACTTTTGGAGCCAGTTTGATATTTGCTGCTCACGGAGCGGACCATGTGGCCACCGGCGTCGCTCAAGCCTATAGCGAAGAATACCTCACCACGGCGACAGTAGATACACTGACTCCTCTGGTCGGAGCCAAGACGGCAGGATACATCGACCTTGCTGCATCGATCGGATTCAGCGCACCAGAAGCGGTCGTGGGTGGTTTTAAATTAGCCGGTGCAGCTGTCAGAGAAACCGCGATTTTGGGACGCAATGTTGCCGGACTGGGTGGTGAAGCCCTCAGTGATTTCGCCTCTGCGGCTAAGAACCTCCGTTTTTCATCAGGTAAAGGTGGGCTGATCGGCGATGGATTCAGACTCAATCCCCAGAGAGGCGCGGTACGTATTCCAGAGGGCGCCGCAGAGAGTGGAATCCAGTTCGGGCAGGCGAACATCAAATCGACATTCGCGCATGGTTCTCATGCCGGAAAGACCATCGGAGAGGTCGCGGCCGGGCTTCGATCTGGAGCAATCTCGCCGAACTCTCTGCCGGTTGAATACGTGATGAGGAACGGGCAAGCCGTTGCGCTTAATAACCGATCATTGCTCGCACTTGAACGCGCGGGATTAGAACCGACAATCACCCGAAATTTGACAGGCAACCAAGCGGCGGAGGCGCTTCTCAATAGCCATTTGCGAGGAGGTGCGCCGAGTAACGTCATTCGCGTTCGAGGTGGGCCAGTGGGAACGTCTCTCATCGAGTAACGCTATGAAAATCATACCGTGGAAATTACCGCTCGTCGCCTCGTGGACGCGTGCGCTCGACTTAAAGGAAATATCGTTTGCGGAGTCGCGTTTGGTGCTGTTGCTCGAAGAAGAGCAAGGCGCGTCGTGGCGCTTAACGTTCAAAACAGTTCAGGCGTTCAGAACTACCACTGAAGAGTGTGCAGGTCCGATTTTTGAAAAGCTGCCGGAGAACGGCGGACTTTTTGAAGTCCATGAATCGCCCTGGATCAAAGAACTTGGCGAGGCTCATTTCCTCGCGAAGTCGCATCACTACATTGTTTGTTGCTACGACGATGTGGTTGAAATCGTGGCGTGGGAAGCCGAGGCGACGCCGGTTGAAAAGTAAGCCTCTCGCGTTCGCAACGTCCGCAATGATCCAAGCCAACGATCCGAGGGGGTCCAACGATCCGAGGGGGTCAGGCCGAGTATTGTTGTATTTTGGTTGTTCGCAAAGTCGCCAATGATCCAAGCGGCACAGGTCACGCCAGCCCCGGGCGGCTGTCATGCCCTCTGCTTCCTCCCTCGCTCACTTTCGTTCGCTCCGTCCGGTGGAGTCCAGCCCCACCGGCGCAGGCGCTTGTGCTCCGAAGGATCGGAGCACAGGCCGCTCGTTAGCACGAGCTCCGCGTCCGGCGTAGAGTGCCCGGTGGGGACCCCGCTCCACCCTTGGGCTCCCGCGATCACCTCAACCGCCGCAGACGGCGGGTCGGTGTCGCGCTCCGCTTGCGCGTCGGCCCTCGGCTCCGGTCGC
>Ga0163149_10006349_pt1 | contig 12159 bp, 10 predicted proteins | sample OliLakLV19MP5G1_FD_148604 | JGI IMG/M metagenome (GOLD analysis project Ga0163149, IMG submission 148604) | Freshwater microbial mat bacterial communities from Lake Vanda, McMurdo Dry Valleys, Antarctica - Oligotrophic Lake LV.19.MP5.G1 | ecosystem: Environmental > Aquatic > Freshwater > Lake >...
ATGCAATTAAATCTCCCGATTAAATTATGTCAGGTATGTTAAGTTTTTCAGTTTTGTTGAGTCACTTGGAACGGGAACTAAGCTTGAATAGAGCTAAGCCCGCGAATTTTCAAGTAACAGACATTACTGCTGTCACAAATGAGACAGCCTACATGTATTTGGCCATCCCAATTTGTATTTTCAAGGGGGGGTTAAGAAAAAAATCTAAACGCCCTAGAAGTTGTTGGGGAGTTTAGTCAAAAACCCCCATATAATCAAATTTATGGGCTAGTTTCAGGCAAATATGTGGCTTAAATGATTAGATTTTTGTAGAAGTATCGTTACTTGAGATAAAAAGGTTCAATGTTGTTAGCGTACTAACTGATTCATAGAGAGCGCGAACATTGTGATAACAGCATTTAGGACATTTAGTAAGATAGAGGCATTAAGGGATTCTTGTGAAAAAAGCACCTAAATTAACACAAGGTAGCACAATTGGTGTTGTCGCTCTTGCTAGTAGTTGTAACCCAACAAGAATCAGTGACGGATTAAAAAAATTAGAGGATCTAGGTTTTAAAACCAAAGTGGCACTTGATCCTTGTGAAGCATATGGAAAAGATACTCACCTTTTCTCAAGTGATACACCACAAAATAGAGCAAAAGGTCTGCGAGATCTTTTTATCGATCCTGAAGTAAAGGTAATTATCTCTGCCCGTGGCGCATACGGTTCAATTGAAATTTTACCATACTTAGATTTTAAAGTGATTGCCGAGAATCCAAAGTGCTTGGTTGGGTTTTCTGATATTACAGCAGTCTTAAATGCAATAACGACACGAACCTTAGTGCCATCTATCCATGGACCGATGGTTTCAGGAGCTTTTGCAGATGATTTTTCAGATCAATCAGTAGTTAAAACTACTTCATCTTTAATTGATCTTTTAGCTGGCAAAGTAACTAACCCGTTTGAGGGATTAAAGCTTAATGTTTTAAAATCAGGAGTTGAGGGTGAGGGGAGGATCGTTGGGGGCTCTCTTTCAGTACTTACTTCACTAATTGGAACCCCTTGGGAGCCTGATTTTAACGATGCAATATTGTTTCTTGAAGATGTGTCAGTGAAGCCTTTTAGGGCCCATCGGCTTCTTTTGCAGCTTAAACAATCTAGTAAGCTAGATAACTTAGTTGGAGTTGTCTTAGGTGATTTTGTTGAGTGTGATCATCCAACTGGACCATCATTAGAAACTGTATTTAAAGATATTTTTTCTGACTACAAGTATCAAGTCCTGTCAGGTTTACCAGCAGGACATGGAAAACTTAATCTTTCCGTTCCGTTGGGAGTAAAGGCTGCTATTAAAAGTAATAAATTAGAAATATTTGAATCAATTGTAGAACTTTCTTGAAACTGATCTCTATACCGTTCATACTCATGCCAATCTTTTATTGACTCTTTTATCACCATTAATAGAAATCTTTCTTCGAGTATCAAAGTAGTAACATGACGATGTCTTCAGCAGAAAATGTAGCTCGCAAAACAACTTCTTATGCCCCAGCCTTTGCTGGTGTGCGTGAAATGTTGGCTCAAGGTGTCGAGGATCAGGTTTTTCCTGGCGCAGTTTTATTAGTTGGCAAGCAGGGAGAGGTAGTTTTTTTTGAAAGTGTTGGACAGAAATATGTTCCTGAATATGCCCCAATAAATCATGCAGATCCTCGTCCGACCTCTGCTATGACAGTTGATACTGTTTTTGATATCGCATCATTAACCCAGCCAATTATTACTGCTTCATTAATTATGACCCTTGTGGAGCAAGGTAAGATCAAATTGGACGAGAGAGTTACCAGATATATTCCTGGGTTTGGTGTTTTTGGTAAGAGCGAGATAAAAATTCGACACCTCCTAGAGCATTCCTCTGGCTTGATTCATTGGCATCCATTTTTTGAAGACCTTATAGATCTTAACTCATCATCTCGCCTAGGAATCTTAGCCAGTCGTACAGCAAAAGATTATGTTTATAACGCCGTGCATAAGTTAAATGCTAAACACAAGCCGAGCACTAGACAGATCTTTAGTGACATCGGGTATATTATTTTGGGTGAATTGATTGAAACTTTAACAGGGTATCCGCTTGAAAAAGCTGCTCAGAGATTTTTGATTCAACCGCTTAAGATGCGCAATACTAGCTTTATTGATCTCTCTTTGATTAAGCGAGGCACTCTTTCAACGGTACCTGATTTGGTTGCGCCAACAGAATTTTGTCCTTGGCGAAAGCGGGTTATCTGCGCTGAAGTTCATGATGATAATGCTTGGGCTATGGGCGGTATTAGTGGACATGGTGGATGTTTTAGTACTGCTGAAGATCTTCATATGTACGCATGTCATCTCCTAGCTGCTTATTTTGGTGAGTCATCATTTGCATCACGTCGTACTGTACGGGAATTTTTATATCCTTGGACCTCTTTAGATGCCGATGAAGTACAGTTTGAACATGATGTTAGAGGGATGCGCGATCAGGATCGATACCGTTGGCGTTATGGTTGGGAAGGAGCCTGTGATGATAATGGTATGGATCAAGCCCATTTTAGTCCGTTTGCGGTTGGGCATTCTGGTTTTACTGGATGCTCTCTTTGGCTTGAGCCTGAATCAGGCGTCGATATAATTTTACTTTCTAATCGTATTCATCCAACACGAAATAATAAACTGATGAAAACTTATCGACCGCTCCTGCATGAAGCAGTGATTGAAGCACTGACTAGTGTTGGATGATACTACAGTCTCTTATCGCCTCTTCGGTATAGAAATTCTCTCAGATTTTATTAAGATCCTCTCATTAGTTTCCCGATCCGTAAGAATCGCTCTACATTGAGCACTATAAGTTCTGTACCTTGATGGTTTTATAAAAAAGTTAGCATCACCATTTACATTAGTCGTTGTTTCTCTCTGTGCCCTAACTCCTCTTATAAGGAGAGTTACGTCATATCCAGGGAGTGCAATACGTTCTAAGTCATCATTGAGTACTGACAAAGAGCATTTTACTAAAGTTTTGGCTCTTAAATTTGTAACTGAGATACCAAATGTTGCGGTATTAAGATCTGGTTGACTATTTTCTGGAGGATCATTTGGATCCTCAGGATTCGGAGTAGGAGTAGGTGTAGGAGTAGGTGTGCTAACAGGAAAAGAGTATTTTAAGGCCTCTTCAACATTTAATATCGCACTAGTAGCGCATTTGCGTCCTAATCCGGCCATTACAGTTCCGGTGCTTAGAATCGAAGTAATTGCTTGTGAATATGAATACTCAGGATGGTAAGCCAATAATAATGCTACTGCCCCAGCAACATGCGGACTCGCCATAGAGGTGCCTTGATAATAGGCATATTGATTCCCTGGAATTGTGCTTAAGATACTTACACCAGGAGCGGCGATATCAACTGTTGTAATGCCATAACTTGAGAAGCTAGCGAGATTGCCGTTAATGTCTGTTGCTGCCACAGAGATAATATTATCAAGATTGTAACTGGCTGGGTAAAAGTACACATTGTCATTATCGTTAGCACTATTTCCTGCTGCCGCTACAAAAACGATCCCTGCATCACGATTTGCTGCTATAGCGTTATAAGTGGCACTTGAATATGGAAGCCCACCATATGAATTATTGGTTGCAACAATGTTGATTCCAAAGTTACTTTTTAAATTCGCAACGTAGTTGAGACACTCAATAATTGCAGAAGTTCTTCCAAAACCGGAAGCATTAAATGCTTTACAGCCAATCTGTTTTACATTCCAATTTACTCCAACAACGCCTCTAGAGTTATTTCCAGTTGCTCCAATGGTTCCAGCAACGTGTGTTCCATGAGAATGATCATCAAAAGGGTTGGTGTCTGTATTATAGGTATCAATACCATAGATATCATCTACGTACCCGTTGCCATCATCATCAATTCCATTTGAGGGAATCTCTCCAGGATTGACCCACATGTTGGATTGAAGATCTAAATGGTTATAGTCAATACCGGTATCAATTACTGCAACTACTACATTTGATGAGCCAGTAGAGAGATCCCATGCTCCTGGGAGGTTTATTCTTCCGGCACTTGTTGTATCAGCAGCGAATAGATTGCTGTATTGAGTGTCATTTGGAGTAAGCGAAATATACGCTTCCCAGTTAGGTTCGCATCGTAATGCTTTTGATGTTTTAAGTAGTCTCTTTATTACTAATGCATTGCAAGGATTTCGAACTTTTAAAAATCTGACTGAGTTTTTATTTAAAGCTGCTTTTCGTATTAACGATACTCGATATGCCGACCCTGATAGTTTTTCTGCTGTGAGTGAAGAGTAGGAATCCCGCTCTATTTTTTTTAATTGATCATTATTTCTTTTAGCTGCAAGAGCAGAGATGCCGAGATTGTTTGGCTTAGAATAAGGCGTATAGATAATTGCTTCGCCAGGAGAAAAGCGAAATTCCTCAGCCATAAGAGGCAAGGAAAAAAGAAGAGTTAATATAAGGAGTAGGGGCGTACCGCGATACAGCATTAGTACATAAAATCGGAGATATCTAAGTATTTGTTAATAATACAGAGCTAAATGCAGGGTGGTAATTCTACTTATGAGTGTAATTACTAGCAGTAATATCATAAGGTTAATACTAGTTAATAAACGTAAAAAGCTGAGCAGCAATTTAAACTGCAACTTAGACGGTAATCTGCAGTTTGCTATCTCTATTGTAACGAGAGATAGCCAGATCTATTAACTTATCTAAAAGTTTTGAAATTGGTAGACCGGAGGCCTCCCACATCTTTGGATACATACTAATACTTGTAAAACCAGGGATAGTATTAAGCTCGTTGATCCATAATTTGTTTTGCTCATCCAAAAAGAAATCAACTCTAGCCATACCCTCACAACCAAGTACTTTGAATGCTTTAACTGCTAATGATTGTAATTCTGTAGTAACTTTCTCTGGTAGTTCAGCAGGAATTTTTGTAGTTGACTGACTATCCGCGCTATATTTTGCATCATACGAATAAAAATCTGCACCAGCAATAATTTCGCCAGGGATGGAGGCGACTGGCTCCTCATTGCCAAGTACTGAACATTCAATCTCGCGACCTTTTATAAATTTTTCAATTAAGATTTTTTTATCAAACTTGGCAGCATTTTTTAACATCCCTATAAGCTCATTCTCATTTTTTGCTTTGCCAATACCTACAGAGGATCCTAAATTTGCCGGCTTAATAAATACCGGCGTGCCTAACTGAGCAAAGATCTCTTTTGCGTTTACTTTATCTAGTGCTCGGCTCTCTACGGTTACAAATGGGGCACATGGGATATCAGCCTGGAGTAGTAATCTTTTAGCAATATCTTTATCCATACAAACAGATGAACCTAAAACATCAGGTCCAACATATGGAACATTAATTACCTTAAATAACCCTTGAATTGATCCATCTTCGCCGTTGGGACCATGTAAGATTGGAAAGACAACATCAATGGTTGATTCTCGATCAAAGTTAGAAGTTATATTTTTTAAAATACTAGGAGTTGATATCTCAGTTAGAGGGGCAGCACCTTTGCTAGTTGTTGCTTCAAGTAACAATAAACTTGAGCTATCATTTAGCCATTTGCCACTTCGATCAATCGCAATTGGAACGATATCATACTTCTGCTTATCCAGCTCTTTGTAAACAGTTTTAGCTGAACGGATCGAAACTTCATGCTCTGCGGACCTTCCACCAAAAACTAAGGCGACCCGTATTTTTTTCATTGTTGTTCCTAGTTCAACCTTTTCATTAATGATCAGAATATTAAGTTATTAACTTAACGACCTTATCAAGGCCAATACCCCTTGAGGCTTTTAGTAAAACTACATCAACTTTATCCTTCTTCACAAGAGAGGCAACCTCATCAACTGTTAGAGCATGAACGGAATTAATTTTATTTTTGATAAGTTCATCTGAGATACACTTTGAAATTGGACCGTAAGTAATGCTGTACGTCGGGTTTAGAGTAAGAATCTTTGGCACCATTTCGAGATGGTAGTGATTTGCTTCAGTGCCAAGCTCAAGCATATCCCCAATAATGAGCCCGACCTTTAGACCTGAGCTCTTAAGTTCTGATAAAATATCAATCGCCGCACTTAATGCTAAGGGACTTGAGTTATACGTATCATCAATAATGAGTGTTCCGTTACTAGTCCGTATTTGATTAAGTCTCATTGGAGGTGGAGGAATTTTATCTGTAACGTTGGCGATCTCTATGAGTGAAATATTAGGAAACATATTTCTAAGTGTTAAAATTGAGGCAGCAAAGTTTTTTGCGTTATGCTCTCCAATCAGGGAAGTAGAGATCTCAACTGATTGAGATTCATGGGTTAGAGTAAATTTGCTTTTTACATACCCAGAAGTTTTATCCGAGAGATGATGATGAAAATTCGAAATCTTAAGATCGTTGTCATCAGCAGAACCAAAGGTGTGAATTCTAATGTTTTCTCTATGCCACCTGTTTAAATTTCTTGGCAATGCATCTATTGCGTCCTCGTCCTCAAGTGAAATAATTAAAGCACCATTGTCCTGCATGTTTGAGAGAGCTTCAAATTCTGCATCAGCTACTTCATCGATAGAATTAAAAAACTCCATATGTTCTGGAGCGATCTGAGTCAGTAACAGTACGCTTGGTTTTGCAAGCTTCGAAAGCTCTAGTAATTCACCTTTATGATTCATCCCCAACTCAAGGACCCAGAGCTTATCTTTAAGATCTGCATTACAGATGGTAAAGGGAACGCCGATTATATTGTTAAATGATTTTAAAGAGCGGGTACATTTCATGAAATGAGATGCAATCGATCCGAGTAGCTCTTTTGCTGTAGTTTTTCCTACAGACCCAATCACTCCAACTACAGGTCCAGTGAATTCTTGACGCACGGTCTCAGCCAACTTTGAAAGAGCCGCTAGTGAATCCTTAACTACAATAATTTTATCGGCAATATCTTTATCAGATAGAAAGTTGCTCTCTTCAACAATGGCTAATGAGGCGCCTTTATTTAGTGCATCCTTAACAAAATCATGACCATGTCGTTTCTCTCCCTTTAGCGCGATAAAGATCTCATCGTCTATAATCTCTTGTGAGTTAAAGGAGATTCCACAAGCTTGTGCTTCTGCTTTGTTAGAGGTTGCATTCCCTGCCAGAATATTTACTAACTCTAATTTTGTAAAAACTCTTTTCATATATGGTACGGAGAAGGGATGCTTTTACAGATTAATTAAAATCACGATCCCTAAAAGTTATGCTAGCTAGCCCAAGGAGTATTGCAGCATAACTTAAGCTATATATCAAAGAGAAAGAGAGTTGGATAGGAGAAGCGCTGTACCCATAAACAACCTGATTGCTAATATTTAACTTATCTAGATGTGGTAAACACCAATAAAGTATATTGAGAAAAAAAGATGGGGTCTCTGCTGGAACAGCTTTTATAAGTTGGGGGATGTACTCAACAGATCGACCAGCTATAAACAGAGAGAATGTAAAGAGGCCACTTAAGGCAGGGGTTACAAGTATTGAGGAAAAGAAGATTGCAATAGAGGTTACAATGATAAGCTCAAAGAAAATAAAAAGAGATGCTTGAAATATTAAATAATCAATTCGTGGTTCAAAAAAATAACAGAAGATTACAAGCCCCATCGCCATAAGTGCTATCATGACCGCTTCGGTCATCAGGAGGCCAAGATGTTTGCCAACTAAAAACTGCCACCGATGAACTGGTTTTGCTAATATATTGTGAATAGTTTTTCTGTGAAGCTCTTTATGAAGGAGGGAAGCCCCAGAGATCACTGCTAGCGCGACAGCGAACAGTGAGATCGACATTAGACCCAAGTCTTTAATTATTCGAAGCTGATCCCCAATTGTAACCGCTCCAAATAAAGCTGATAGAGAAACTATCGCTACAGCAAAGAATACAAGAGAATAGAGCACCTTTCCACGCACAGATTCTCGGTAAGTGTTAAGAGCAATTTTGAGTATTATCTGAATCATCTAGATTCTCCTGTCTGGATCCGGTCATTTTCTCTGTTTGATGCGCTGCCTCTATCTCCACCCTCATCAAATTGAACAAGTTTTATAAAGAGATCTTCTAAGGTGCCGTGAACAAACTCATACGATTCAATATTAACTGTTAGGGCTAATGCTTTAGTTAACATTTGCTCAGCTTCCCGTTGTTCTTTAAAGATAAGGCGAAGATACTTTCCTCTCGCATCATTAATTATAACTTGGCTTTCTGATCCAACTGAAAGCTCTGCTTCGTACCGTTCAAAATTTCTAAGCACTAACTCAAAATGTCCAGTACCGAGTGATGATTTATCTCGGATATCGAATATCCCTTTAATTGCACCTTGAGACATGATCGAGACACGATCACACAAAAATTCAACATCACTAAGAACATGAGAGGACATTAACATGGCAGTTCCATCTGCTTTTAATTCTGAAAAAATCTGTCGGAATTCTTTTCGTCCGATAGGATCTAATCCAGAAAATGGCTCATCAAGTATCAGGAGTTTTGGTTTGGCTATTATAGCTTGAGCCAGCCCTACTCTTTGAGTTAATCCCTTTGAAAGTGTCCGCATCGATGAGTTACTGCGGTTTGTCATCTTTACTTTCCCAAGTACATCTTTGACAGCAGTTTTAACCTCATTACCTCTAAGTCCACTTAAGTAAGCGTACATCTCTAGTAGCTCATTCACAGTTAGATAGTCATAAAAGTATGGTTGCTCTGGTAAGTATCCAACTAAACTTCTCTGGGTTAGATCAGCATTTGATTTGCCAAAAATTTGCACGGTCCCGGAGCTTTGCCGAATAAGACCTAATATACATTTAATAGTTGTAGTTTTGCCTGCCCCATTATGTCCCAAAAACCCGAAAACCTCTCCGACTTTCACATCAAGGGAAATTTCTTTTATTGCCTCACTCTTTCTTAAAGACCAGTTTGCTACATATGAGTATGATAACTTGTTAATTTCAAGAACTTTGTCTGTAGCTTTTATTTCAGTCATAACTATCTCTTTAATTTTTCCAATATCTCATCTAAACGCTTTTGGAGTAGGCTTTTTGAAATTGGGTCTGCGGTGTTCTCTATCATCTCAGTTAAGAACTCAACTGCAGCCTCAGGATTCTCTTGAGATTTAAGCATTTTTTTTGCTGCTATTGTTGCCATCATAGCAGGTGCTCCAGGTAACTTTGCTCCATAAGTAAAATCAGCAATCGCTGCTTCTATATTATTATTCAAAAGAAAATGTGAAAAGGCCCTTAAATAATAGTACCTCCAACTTGTCGGATGAAAAGAGATTGCTTTATTTAATAACTGGATCCCCTCTTCTGGCAACTTGGCCTCCCAGCCGAGCATAAAAGCTCCAAAGACAAAAGCAGTTTCATGATTAGGATCAAGAGTCGTTACAAGATCGCACATGTGATAAAGCCATCTGTAATTATTATCACCTCGATAATGTTTTCCAAAGTAGCTTACTGTATTGAACCACAAGATATCGGCTAGGGCATTTCGATACCCTAAACTTAATAGTTCAACACCTGGACCACGGGGCAAAAAGAGAACTTCGTCATTCACTTTTTCAATTGGAGCTAAAGATTGTTTTTCAGAGATAAGTGTAGGCAGAGAAAACGAACATAGGCCAAAGGAGGCTAAAACAATAATCAACTTAAGAGTGAAATGATTAAAATTAGTAGCTTTGAGTAAAAACATAATTAGTTAGGTTATTAGTTCAGCTTTAATCTAACCCGTTCAGTAGTTTTTCAATATCGTAAATTATCTTATTTTCATTAAAATTTTAATTAAATCGGTCCTAAATACCTATTTTGCCTATATTAATCGTAAAGAGAATATGGGAGATTTTACCTTTAAAATTTGGTGGTTAGAGAGAAGATCGACAACCCTAGTTGGTTAGTAATTGATCTACTGTTAAAATGACCAAATGATTAGAAACGAAGAATTTGGAGATAAAAGGTCAGCAGAAAAACCTATGCCTGACGCTAATCCAGCGACGAGATCGAGCACTCCCTATAGTAATGATGAATTCACGGATGATCTAGATAAAGCAAATAAATTTTTAGCATCAGGAGATGGTGAGTCTGCGATAACTGTGATTACTCAGCAGTTAAGTAGGTTAGGTGAGGACCCTAATCCAAATGATTTAAGGCCAATATTGGCCCGAACTCTTTTAGCTTCAGCTTATGAAATTGTCGGAAAACCTGATGAAGCTGCTCGCTGTATTGAATATGTTCTTTCTAAAGTTGTGGGAACGCCTCTTGAGGCTCACTCAGATTTAGGATCTTTGTATTTTGGTGCTGGCAAGTTGTGGCTTGACGCCTCTAACAGTGACAAAGCAATTGTTCCTCTCACTAAATCCAATCACTTGAGACCTGAATATCTAAGGGGTGTGCCCAATCTAGAATGGACAGTTACTAATTTACTAATGGCTCAGTGTGCACTGCTTAAAGGAGATGAAGATAACTTTGGAAGGTTGGTACAAAAGTCGCTAACTCACTTTTCTCAGATGTCAGAGGACGATCGAGTTGAAGTCATCCCAGCGATCCATCTTGTGGCGAAGGAACTAGTAGATCATAAACGACATAACGACGCTGAAAATCTTTTACGATTTAGTTTAAAGGTGCTTGAAGGTATCACAGATGAGACTAGTCAGGTTAAAATTGCAACGCTTGATCTTTTAGCTTTCTCACTTTATCAGCAGGGAAAAAGCAAAGAAACAATCTCTATGTTTCGTCAACAATTAGACAATATCGAAAATACTTTTGGTAGGAACTCTGAGGTACATAATAGGTACAGAGCCTCATTTGCCAATATTTTACGACAATGTGGCAATGCTGATGAAGCCTGCAGTTTACTTAAGAAAAGAGCCTATGAAGCAGGGCAAGCATCTCTTGATGGTACTGATCCAACCCTATTTTCATTTTTTATTAACGCAGCACAATCATGCCTCACTACGGGTCAATTTAGAGATGCTACAGATTTTTATAAATTAGCTAAAGGATCTAGGATCTCACCCTTATCACCAGAAAAGGTCGAGTTTTATCTGTTAGAGGCAAAGCTTGCAGGGGGTGATGGAAAATTGGAGAAGGTTGAAAGATCTTTAAGAAAGGGGTTAGAAATCATCGATCGTCTCAATCAGTATGATGAAAAACCCTCTCAAAAAGTCACAATCTGTTTAAGTTTGGCGAATCTACTTACTCAAAAAGGAGAGAGTGAAGAAGCTCAATCTTTAATAGATACCGCAACTTCGTGTATTGACGATATCGATAGCTTAATAATGCAAACATTAGTCAGGGTTCAGCTCTTATCTATTAGAGGTGATGTTGCGGTAGCTAACGGTGATATGGGTACTGCATTAGGATGTTTTGATAAAGCGATAGAGATTTGTCGAGAGCAACCAATTCTTAGTAAAAGTGGGAGCCTCTCTTCTGCGCTAGTAGATTCGGCCGAATTTGATCTGCATTTTGGTAAGAATACAGAAGCACTTTTAAAAATTGAAGAAGCTTGGAGTGTTCTTCCTAATAAGGATGGTGGAGATCGAGCAAATGTTAGTCGCATCTTACGTGCTCTTATTGAGATAAGAGAAGCAAATAGTGATACTCAAGGAGCGAAAGAAGCAAGAGATAAGCTTGCTTTCCTGAAATTTGAAATAGGCTTTATGAATGATAGGTCCTGATTCAAAGAGCAATAGAGAGAATATTTTTTCTAATGCTTCGTATCCTCAGCCATAGCAGATCTCTCTTTTGAGTTAAAAGACGCTTGTGGTATCATATTCCATTGGTATTTGAATTAATTTTGTGAAGGTTAAGATGAGATCTCATAGTGAAAGAGTTGTTGTTCTTGGAGCCTCAGATAAACAGGAGAGGTATGCCTATAAGGCTTTTAAAATGCTTCTTGAAAATGGCCATACCGTTCTTCCAGTTTCAACTAGACTAACAGAGATAGAGGGCACAGTAGTTTATCCATCTATAAAAGAAGTTCCAGCACCGATCGATACTGTGACATTATATGTCTCAGCAGATGTTTCAACAAAATTGATAAATGATATTGTTACTCTTCAACCTAAGCGGGTGATCTTTAATCCAGGTGCTGAAAATCAAAAACTTGCTGAAGCTTTAGGACGGGATGGTATTGAAGC
>Ga0163149_10006351_pt1 | contig 12154 bp, 9 predicted proteins | sample OliLakLV19MP5G1_FD_148604 | JGI IMG/M metagenome (GOLD analysis project Ga0163149, IMG submission 148604) | Freshwater microbial mat bacterial communities from Lake Vanda, McMurdo Dry Valleys, Antarctica - Oligotrophic Lake LV.19.MP5.G1 | ecosystem: Environmental > Aquatic > Freshwater > Lake >...
TGACCGAACGCGGTTCCCGCGCCGACGACAAAGCCTCTGAAGCCGCCATGGAAGACCGCAAAAAAGCCGGTTACTTCTGAGTGGCGCGGGGTGAGGGCACCCCGCCTCCAACCGACCTCAGCAATCTAGCACTTTCTATACTCATGTCTCACCCTTCTTCCCCCGTCATCGACATTCTCCGCCTCAATACTTGCGGCAGCGTCGACGATGGCAAATCCACACTCATCGGCCGGCTCCTCTACGACTCAAAGTCGCTGATGGAGGATCAGATCGAAGCCCTCGAACGCTCCGCGGACATCACGGGCGGCGGTCAGATCAATCTCGCGAATCTCACCGATGGCCTTCGTGCCGAGCGCGAGCAAGGCATCACGATCGATGTGGCCTACCGCTATTTCGCGACGCCGAAACGCAAGTTCATCATCGCCGACACTCCCGGCCACGTGCAGTACACGCGCAACATGGTGACCGGAGCGAGCAACTCCAATCTCTCCATCGTGCTCGTCGATGCCCGCCTCGGCGTGATCGAGCAAAGCCGCCGGCACACCGCCATTACGTCGCTGCTGCGCATCCCGCATCTTGTCGTCGCGATCAACAAGATGGATTTGGTCGGTTGGAGCGAAGCCCGCTATAACGAGATCAAGGAACAGTTCGAAGAATTTCTCCCACGCCTCAACATCAAGGACGTGAAGTTCATCCCGCTCAGCGCGCTCAACGGCGACAACGTGGTCGATGCTTCGCCGCACACGCCGTGGTATGTCGGGCCAACGTTGCTCGGCCATCTGGAAACGGTTCACATCGCCAGCGATTGGAATCTTGATGCTTTCCGTATGCCGGTCCAATGGGTCAACCGACCCAACAATCCGACCGACTCTCGACTCCACGATTTCCGTGGGTTCAGCGGCCAGATCGGTCGCGGCATTGTGCGCGTCGGCCAGAAAGTCATGGCGTTGCCCGGCGGTGTCGTTTCGACGGTGAAAGAAATCAACACCTTCGACGGTCCGGTGCCCGAGGCGTTTTGCCCGCAATCCGTCACGATCGTTTTGGAGCACGACATCGATGTCAGTCGCGGCAGCATGCTGGTCGGTTTGGATTCACTGCCGGGTGGCGGCACCGATTTGCACGCGAAGATCTGCTGGATGCACCCGCGCGCGCTGCAGCGCGGCAAGAAATATTTCATCAAGCACACCACGAGCACCGTGCAGGCCGTGATCACGGAGATCGAGCACAAGCTCGACATGGCTACGCTAGAGGTGCTGCCTGCGCCTTCGGAACTGGGGATGAATGATCTCGGCGAAATCCGCCTTCGCACCGCGAAGCCGATTTACTACGACGGTTATTCCGCCAACCGGCTCACGGGTTCCTTCATCATCATCGAGCAAGGCACGAACGCCACGGTAGGCGCGGGCATGCTGTTGCCGCCCACTGAAGTCGTGAAGCCCGAGAACACTGATTTTTCGATATGAGTTCCGCTGCCGAGCTTCGCGGTTTGGAATGTAGGGCCGGCGCTTGCGCCGCGCCTCGGCACGGATTACGCGACATGAGTTTTGCCGCCGAACAGGGTAGGGACTGTTGCCCTCAACAGCCCAGTGGCGCTTGAGGGCATGCGCCGCAACCAAAGATAATCAATCCTCCCGTGAAAATCACCGCCAAACTCGACTACACCTGCCGCATTCTATGCGAGCTGGCGCGGGAATATTCGAAGGGTAATCCCGTGCGCATCGAGCAACTCTCGAAAGCCGAGGGCGTGCCGGCGAACTTCCTCGCGCAGATTCTCGGCGAGCTGCGCAATGGTAAACTGGTCGTCAGCCGTCGTGGGACGCAGGGCGGATTTTTGCTCGCGCGACATCCCGGTGAAATCACGTTTCTGGAAATCATCGAGGCTGTGGAAGGCGAGTTGCTCGAATTCAGTGGGAACACCACCGGACGTTCGAGCCGTAGGATCAAACAGATTTGGGACGAAGTCCGCGAAGCCGCTGCCGAGAAAGCCCGCAGCTACACCCTCGAAGCTATCGCCGCCAAAGTGGACGCGGAGATGTATTATATCTGAACGGGGTGGAAATTAGTTGAGAGTCTAGAACTGAGAGTTGAGAGGTCAGAGCCGGAACGAGGCGATGGCTTCTCGGTTGTTTGATCAGAAGGTGGAACGCGACCTCCGGGCGCGTTTTGTTCGGAGCCTGAGCCGGTCGAGCGGCCAACGCGTTTTTGCTCTGAAGCTCAAGTCAATGGAGGCTACGTCATTTTAAATGAGAGGTGTCTCGCGAATGATACGAAGGGAGCGAAGTCCTGCCCCGAAGAATTTCCTTCGTCCCCTTCGCTTCCATCGCGAGACAATTCCCCGCCGCCGATACACGAACGAACCATCTTCATGAAGTGACGGAAGAGGTGTGGATGTGATCCATGGCTGGATTGAAAATTTGCACCCTTGCCAAGCGACAGCCTCAATAATTGGGTTCTCCTAACACCAAAGCCGCAAAACGCGGGGACGGTGATTAATACTCACTGATCGGATGAAGATGAAGAAGTTGTCGCAAGCATTGCTCGTATCTGGAGCATGCCTCTTCGTCGGCGGTTTTATTTACGATGTACGATTTGCCGGGATTCCTTATCAAGATCCCACACCGGAGATGCAGGTTCAATACGACCATGATGCCGGCATCGCGTCGAAGCTGATGCAACCAGGTCTCGCTGCCGTTGGTGTTGGTGTGGTCGGCTTCGTCGCGCGTAGATTTGCTTTGAAGAAAGAATCGAGCGAGACCGACAGAGACTAAACGAGTGGTGAGTGTCGTAATTCGTGTACGCTGTATTCGTTGCAGCTGTGGCACGGCCACGAGGGCCGGCCCTACGGTTTAAAGGCGAGGCGGTTTCTGCCTCAGATGGAGTCATGGAGCTGAACTCGTTTTCCGAATGCCTAGTAGCAAACTGTAAGGTGGTCGCCGATTTCCCCATCGGCGACAAAGCGTCGGTGTGGAAACCGACGCCCACCCACTCCATTAGATCTTCTCAGATCGACCAATCCGCTCCGTCGAGGACTAGCTCGTGGGCTTTGCGGGGGCGGACGATCAGGCTCGTGTCTTTATAGTACGCGACGCTGTGCGGTGGGATGGAATGCATCAGCCATACGCTCGCTCCGACCACGGAGTGCGCGCCAATCACGGTGTCGCCGCCGAGAATCGTCGCGTGGGCGTAGATCGTGACGCGGTCGCCGATCTCGGGGTGGCGCTTGATGCCTTTGATCGGCACACCGGAAGCGTCGGTCTCAAAGGATTTCGCGCCGAGGGTAACGCCTTGGTAGATTTTAACGTGCTGGCCGATGATCGCGGTTTCACCGACGACAACGCCGGTGCCGTGATCGATGAAGAAGTGTTCGCCGATGTGCGCGCCGGGATGGATGTCGATGCCGGTGCGTTCATGCGCGTACTCGGTGAGCATGCGCGGGAGCAGCGGTACTTTTTGCGCGTAGAGGACGTGGGCCAGACGCTGGAGCGAAATCGCGAGGACGCACGGGTAGGCGAGAATAATCTCGTCGAGACTGCGGGCGGCGGGGTCGCCCGTGTACGCGGCGGCGACATCGGTTTGGACGACGCGGCGGACTTCTGGGAGCGAGCTTAGAAAATCAGCGGTGAGTTTTTCCGCCTTGGCCTTGGCGTCGGCGTCTTTGGCGTAGCGCAGGCATTTTTCGATTTCGGCGCTGAGGCGTTTTTCAACTTTGGTCAGCATCTGGTCGAGCCAGGCCGGGGCTTCTGCTTGAGTGAGGCCGCTGTCTTCGAAGAATCCCGGGAAAAGCAGGTGCATGAGATCGCGGGCGAGTTCGACGACTTTGTCCTGCGAGGGGAGGTTGGCGCCATCGAGATGGTTGATCCCACCGCCGAGGGCGTAGGAGGCGAGGAGGGCTTTTTTAATGGCGTCGTGTGGCATGGCAGCGGAGGAAAGCTGAGACCTTGGGGAGAAGTGGGCCGGGGTCAAATGCAGGTGTGGGGTATGACCGGTACAGAAGCCTATTCCTTTTTGCGCAAAAAACGTTTTTTGAGAAAGGCCTTTCCCGAGCCGGTTTTTAGGTATTTCTCGAAAGCCTGAGCCGTTAGCTCATCAGCAAAATCCAAGATACAAGACCAGATTCCAAGGCTTGAATTTACTGGTATGGGGCAATTTGCCTTCGTTGTGATTGGTCAAACGTTGTTTCAGATCCTTCGTGATGCCAACGTAGTGCTGCTGTCTGGAGTGAACGCTTTCGATCAGGTAAACGTAAGTCATATAGGCAACGTGTATGAAAAGCCATCCTACGCCAAGGCTACGGATGGCATCCTTCGCGCTCCACCCTGTAACGCATCGCGAATTTTGAAATATTCCATGACTGGCCTGCCATCCGAAGCCCTTTAGGGCGAAGGATGGTGCTCGGGACAGGACTCGAACCTGCACGCCTTACGGCACACGCACCTCAAACGTGTGTGTCTACCAATTCCACCACCCGAGCATTTCCTCCACAGGAAGGGCGAATTAGGGGAATCGTTCCAATCATGTAAAGCCCCGAAATGCGCTTGCCATGCTCTTTTTGAACATGGACACTGCGACCTCTTCGCGAGCCAGACCTGTGCTCGCGGAACATCAAGCACCTCAACCGAATCATCCCGGGGTAACTATCCCCGTTTTCCGCCCATTCATGGACGACCAGAAGCCCGCCAACGATAACAGCCAACCCGGTTTGAATAAAATCGATCTGGGTCAGCTGAACAGTTTCACCTTCGGCACGCAGTGGACCGAAGCCAAAGTCTCCGCGCCTTCCCAGCGCCGCGACCGCGACTTCGAACACGGTGGTGACCGTCGCGATCGTCGCGACGATGCCAATCGGGGAGGTCCTCCCGGAGGTCAACGCGATCGTCGCAGCTTTCAAAAGCCCGTTGGGGCGCCCACCGGTCCGTCCGGTGGTGGTGCTGGTGCCGGTGGTCCGGCTGGCCCAAGTGGCGCGTCGCAGGGCGAGCGTCGTAATTTTGGCGGGCAGGGTGGCGGTTTCAATCGCGGTGAGCGTCCGCATCAAGGTCAGGGTCAGGGCGAAGGTTTCCGCGGTGGTCCGCGTCGGGATTTCCAAGGCGGCGAACGTCGGGATTTCCGCGACAATGATCAGCAATTCGAGCGCGGGCCGTACGTCAGTCCGTTTTTCAATATCACCTGCTATCCCGAGGACGCCGGTTTTGCCGCCCTCGTGAAGGCCGTGCGCACTTCCTGCCGCACATTCCAATTGTTCGAGATCACCAAGGCCGTGTTGGAAAAGAACGATCGCTTCGTGCTCGTTATCCAGCGCAAGACCGAAGAAGGCGGCCGTTCCCCAGAAGGCACGGCTCCTGCCGAACCGGCCAAATCCTCCAAGAGCGCTCCGCTCTTTCTCTCGATGCCGGATCATCTCCCCTTTGAAAACGAAGATGCCGCAGTCCAGCATGTGTTGAAGAACAGCCTGAGCCATTTCTTCGAGACGGCGGAAGTTGAGGTCGACCCGCCGAAGGGAAATTTCCCGATCATCAACAAGTGCAGTATCACCAGCGAACTGCTCGGGCCGCCGAATCACCATCGTTATCAGCACGTGCTGCAGCAGCACTACACCGCGAAACTGGCTTCGCGCATGTCGTTTGATCAGTTCCGTGATAACATCGTCTCCGTCCGCGAGCCGGAAGTCGTCCAACAATGGATGGATAAGATGAAGAAGGTCACGCGCTACACGTGGAAACCGATCGCCCCCAAGCCGGCGACCGCCGCTCCAATGGCGACCGATGCAGCCGCGCCGGTCGCGACCGATGCCGCAGCTCCAGCCGCGATCAATGCCGCTGCGCCGACCACGACCGACGACGCTCCGGTTGCTGAAGTCGCCGTTCCCGCCGAAGCGCCCGCCGCGGCTCCAGTGGCCGAGGTTCCAGCTGGTCCGAGCTTTGATTCGTTCGACGAAGCCCGCGCTTATCTGCTCACGAATGCGAAGGACAAAGTGGTTCGCGCACTCGAGACGATTCGGTTTCACGGCAAACTGATGGAGAAGCTCCCGCCGGGTGAAATGAAACGCGCCATCGAAGGCCATGTGGAGCGCCAGCGCCGTTTCCCGCTCGACACCGCCAACGCCCTGCGCGGCCGGCTGCGTCGCGAAGGTTTCACGATCTTCAAAAAAGGTTCCCGCGGCGTTTCCTACGTCTGCGCGGTCAAGCGCCATTTCCGCGTGCCTGGCCAAGTCTTCTCCGTCAGCATCACCGGTTTGATCGAGTTCATCGAAAAGAATCCGATGATCCATGTGAAGGATCTGCCGTTGAAGTTCCTCGCCATCGATTTGGCGGCAGCGGTTGCCGCCACACCAGTACCCGAGGGAGCTGCTGCTTCGCCGATGCCGCATATCGCGCTGCCGCCCGAACAAGCCGACGCTCTGCGCAAGATGAACAACGATCTGCGCTGGCTGGTGACCGAAGGTTATGTGACGGAGTTTTCCGACGGTAAGCTCTTCGCGCCACCGCCCGTGGCTCCGCAAGCCGCCAAGCGTGGTGAGGAACACGGTGAAGAACACGATCCGGTGGACTTCCCTGATGCTCCCGCTCCCGTTGTTGCGGCAGTTGTCGCGCCGGTAGCCACAGCCGTTGCGGCGGTGGCGGAGGTCGCGGTACCAGCATCCAGTGCCGAACCGACACCTGCTCCTGAGGTATCGGTCGCGCCCGAGGCACCTAAGCCCGAAGCTCAAGCTTAACCTTCATCAAGCCCGCTCACTTGAGCGGGCTTTTTTCTGTCTGCGCTTCGGCTTCGATGGGAAGTGGCACGGGTCTCCCGACCCTTGAGGGATGGGATCACGGGTCAGGAGACCCGTGCCACGACAGAGGAGATGAAGGTGGGTTGGCCTGAAGGCTTTGATTAAAGGCCCAGGGGATCTTTCTGACTGCACTGCGGGTTTTTTCCAAACCACGCCGCTGCATCCCAGAAGACGGCGATCGTGAAAACCTGCAACAAGGGGTAGACGGGCCAGAAGGAGGATACGGCCATCACAGTGAATGAGGTGACCTGGACCGTGGCATTTAGCAGCAGATACGCGAGACTGCCGCCCCAAGCTGCGGTTGCTAAAACCAACGGGAACGTCAGCTGGCGAGTCCAGCAGAGTTGGATGAGACGAATGAACATCAGCGGATGTGCGACGAGAAAGAGGATCAGGAGCCATTGGCGGATAAATTTTCCGGCGCTCTGGAGGACATCGAGTTTCCAGTTATTGAACTCGATTTGATGGAATAGCATTATGTTGGTTCCCCGGTCCACGATGGAGAGTCGGTCACGGGTGAGATCGTGGAAAATGCGGACATCGTCATCCGTACCGACGCTCATCGGCGGGTAAACGCTGAAGGATTTGTAGCCGGCGACAAAATCAGCCATGACCCAGGTGGTGCGAAGTATTTCCGCCGTCTGCCCTTCTTTCCAGAGCGGGAGAAAACCACTCCGCCGGGGATGGGCGGGCAGGCGTCCATCGTCGCAGGCTTGGTTGATTTCGTCGGCCATACGCTGATAGAAATCCATCACTTCGCGGGCATTGTGTCCGTGGCCGGCGGCCACCACGCAGTCCCGGAGAGCCCACATGAGCCAGCCGCCGCGAATTTGCCGTTCCTCGACGGGATACATATCTTTTTCCGCCCAATTAGTGCCGATCTCGCCATCCAGATAAGGACGCAAGGTGGCAAACGCAGGACTGACCGCGTACATTGCTTCACGCGCCTGCCGGGTTACCGGGACGAGTGGTAGGACGGGTTCTGATTTCACACGGACCATTGCGCCGTAGGCGTCGTTGAATTCCGGGGCGCGAAACTCGACCGTGCCAAACCAGCCGTAGTGCCGGTAATTCTGCCAGCAGATTAGCACGATGGGCAGCGCGGCAAAAATCGCAGCCAGCCCGAACATCGTGAACATTCTCCGCGCGTGCTGCCGGGAAATTTTGAACGTGAAATACAGCGCGGCCGAAGCCAGCAGCGTCACGCTGGGCAGGAGCCAAATACTCTCTTCGCGCGTGAGCCAGAAGCACCCGAAGGCCAAGCCGAGTGAAATGCCCCACGGTAACTGGCGGCGAAAACTTTCTTCCCGTCGGCAGTACAGGGCTATCAGGCTGGCGAAAACGACGAGCTCAAGCGGGGTGTAAACATGCTGGCGAAGAATGCGACAAAGGGTCGGTCCCTCGACGGACATCGGGTTGCCGAGCAGGAAAGCATAAATGAGAAACCGCAACGCGCCGCTTGGAATCGCCGGGCGACAGGCGCGCGCAAACGTGGCGCACGCGGCGGCGTACGCCATTTGCACGCCGAGCCCGAGTGGAATGCCGATCCAATACAGGACGGCGATCCAGAGGGAATAAAACGGCCCCTTGGCCAGGGTCATCTGGTTGTAGGCACCAAGCCACTCGCCCTTGATGATGGACTCGGTCATGACCAAGAAAAGCCGGTCGTCGTGCGTGGCGGGCCCGATCGCATAAATCGGTTGACCGCGAGTCAGCCAAAGTTTGCCGAGGGTGAGCAGGACTCCTGCCCAGAGCCAAAAACTGAATTTGTTTGGCGTGGGGTGTTTCATGAGGAGTGGTCTCCGCGCGTATCGAGGCGCAACACGCCGAGAAAAAAGCTGGTCAGAATCATCTGGCAACCGAGGGCGAGACAGAGGGAACCGGGAATAACCCAGCGGAACGTTTGGGCGGGTTGCAAGGAACCGAAACCCTGTTCGCGCCAAAACCACAAGGCACCGGCCCACAACAGCACGCCGATGGTGATGAGCAGACTACCGGTGAGAATGCCCGTTTCCAAGGTGAGTTTGCTGAGCCTAGTTTCAAACGAGGTTTCACTGGGGCGCAGTCCGGAGCGAATGCCGAAAAATTTGCTGAGTGCGGCAAAGGAAACCGCCTGGAAACCGACTAAAATTCCGCCGGCGGCGAAGAGCAGCGTGTGCACGTCGAGTTGCACGTGGCCGATTTTCAAGGGGCCGGGCAGGAGGAGTGCCCCGAGCAAAGCCCCGCCGAACATGAGGAGCAATCCCGGGTAGAAAAACAGCCAGCGCGGGCTGAACAACAGCATGAATCGCAGATGACGCCAGCCATCGCGCCACGGCCGCAGGTGAGGTGCCCGATCACGGCCATCCGGCCGGAGCACGGTGGGGACTTCGCTGACGCGCATGCCCAGCGTGACCGCCTTGATCACCATCTCCGAGGCAAACTCCATGCCGGTGGTCTGCAGATTCATCCGGCGGTACGCTTCGGCGCTGAAGCCGCGGAGGCCGCAATGGAAGTCGCGAATACTCGTGCGGAAGAAGAGTTGCCCGATGAAAGTGAGCGCGGGATTGCCGAGGTAGCGGTTCTTCCACGGCATCGCGCCGGGCTGGATGCCGCCGAGAAACCGGTTGCCCATCACGAGATCGTCGCCGGTCCGGAGTTTTTCCACGAAGCGGGGCAGATGGGAGAAGTCGTAACTTAGATCCGCATCGCCCATGATGATGAAGCGACCACGTGCGGCCGCGATGCCCCCGCGCAACGCATGGCCGTAGCCTTTCAGGGTGATGGGGACGACGCGCGCGCCCTGTTTTTCGGCGAGGAGTTGGGAACCGTCCGTGCTGCCGTTGTCGGCGATAATTATTTCTCCGTTGATCCCGGCTGCGGTCATGGCCTCGCAGGCTTCCTGTACACAGGCGGCGATGGTGCGCGCTTCGTCGAGGCAGGGCAGGACAACGCTCAACTCAAATTCATGCGCGGCGAGTGACGGGGTCGACATTGTATTGAAAATCAGGAAAGCAAGCGCCGACCCGGAGGGAAGAGCGAAATGGCCGCCAGCAGGGCGAGAGTGGCACTGATGATCTGGAGTGAGCGTAAACCGGAGTGGGTGCCTTGGGCCGCCCAGAAGCGGTGATGCGCCGTGGAAATCTTTGGGCTATCATTACCAGAGTATGGCGGGGCGACGGCCACCCAGCCTTCGTTGTCGCTCCGCTGATCTTGTAGCACAAGGCGCGCGGATTTTCCGCGGTGGTGTTCGAGATTAACTTCCCAAAAACCGATGTCGGACATGCCTGTCCCCTGATTGGGTTCGCGGCAGGTGATTTCCTCCACGAGGTTTCCCTTGTCATCCTCGATGCGCAGAAGGAGGGCATTGCCCGCGCTGGCCGGATAACCGGCGAAAGGGATGATGTAGGATGATGCGCTGAGTGGGAACGGGTCGCTTTGGGCCACGCCGGTGAAGGCCGGGCCATCGATGTGCGTGCCGAAAAAAGCATTCCGGAAATTCTCGGGCCGCAGACCGGCCCCTCCCACCAGATTGTCTTTGGGGTAGTTGGTTTCGGTGATGATGTGGAATTTCAGATCCTTGATTCCGTCCGCCGGGGTAATGAAATCCGTCCAGCTGTGGTCTGAATGAAAATCAAAGGGATGCGGCCAGGAGAAAATCAGCGCGCCGCTGCCCAACGCCAGAATGGCCAATGCCGGGGTTACGCTGGCCGCGCTGGGCGTCAGATAATCCATGGGTTCTCGGGCCGCGCCGTTCCGCAAGGAAACAATGAGTCCGAGGAACAGGAGCAGGCCGCCGCAGTAGGCGAACTCCTCCCAATTTCTGCGCAAATCCTGGGCTGATTCGGTGTAGAAATCTCCGCGGGAACGAGGGCGATTATATCCGACGCTGGCCGGTAACAGGGCGGCGAAGTCCGGGCGTTCGAGGACTTGGACAACCTCGTCCGTGTTGGGAAACAGAATTGCCTGGGTCTCCGGCAAGGAGAGTCCGCTGGGATCGTTGGTGGAGAGAAATTGGGTCACGGCAGCACGGCGCAATTGCATCCGCGATGCACTGTGCTCGTGAAAATATAAGGTGTGGCCTTGGCTGTTGATGAACCGCAGGCCTTCTCCAACAGCGGCACTCCATCCAAGGACCACGACTATGAGGAGGACGCGCGACCAAATTTGGCTGCCTTGAAATAAGCGCCACAACGCGATGCCGTTCGCCAATACGCCGAGGGCCAACAGGTCGGCATAGCGGGAAACAAATCCGCTGTAGCTGCCGCGCGCGTAGGCGAAAGCCACGGCTTGGGCGGCGGCCCACAGCGCCAAAGCGAGCACGGTGCGGTCGAGGGCGGTGGCCTCCTTTTTCCCCCGCAGGCGCAACGCCAGGAAAACAATCGGGAGGTTCCCCAGCAGGGCCGCGCCGGGCCAAGCGGAGGGCCAGCCGAGTTGCATGAGCAACGCGGTGAGGAATTGCGGAAGATTGGCCGCGCCCATTGCATAGGCGCCCGTCGTGGGTTGTTGTAATCGCGCAATAATGAGCAACGCGATCCCACTCAAAGTCAGGAGAGCGGCCGGGAGCAGCCGTTTCCAATTCCAGTCTGACGTCCAGAGCAGAGTCAGCAAAATGGCGAGCGGTGCCGCCCACATGCTGCCGAGGGTGAATAGTGCGGCGAGACCAGCCGCTTGCGCGAGCCACCAGCCGGCCGTGCCGATGGCGCGGGCCAAAGAACCTTGCAGATAAACGAAAACAAACAGCAGAGCCAAAGGCATAGGGGATTGGAATCCCCAGACGATATTTTCCCAACTGTGCGGCAGGCTCGCTAGCACCACGGCCAGCAGAGTCAGAAATAGAGCGGGGAGTAGCGGGAGGGTGCGCCGCAGCCAGGCGGCGAATAGACCGACGAACGAGCCCATGAGAACGGCATTGAGCGTCGCTTGCAGTTGATTATTCCATTGCCCCCACAGCGCAGTTTCGAGCCAGACGATCAGGCGCGTCCAGACGGGCCAATGTTCGTGGTGGGGTTGGAAAAATGCGGCGAAGGTCAGTTTGCCATCGAGCCAGGGGATGATGATTTGCCGGGCTTCGACGAGCCATTGATCGAGAAAGGGAATTTCTCCGCTGTGTAATTCAATTTCACGCCAACGGGCGGCGACAACCAAGGTTGCAGCTCCGGTGGCCCAGAGCCAGCCGGCAGGGTTGGGTGAGGGACGACTCATCGGGTTAGTCCGTCACTTTATTTCGATGTTAGTCCAGTAGGTCCAGTCCCAAGAATAATTGCCGTTGGGGCCGGAATCGATGCGGAGATTAAGCCGGCCGCCGCTTAATTGACCGAGCGGGATCTTGAAGGCCTGCGGGCCTTGATCGGTGGTGACATGCATGGGATCAAGGAAACGGCGGAACAGCTCGGCATTTTCGAC
>Ga0163149_10006352_pt1 | contig 12154 bp, 10 predicted proteins | sample OliLakLV19MP5G1_FD_148604 | JGI IMG/M metagenome (GOLD analysis project Ga0163149, IMG submission 148604) | Freshwater microbial mat bacterial communities from Lake Vanda, McMurdo Dry Valleys, Antarctica - Oligotrophic Lake LV.19.MP5.G1 | ecosystem: Environmental > Aquatic > Freshwater > Lake >...
TTGGCAATGCTTCAATTTTTGCTGTTTTACAGGCTATCGCATAATCCTTGATAACTTTTGTAACGTTTTCCCAAATCTTAAACTCTTTTTTGACAACAGTCCAGTCTTCATTGAAGCAAATAGCTTCTGGTTCCAAATCTTGGTTTAACGCGTAAAAAACAAGGGAAATGGTTTTCATGTTATTTTTTATTTATATGTCTTTTTTGTCCGAGGCAAAATCCTGTATGCTTTTAGGCAGGCATTCCAGCCCTATTTTTTCCTGATTGTAAATGCTTCGTTTGATCAGCATACTTTGGATGGTGCTGACTAATTCGCGGATATTTCCCGGCCATTGATATTTAAAAAAAAGGTCCATCACGGTAGCGGAAATAATGGAAATATGTTGTTTTGACTGGCTGAAATAATGATGGATAATTAGCGGAATATCTTCCAGACGTTCGCGCAACGGCGGGATATAAACTTCTGACACATTCAATCGGTGATATAAATCTGCCCTGAATTTTTCTTTTTTTACCGCTTCCGGAAGATTGCGATGCGTAGCAGCCAGGATATGGATGTCAAAGGGCACGTCCCTGTCCCAGCCTAAAGGCCTAATGTGTCTCGTTTCTAAAAGTCGCAATAATTTAATCTGGATATCGGCGCTTATATCGCCAATTTCGTCCAGCAATAATACGCCTCCGTTGGCCTGACGGAAATAGCCTTCCCGGTCAAATTCAGCATTGATAAAACTGCCCTTTTTATGGCCAAACAATTCGCTATCAAGCATAGATTTAGAAATTGCTGAAAGATTAACGGCAAAAAACGGCCCGTTCCGGCGCACGCTTTCACGATAAAGGTAAACGGCTGCTACTTCCTTTCCAACACCGGTTTCTCCGGTAATCAATACCGGCAGGTGTGGGGAATCCGATAGTTTTTTCAGCATTCTTTTGATTTCCTTTATTTGAGCCGACTCTCCAATAAAGGGATACGTCTGTGGTTGTTCCGGGATAGCTACACTTCGGTTTTTATTTCGGTTTTTGTCTTTTGTCAGGTTTTTCGCTTCAATGGTCGTATTGAATTTTTCATACCACAAGTCAAAATCCAGTTCTTTTTTAGGGAGATAATCTATTGCGCCTCTTTTTAGCGCTTCAACCACAATGTCCACTTTGCTTTCCATGCTGACAACAATGATCGGAATATCCGGGAAACGTTTTATTAAATCCGGAATTAGATCCAGCCCGATGGATGGGTCTTTGCCATCAAGCGCCAGATCAAGAAGGATGAGGTCATAATTACCAAAACTGCTTAGTTTGTTATACATTCCAACCGCGTCTAATACCCCCTCAAATATAAAACTCCTCCCCAGCGCTACCTTAAGGTCTGTATGGAATTCAGGTTCATCGTCAATTACCAAAATATTATATCCTGCCTTTGACATCTTTACGCTATTTATTTTCCGAATTTATTTTCCGAAATATTATTGGTTATATATTTTTTATATGCGCTGCTGATCTTCGGGAAAGCTGAAAACAAATGAGGATATTTATTGTAAACCGTGGTGATTTTATAGTTCAGATTATCCGATTTGCCATCTTTATCCAAGTCTAATGCAGCCGCAACTTTTTTCTTAACCCCGCTCCCTTCATACTGTTTGAAAACTTCCTCTATGCGACTCAATACAAGAATGGCTTCCTGCTCTTCCAGAGGTCGGTCATCCATTTTTATATCAAATAGCTGTGGCGAATTGTCTCCCTGGCTTTGGAAGGAAGTGCCCGGTATAAATTCTTGAATTTCTTTAGGCAAACATTCAGGGTCTATGATATTTCGGCCCAATATTTTTCTTCGCATCATCATGCTGCGGACGGTGTTGACCAATTCGCGGATATTTCCAGGCCAAACATAATCCATTAGTATTTTCATTACGGCATTGGGAATAAGGCCTTCTTCCTGGCCTTGTTGCCGGAGATAATGCCGGATAATGAGCGGAATGTCATCCTTGCGTGATCTTAAAGCAGGAATTTCAATAACCATAGCTTTTAAGCGCTGGTATAAGTCTTCACGAAAATTTCCTGCCTGCACTTCCTTTTGCAGATTTCGGTGGGTTGCCGTAACAATTTGAACATCCAATTGAACGTCTTTATCCCAGCCGATGGGTCGGATGAGGCGCGTTTCCAAAAAACGGAGCAGCTTAATTTGAATATCCGTGTTGATGTCCCCAATTTCATCCAGCATTAAAATACCGGTGTCGGCTTGCCGGAAATAGCCCTCCCGATCGTATTCTGCATTGGTAAAACTGCCTTTTTTGTGCCCAAACAATTCGCTTTCGAGCATGTTTTTGTCAATTGCAGAAAGATTGACACCTACAAAAGGGGCATTGCTGCGCATCCCCTGGTTATGGAGATAGCGCGCCGCCACTTCTTTACCCACACCGGTTTCGCCAGTAAGCAGTACGGTCATATCCGTATCTTCAGAAACAATCCGGAGGGTGCGTTTGATCTCCTGTATTGGATCAGATTCGCCAATAAATGGGTATTCCTGAGAGGTTTTTTCTTTATAAGTATTGACTACACGTTTGAGTTTTGTTGTTTCACTCAGCGCTTCTATGGTTTTTCTAAATTGCTCCCCCCACAATTCATAACTCTGGAGCGCACTTTTTTGCAGATAGTCTCTGGCACCGCGCCGCATGGCATCTACGACTGTACTCGGTTTACCGTCGCGCGTTACAACAGTAATGGGAATTTCTGGAAAACGCCGGCATAAATCAGGAATTAAATCAAGACCTACCGTAATATCTTCATTATTGTGCAAATCCAAATCCAGCAGAATCAGATGAAATCCAGGTTCATCGGATAGCTTTTTATTCATTTCATCCGTATTCCTGGCGCTTTCAAATTCAAAGCGCTGCTTCAACGATGAGTTGCGCAGGTTTTGATGAAATTGGGTATCGTCATCTACTACTAAGATTTTATAATTTATTTGTGGCATACAAATCCTTAATACAAGTTAAGAGTTGGTGTATTCGATTGATCCGGTTCAGGCAGTGCAAGGGTATAAAATTAGCAGGTTTGTATTCTTTGTGGACAAAAAAGGGCGTAATAATTTTTATTTGTTCCTCTATGGCGTGCATGGCTCTTGCAAAAGGCAAATATTGAAATAAAGGATAGTAATAATTCCACCGGCCCAATAAGATTTGCCAATGGTAGGACACATATTCGTAATCGGGCAGTTGATTGCTGAACAGGTGTTCATGAGAATCTTTCTGTATGACGGTATCCAAAGCCAACAAGTGCTCTCGGATTAACTCCAGCTCTTTTGCAAAACTTTCTCCGCCGTGACCCTCGAAAAAACGGTACATTTTTTCAGTCATATCACAGCCGCCTGTATCCGGTGGAATCCAGTTTTCACATACCGTCCATGCCCGCGCCACAAAATCAGTCCAGTCTTGTGGCAAAGCCAATAAATCTAAGTAGTTGGGATGGTATTTTTTCAGTTTTTCGAACCCTGCACAAATCAGAACTTCGCTTCTGTTTGAACGGCATAAATATTGTTTCCACAAAGCCTCCGGACTGACACGAATACTGCCGCATTTCATTGGAACAAACAAAAGGATTGCCTGAGGCCTTCGGCGCAAGGCTTTTTCCGACAAGGGGGTCAACTCCCAGCCCTGCTTCCGGAAATAGCCCGACAGCGCCTCCGCATACCGGTTGTCTGATGCCACATAATGTGCTTGCATAGTCTTCTAATAGTAGTTTTTGCCAGGAATCGCTTCAAGCAATTTTTGAAACAAGTCTCTGATATTGGCCATTATATCGTTAGGATTGACAACCTCCTGGTCTTTAGGGGATTCGACATGCCCGGCTAAGTTTATCATTATTTCCTGCTGTAAATTTTCATAGGCTTTCACAACATTAGAGGAATAAATCGCTCTCAGGTTATCCTTGCAACCTTCCTCAAAAACCATGGATTCCCCACCTGCTTCCCGATCTAACGTATATAGTTTTTTTTGCATGGCTTCGCTTAGGTTCATTTCAATAAAACGCTGCATCTTTAAATAGAGAAATTCATTTTCTTTTTTAATGTTTTTGTAGAGATCCGCTTGAGTTACTCCTTTATCTCTTTTAAAATCCGGACTCGCCGGGACCATTGATGACGGGTTGGCGGCGTCCAATCCTACCGGAATTGCCGGGTCAGCCGATACTGCGTTGCACAAAGCACAAAAATGGATCAGCAATTCTTCTTTCAGATCAAATATTTTGTTTTTAAACTGGTGGGTATAATGCCTCCAAACGTCGTCAAAATGGGCGTATTTAATTTTGCTGTCAGGAGTTAATGCGTTAATGGTGAGTGTTTTATTTATGACTCCCTGCATATTGCCTCGTTCAGATCGCTCTACCTGCCCCAGCAATCCGGTCTCTTTGGCTAAGTTCACACCGATATAAAGATAATCTCGCCCCTGACCAAAAGAATAGCACTTAATTAATCGTTCCCTGGGACTCACTTTTGGGTCTTTCAGGGCATCTTCAATCTGTCGGATGCGTTCTTCGGTATAGCCTGCCGTTCGGTGCAGGAAGACATAAATATCCGCTTCCGGGCAATCCTTTTTTGCAATTTCGCTTACTTTTTTTTTGACCGCATTAAAACCACTTTGCAGGTCAACTACAGTTCCTTCGTCCCAGAGGCAGTAAAGCCGGTCAGCAGAGTCCGGGTTATCCGTGCTTTTGCTGCCGCCTTCCAGATATTCATCCTGCCATTTCCATACAATGATCATCACACGCTGTTTATTCGCGCTTACCGGGTTCTTGCTTTTCATTTTGGAGATCACTTTAATCGCGCTTTTAGATAAAAAAAGCTAATTATAAAAATGAGTCAACCTTCATATTACTGGACATTTGCAACGTTTACTAAACTTTGAAAGTTTAGTAAACGTAGTCACAAGCTTTCATCACGATCCGAACATCACTTTTGTAATATTGTACTTTAATTCTATGTCATCTTCTTTTCCTGCTGCGCTCACAATACCGGAAATGATGGATTCGACAGGTCTGAAAACAACGGTGCTAATAAAGCTTTTGTGAACAGGGTTTGGGCTGTTTGCCAAATAATCCCACCAGTCTTTTCTACCGCGCCCTGTTGTGATGACAAGCAGGAAATTTTTTCGAATTTCGCCACTTTCCGAATCTTTTACTAAATCAAACAATTCCTTTTCAATAAAAATACCGATTCGGCTTTCCTTTTCATATCTATTATCAGAGTGATATTCTCTTAAGATGTTGTCAATGAAGGTAAGATGCATGACCAAAAAATGACAGTTTTTGATTTGTTGCTTTCTTTCCTGCCAGGTTTCAATGTCTTCATCTTTGACAGTAAGATTTATCTGATCTAAAACGCTGTCGTAATGTGCGTTTCCGCGAACCCGCTGGTGTACGCGATTGTCAAAAACGCAGATACGTGTAGCCAGCACCTCTAGCAATTCAGCCATACGCAGCGCATTTTCCAGGTCGTCCCTTTCCAAGGCCGGATCGCAGAAATATCGTTTATAAATGCCGTGGGTGCGCAAGCGGAGAACCGATTTGTCCAAAGAATCGCTTTTGTGCGCCAATCTCAGTTTTTGCAAACTTGCCGGATCGGTTAAGGCATGCGTATCGAATGAAAATGGCTGTTTGTGGCCTTCGCCTAAATAAGCCAGACCGAATTTTTTTATATCCGCATTTGGCCTTTCTTCCCAAAATTCGACACCCCGAGGCGCGCTTCCAAACCACAGGATCAACCACTGGTGATACCCTTCCAGAAAGGCTTTTTTGGGATCAGATTGCACGGTCGTATTAAGGCCAATGATCCGGATCACACCCGATTTTCGGGCCGATTTCCACTGCGAGCCATTCAATTCCTGTACTCGTGCGATGCGGAACCGGGAAATGTTTTCCCAATCGTTGCCGACAGCAATTGTTTCTATATCTTTGACGTTTTCTCCCTGCCAGAGGAAGAAGTATTTTTTGATATAGCCCAATGTACCTTTTGGTAAATGCGGGCTATACAGTTGTTCAAATGCTGCTTCGTCTTTTGGCGGTAAGCCTTTCATTTCAAAATCTTCGTGCACGGCCTCTTCTGTGGTTTGGCCATTCGAATGCTCCCGCCATATTGAAGTGGCCGGTACGATCCAGGGGTAATAATGGCGGTCGCGGTCGCTATCTGCGACTTTACTGGCATGTTTTCCTGTTTTCGGCATCGCGTTGATGAATTCTTCAGCTTCATCCCCTGCTTCCGGTTCCGGGAGGGTACCCAAGCGGCGCGTATCAGAATCGCCATTTTGTACGGAACTGAATTCATTGTTAAACAACATGGCCGCACATACTTTATCCTGATAAGTGCCGCCGAGGATAGGCGCAAAGCTGTCTTTTTCCATGACGCTGCTGTGCAGTGCGTCGTATTTACGCTTCAGCAGATAAGGGCTTTGGTCACTCCTTATTTTTTGATCAAGCTGTGTGGGCGTCTCTATCCACACCCCAATTTTAAACAATTCATAAGCAGAAGCAACAGGCGTATCAGGATTTAGCATGGCAGGCTGAATGGCCAGCGTGAGGGTTAAACCGTCGCGGTGGATTGATTTCAGGGATTCTCCGGAATAATGCTTAATGTTTCTGATTTCGTTTTCAAGAATGGTGAGTAAGGCATGACGCCCCACTACGCCTCCCGGAAAAAATGCGTTAAGCCTCTGGAGTCTGTTTTTTAGAGCCTCATAGCCTGCTCCGGGGCGCACATAAGGCGACCGATCTGCCAATTCTCCATGATTTTGAGTGCCGTCGTCTATATTTCGGTCGCCATAAACAAGGGTACGACCTCCGGGAATCTCAACGTAGTACAGTTCATTTTCCTTGTTGTAACAGTCCTTAGAAGGTGGGCTTTTGATGTCAAGGGAAGCGAATTCGCCCTGCAATTCAATTTGTTTACCCACGGGGCCTGTTGTTGTCCTGTTGTGCTCTGGCTCATAAATGACCACTTTTAAACGGATTTTGGTGATGTCTTCGGTTTTTGCAATGGTGCCCAGATACAACGGATTATTGATGAAATCGTACCACAGCAGGCTGTACAGGTCTTTTACTTCGCCGCCAAAATGCTGATCGCGCGTAACGCCACTCCAAAAAGCGCCTTTTTCGGCTAAAAAATTGAGCAGCACATGGATTTCTCCGGCCAAAGAAGCATCGTTATAAACCACAGAGTTGTCTGCTTCGGCATGATCTTCACTGGCTTCGGTTTGAAAACTCTTTTCTAATTCCCGGGCCATTCGGCCTACAACTGCTCTGATTTCATCGGCATCATGAACGTTAATGGCACCTTCTTCTCCTTCAAACTGCTTCATGGCTTTAATCAATTCCGGCTTTGGATCCTGGTTGGGCAATTTGCGCCAAATTGCCCGCTGTTGAAACCACCAACTCAGAGCCGTGAGGCTGTGTGCGCTAACATTGTGTGCGTAAGAGTCTATAAGAATGGAGGTGGTGGCGTTTCGCAGTTGCTGGTCATAAATCTGGCGAATGGTTTCCTGATTTTCAAGGTAGCGCTGGGAATAGTAAGGAATATTCTCCAGATACATACTTTTATAGGCCAATTCCTTTAGAATCGGACTTTTTGAATCAAGGTAATCCCAGAATTTTTTGCTTTTTAATTCCTTGATTACATACGGAATCAGAGAGCTTGTGTATTTGTTGGGGCCTACAATGTCCCAGTCTAAGATCAGGGCTTCGTATTCCCAACTGAATAATTTGATGAGGTTGCCGATAATTACCTTCTTCCATTCCTGTGTACCATTCGGCAAGGGTTTTCCGAATTTTTCCAGATCATTTTCATGTAGAACTATGTGTACAATGCCGTCGAATTCACCAAAGCCGATTAGAGGGAGCGACATATACCAGTAATCCTCTAAAAGTTTATTGCGCTTAATGATCTCATATTCATTTTTTTGTCTTTCCGTAGCAACAATCTCAGTCTCTTTATGATTTGTTACCGGAAGGAAATAATCATTGAGTTTTCCAATCGCCTTTGTGAGTATTTTTTCGATTGTTAAAGATTCTTCTACGATAGATTTATAAAGTTCTGAACTAACCTTAACTCCTGCGTTTTCTAATTCCGTTTTTTTTAGATTAGCCCAGTATTCATTTGTCTCTTTTAACGGCGATCCTTCCAACAAGGTTTGTTGCCGGTCTATTCCGGCATAAATCAGGTCAGGTACCTCATTTCGGTTAATTTCTAACGTCTTTTTTCGGGGAACTGCGATAATCCACATTGTATGTTTGTACTCCCCGGATACAAACCCAAAGCGTCTTTGCGCCACGTGAAGCCGATCCTGTAGAGTATTATAAAATTCATCTATATTAATAAAAGCAAGAACATTCCGTTTTGAAGAAGAATCAGGTTTCTTGTCCATAGGTTTCAATATTGATTCAGCCTAAAGGTAATAACTTTCCTGCTATGATAAAATAAACATTAGGTTAATTTTATGGATATAAAAGAAATTCACACTGAACTTCGCCAAGTCTTGTGCATGAGGAAACCGCCTCAAGGCCGCATAGGGATAATTACTGTACTTTTCTATGCACAAAACCTAACGGCATGAGGTGTAAAATCGCGACATAAGAAAATAATGTAGTTATGCAGCAGGTGACAGGCTTTATTCTATCCTAGTCCCGTCTGAGGTTGAACAAAACTACCCCCAAGCGCATTAAACCAACTTCCTAACCAGGCAATTGACTGGGTGATGAGCGCAGCAATATCTTTTGGCTTATGAACGGGTTCGGAGGAAACAGCTTTTTTGATTTTAGCCTGACGTTTTATTTCAAGATAAAAGCAATGGTAATATTTGTTGTTCAGTGCAATTTTAGACATGTCAGTTAGATACGCTGTAGTCGGATTTTTTTTATCTAAAAAAGAAACAGCTTCTTCATGGATACCCCGGCCAATCTTTATGGCATCTTTTAAGGCACCTGAATCAATCATTGTATCATATAATGCCCTTTCAACTTGTTCATCAATTTGAATTTCCCCTTTGAGATAGTTGTGAATGACATCCTTTCTTTTATGCCTTAGATGGGAAATTAAGGGCAGTGTAGTGTTCCCATTTTTTAAATCACTGAAAGCATCTTCGGCATCTTTTGTTTTTGTGCTTAACCCCAGGTAGGAGGGAGCCCAATCTACATTATCATTCACAACCTGACGCATCACGCCAAAGCATTTTGAAAAAGCTATTAATTCACTGGCAACCTTTCCATTTTCAGATAAGCCAATCAATTGAAGAATCATTTTGGTCGCCATTACAAACAAAGCGCCACAGGTAAGGCTGATTCGTTTGAAATACAGTTCCATAAACCATGCACGGTCAGAGGGAGAAGAACGAATGACTTCTTTAATGGTTTTGGAAGAAGAAATGATGCCTTTCGCAAGTTTATGAGACTGAGGAGCAAGCTTTCTGACTAAAGGAAATTCGCATAACGCTTGTTGAAGTCTTATGTTTTCGACCAGTAAGCTCTCTTGAAATTTTTCAGAATAAATACATTCATCTGAATGACAGTAACTTGAAGGAGATTGTATGAAGGGAACCGATGAAGCATCTTTTACCAGATTTTCTAACTTTTTCGTCCATTTATAGCCTTTATTTTCTTTGTATCCGGATATTCTATTCCCCGTTTTTTCTATATATTGACCTAAATCAACATAATAAAACATTTGGCTGACATAGTTTTTTACGATATCAACATCTCGTTTATTATTGATCTTATTTTCGATAAATTTATATAAAAAAGGCTTTAAAAGGTTGGCTTCTTTGATGTTATTCAGGGCAGTATCCATATCTGTTTTCCCTGCCTTTCCGTCCAATACCTGATTGTGGTAGTACTGTATGGTGATCACGACTTCTAATATAAAAGGTATGATTTCTGTATAGAATTCTTTTTGAGTAACTTTAATGTTATGCTTATGCTGGATGTAATCAAAAATCAGTTTTGCATAATACCCCCTTACATTGACATCCTGCAACCTTTTTTCCAGCAAAGCAAAAGAATGCCCTTCTGCATGTTCTGTCTTGAATTTATCATACACTTTCATTAAGGTATCCCTCATGGAAAGCATGTCCTGATGGCGTTCTGCATTGAAGCCAGGCTGTTTTTTTTGCTGAAGGGCAGCAATTTTTTTTGAATGAGAATTGCCCTTAGCATTAGGCGCATTACTTTTCCCTTCAGATTCTTCGTCAGGCTGAGGATTGCCTCCCTGCTGTATTTTGAGGATTGTGCTCGTGTTCATGGTCATCAGTTGTAGTGTTAGGAAACAAGACAAACAAGTAGTTTTTTAATCATAGCCTATATTTTTTGCCCACCAACCCTCAAAAAAAACATCCCCCGCTCACTTCCTCCTCCACTTCCCCATCCTCCCCAACCACCCAAATCACATCCGCCAAACCAGCCGCAAACGGCGAATCATCCAACAAAAAAACCGGCAACGCAGCAGGGTCGCTGCAAAACCGGCTTAAAGTTTTATTCAGAATATTTTTTTTCAAATCGTGCGTGAGTACGGCAATTTTAACCTCAGAAATTGGAAAAATTGATCGTTCGCCAGCTTTCGGCAGAAACACTTTTTTAGGATTGGCATCCAACCTGCTAATCAATCGCTCCTGTACCCACTCGTTCCGAAACCAGAGGGTAATTACAAGCCCTCGATAATTTTCTGCCTCCCCCATAATCTTGCCCGCTACACCCGGAGCCCAACGTTGGAGTCCCCGGATGCCACGGATATCTTTATGGGTATGTGTTTTATGGACTGTCATGGTTGCTTTGTTTGGCAATTGCCAGTTTTTTGGATTATTCAGGTTATCAGGGTTATTTACTTATTGAAAGAATCGAGCCAGTTATTTGCCCCAACACTGGGTTATTGTAAAAAATATGGTATTTACTATTTGGTAATCAATGTTTTGAATAAGTTATCAACACACATAAATATTCTAAAACTGATATTTGCTTCTTTTCTAAAACCGAATAATTTTCGGTTATAAAACGAATTATTTTCGTTTTTTCGTTTTTTTAGATAACGCTTTCCTGGTTTAAGTTAGCAAAGCGCCTGCGTCGGCAAGACCTGCCGACACAGGCAGCGTGGTTGTGATTGACTCATGGTACAGTATAATTTATTTGTAACGATCCAACTAAGCGGCATTTGCCAGTAGCGCGAAGGCAACGACCAATACGACGATGAAAACTAAAGTTGCAATGAGGCGTCTGTATTCCCGTTCCCGTACGAAGCGGTAGTAATCGCGGTCGTAATCGTGTCCCATCCCCATCCCCGGTGGGTAAGGCTGGAATCGGTTCTGATTAGGATTCATGTGGGTGTTTTGGTTACTGGAATTTACAACCAAAAACCCTACGACCAGCGCAATAATAAACCAAAATGCAATAGCTGTCATATATTAAAAATTAATCAAGTTAAAAAAAATTAAAAATGTGATGTTCCTAAAAAAGCCGGATGGTGGCCCCCGGACTTGCCCGGAGTTCGCCGGAGTTGTGCATGGAGCACATGCTTCGCTGCTCTTAACCCAGGCTTTCAATTTTATCGGTAATCTTTCTGGCATGGTATTCGTTAATGTTTTCACGATCATTTCATAATTGGTGAATAGATTAAAATGGTACTGTGGTGGTGGTCGTCCGTTGTGATTTGCTTTTGGCGTGCGCTGCGTTTTTTGCAGGTCGGCCTTCGGTTTCAGGAACCACATTTGAAAATTTTGCCTTTGTTGGGCGCTTTTTATCGAATTTTTTTTTGTATGTGCCATTACTTCAATTTTTTGTTTCTATTTGCGGTTTATTGTGTGCCGCAATTACCCTCTTTAGTCAAATAATCGAGCCAAATTTCATCGCTGCTATTTAATTCATCTTTACACCACGGCATTAAATATTGACAATCAACAACTTGGATGGAATTAATTTATTATCCCAGCAATTTAGGGCAAATTGCTGCCACATCGAAAACCGAATTTTTTTCGATTTTAAACCGATTCTTTCTCGTTTTTCCGCTTTTTATGCGCTTTCCAGCATTATTATTCAATTCAGGCAGGCAACTTATTTACGACACGTTCCTGAGCGGCATCTTTTGAAGTCAAGTCCCATCTATCCGAACAATGGAAAGCGAGCCTCTCCCCCTCTCCCTC
>Ga0163149_10006357_pt1 | contig 12148 bp, 12 predicted proteins | sample OliLakLV19MP5G1_FD_148604 | JGI IMG/M metagenome (GOLD analysis project Ga0163149, IMG submission 148604) | Freshwater microbial mat bacterial communities from Lake Vanda, McMurdo Dry Valleys, Antarctica - Oligotrophic Lake LV.19.MP5.G1 | ecosystem: Environmental > Aquatic > Freshwater > Lake >...
CCAATGATGTTGTCTTTGCTTTGGTGGTTTCCTTCCCCTTCTTCTCCTGGCATAGTTTCGCAAAACCCTTCCTTATCCGAATTCGAGTCATGACATGAGTTCTCTTCGTGATTATGGTTCTCCTCTGCTGACGACGGTACATTGGTAGCACCCACCAAAAACGACGTTTTTGCAGTGTAGGGATCATTGTGAAGATGACAGAGAAAAAGGGCACCAACAAGTGCCAACCACTGCACAGCATGGATCCACCTCCAAAGAGGTTGCTTGGTTCTTCTGGCTGCGGCGAGTTGCCAAATCTTTGCGCTAGAATAAACTGTCTGTTCGTCTGCATTGTCCTGAGATTCGAGCCGTGATGCCAGCTTAGATTTTGTCGGTTGACTGAGAGTTATGGTTGACGCGACGGCCTTCCTCCTACCAGGAGTAGTAGGAGGTTCGTTATTCCTTGATCTTTTTTTGTTGGTCGCACTTGCCGTCATATTAAAAAAATTAAAATTGATAGACAGGGTGTGGTCAAGAGAATCGTCAGGGGTAGACTACTAGCTAGTAGTACAAAATATGCGATAATCCTAATAAACCTTTGCTGGAACTAAATAAAATCCACTTGGTTGTCACTCTGTCATTGGCTTTTGTTGAATTGTTTTGATTGTTTCAGTTTCAAAAAAAGCATTGTCGGTGCAGGTTAGGGTTGGGGAATCGCAAAGCACACGTTACAAAATTAATAACACGTAGTACGAAGAGCAACCTGGCGTCCAGCTGCGTACTAGCTAGCTAGTACTAGTACTAGCTAGCTAGCTAGTAGTATGGAACGGAACTCGCGCATGCAGAGAGCAACAGTCTTTGGATTGCTCACTTTTTAATTATTTTATTTTTCGAGATCAACAAAAATACAATAGTCGTCTCATTTGTCGGGGAACTTACCGTATTTAAAGCTGCTAGGAGTGGCTGAAGGCACTAGTTGTTGCTCTACTCCTGCTCTTAAAAGCAAGTACTAGCTACTTAGCAAAGATGAGATAACACATTCAAACATTTGTATTATTGTTTTGATTGAAAAATAGAAAAACATCTCTTCTAACTAACCCAATCATCCCGAAAAGATATCTTGTAAACAACACAGAAAACATGAATGGGAAAGAGAAATATTTAGGCTTCGTGATCAACACCGTTTTCGCTCCCATCAACAACACCGTTTTCGCTCGCATCCAAAGGACCGCTCTCACTCCGAGTACTAGGGTCGAAAGCCTCACTCCGAGAACTAGGCTCATCTGCTACAAATCCGACGCTTTTTTCTGTTCTGACAATGGTTCCTGTACTTTTTCTTTGAGGGAGAAGATTGTCTCCAACCCAATAGCTACAGCGCAAAAGACATTCTATTAGCAACGGTGGCTTGGCGCATACTCGTTTTGTTTTCATACTTGTAACTTACACAATCATGTCGCCCTTTCCTTTGACTTGAATCTTGCCACGCTTCTTGGTTTTCATGGCTGGCACCTGTTCCTTCAAGAGTTTGTACGATCGCTCGGAACAGAGAATTCGGTTGGCCTTTGAATTACTCTCCATTCTCGAGGCCGTGTTCACCGTATCCTAAAAGGCAAAATGAGCACAATCAGTGAGCAAAGCCACCTAATAGATGGATCGCGTACAAATATGGACCGGGAATAATAGCATTTTCGGTCTTTACTTACGCCGAAGAGACCGAATCTGTAAATGAAATGGAGGGAAAGTGCCTAGAGTTAGAATGAAGCAAAAGAAGCGTATGACTTCCTGCGTCGAGACCTGGTCAAAAACTTGCCGTTTGTTCGTACTACCAATCACATTGCTAACAACTGGCCCCGAATGGAAACCAACTCGGATGTTTAGAGTCCCCATATCGGGTTTATCCTTGTCAATCAGGATCTTGGTCGCTTCGTTGACCATATCAACTGCAAACTCAGCTATGTTCTTGACGTGATTATCATTCTGGTCGTGCTCAAGATTCGTAACGCCCATGTAGGCGTCGCCAATGGTCTCCACTAAGAAAGAAAGAAGCGACGACACAGAAAAGAAGAGAGTTCAATTAGGTCGTTGTCCCGTTGACATGAGGTAAGCCTGTCGCTGGTTAGAGCATCATATAATCCACGCACCTTTGAACACACTGTGTTTCTTGGCCGCTGCGTCGAACGCAACATAGAGACGATCCAACATATCACAAACTGTTTTTATACAAATGCACACAAGAATTGCAAAAGTTAGAGAGAAAGAAAGCAGCGCAAGCTGAGACAATAGGGGTAGGTAAATACGTACCTTTCTCAGGGCTTATGGTTCGGGAAATATCGGTAAAGTGGATTATATCTGAGAAAATGACCGTGACCAGTTCATGCGATTCAGGTTCCACTTTTTCGCCGTTCTTGATTGCATTGGCAATATGCCTGGGGAACAATTCATAGAGCATATCGCCGGTTCGCTTCCTCTGGTCACGCGTTCCTTCATCGATGGGTTCAGCATCAGACGCACTCATTTCGATTAGCGCCATATCGAGATTGCCGGCCGTGGGCCTGTAAGCTGCATCCGGGCTCCAGCACTTCTTCATAATCTCAACGAACTTTGGTGGAGCCGCTTCGGGGATCTCTGGTCGCTTGTTTACACGCCGATTGCAAACCCCTCGGATGACTTGGCGGTAATCTTGCCCATCATAGGGACTCTTTCGTGCATATATTTCATATAGAATGACACCAACACTGTACATGTCGCAAGCAGTATCGTATTCCTTTTCACCCCGCAAGTATTCAGGCGCCATCCAGTAGGGAGTTCCGGAGATACGGCCAGTACGTTTGGTACTGGAACCGGTAGGAAATTGAGAAGACTCAGCAAGATTAGTACAAAGCAAGATAATTCCAATAAATAGCACGGCGGGAGTCTTCGTACCTTAAACCAAAATCACAAAGTTTCGCTCTGAAGCGGTTGTCAATTAATAAATTTCTGCAATTTCAGCGTGGCAATGAGGTTAGATTGAATAGATCGAATTCATTAAGTACAACTCAAAAGGATTCAACCTCAATCACATCCAGCTCAATCAGTGCATGCATCCTATTTGCTGGCTCACCTGGCTTTCAAGTCGCCATGGAGAATCGGCGGCTTCGAGCTATGCAGGTATCGCAGACCCTGAGCAAGCTGCAAGTTTGTAAAGGGGTGTTTGAGTATGTGCATGCTTGAACTGAAAAAAGATCATCGACTACATCAACTCCTCGTGAACTTACATCCCGCGTGATTTGCATGATCAGATCTCCACTAAGGACCATCGTCTCGTTACGGAGTAGTTCATGAAGAGACCCATATTCCATGTACTCCATGACCAACATTGGTTCTATGTTGTGTTTGATGGTGTTTGTTGTGAAAAAGAAGGAAAAGGCAAAGCATGGGTGAGAAGGATACCTAATCAACAAAATTGAATATCTTTCGAGCTGCATTAAATTTCAAAACACAAAAGGAGGCTACACTTACCATGACGGCGGGTGACCACAGCACCCATAACAGTCGTGATGCAAGGGTGGCGAAGTCGAGCTAGAACTCTCATTTCACGATGGAATTCTTCCTTGCGCCTAGCTCTTTGGCTGAACCAGGGGCACAGAGCTTCTCCCATGTATGCCCCAGTGGAAGAAACGCTTGAATGTCCAAGGATTGCTTCTTGAACACGGGATTTGCGGTTCTTCTGCAGCCACGGGAACACCTTTGCCCACTTGCTCTGCTTTCCTCCGAAATCTTCGGTCATGAAGCCAATCGTAAAGTGATCGCTAAAGCGGGAAGCGTTACCAAGGATGCTTCCCATCTTGGATCGACCTCCGGCAGCCTCAATATCCTTTTGATTTTGGCCAGAGTCGTCGTCCGAGGGCGTGTTAAACCCGTCGATTGAGGCGACCCCATCGTTGCTATAGGTGCTAACGGCACCTTGAGAAGCACCGGCTGTGGATCTCTTCGAGCCGCCTTTGCTGAACTGGACGGCTTTCTTAATTGCTACTTTTGTGCCTCGGTATTCCTGCGATGAAGAAAATAAGTTACAAAATGGACGAATAAGCCTGGCACTCCTTGTAGGGGAACAAATAATCATTTGCAAGTAAATAATTCTCTTACCCCAAGAAGGACTACCCCGAAGCTTCCTTGTCCAATCACTTCCACAGGATCATCGAAGTGGAGTTCGTCAAGGTCAACCTGCCACATTTCATCATTCTTGCGATTCTTGTATCCAGCGTAGAAACATCCGGCTATGGACAATATGCCAAATCCTACAACCGACCCAATTATGGCAAAGATTGCGTTGTTAACGCATTTGCCGCCAAGGGGCATGGTGTCTGCACCGCAATCACAACTGCCGTCATCGTCCGCGACCATACCGCGTCCTAAGAAAGAAAAGGACAAGGTACGCATAGAATGTAACGGAGAGAGAACAAGTGCGAGTTAGTGAAGGCTGCCAACGAACAGAATTGTCAAGCAGACAGGGACTAACCTGGAAAGTCGACATCGCACTGTCGCTCGACAATCTGTAGTCGTATCGGCGATTCAGAAATTTGCTCTCCGTTGAAAAAGATCTCAATAATGTCCACGCCAATTTCCCCATGGGACCAAAGGAATTGATATGTGTATGGGTGTATTTCTTCAACATCCAACACTATTTTCTCGCGGTCCAGATGCATCAGCACCTCGACTTTGACATTTTCTCTCTTCCTGTTGTCGACGGCGTGAAACGTAATCTCCTTGGTCTGCTCAGCCTCGCCGCATAAGCTCATCTTCTCACAGCCATGTCCGGCTTTGTCATTAGAGTCACCAAAGTACTGAAACACGTCCACATCAAATGCTTTGATGCATGGCTTGCAAAAGCATTCGTATTCCTCTTTGCATGCCAACCCCACCGTCTCGCACGACTTTTCGAATGCTTCTCTAGGAATCTTGTACGTCCCTTCGGGACAGACTGTCAGCAGGGTTTACTTTCTAGTTAGTGAATTAGTTCCAGCAAAGTCACACACCATCAATTTTGTAAGAGTCACTTACAGACGCTCGCGTACAGATCGTCACCCGTTACACAGCGGAGCTCGCCTTTACTACCAGTGTTTCCAAGTATACCGATCTCTTCCAGTGTGGTTCGAACCCCAAAGTATGACCTGGCAGTTCGAAAGCCAGTAAAGGAACCGCTCGCAGAGGCTTGGCTGGCGAGGTTGGCGATTTCAGGAGTTGTATCACATCTCAAATGCTCGTTCCACGTGACCGCCAGCTTATGATCTTGAAGAGCCAGAAGTGCATTCTGAACTTCGACGGAAACCGACTGGTCTACGTGGTCGAGCGCCGCCACTGGCCATTCGGGGTGGAGGTCGGTGGAAGACATGAAGGGGAACATGGTTCCGTCATCTAGGCTGTGTGTCATTGAATCGATGACCTTGAACGTATCTGCGGCGTGACGTGGCGCAGTGGCATGGCGGCACGGTGAGGGTAAGGCCATATTCAAGAGCGTAGGCGAGCTTGAGAACACGAACAAAACAGGCCATACAAAAAAGCGCCTATAGTGGGTTGCAAAACTTACCCTCGTCCAGGAAGTTGCCATCCTTGTCCGTGTAGCGCTCGATCTGATCCGTGCGGGCAAAGCCAATCTCAAAGTCCCCATCCAGGACGCCTTCGACGATGAGTCGTTCATTGTGGGTAAAGACGACCTGCTTGGGATCAGCCACCCAGGATATTCCATCTATATCAAGTTGACGGAACTGTGAAAGACCTGCTCCCATGGAGGTGATGGATCCGGCCCCAACACTTTTGCCCTTGACGCTCTCTGTGCTGTTAATATCATCTCTCCCTGCAAAATGCGCAGTAAAGAAGTGGGATACAGTGAATTTATGATGAGTCATTGACCTGTTCGGATGGTCTTCACGAGATGAACACAGAACAATCACAACCACTGATTTGTGGCCTTATCAAACATACCTGCAAGGGCAAACATAACTCCCCTGGCAATTACAATAATGGCAAGGGTTAATTACAGCATCATTGAGTATCAGCGCAACTCATTCCTCCCGAATATTGTATATGCATAAACTTACCCATATTCATCTAGGTCGTAGGAGTAACCGTGAGCTTCGCGGTGATTGATGATCGTGACAAGCGCTTGTGCGTATTGTTCGGTTGCCATGCACGAAAAGACTGAGGCACTGGCAAACATAAAATCTACCTCTTCTAAATCCGCCAATTCCATGAGAGACGATAATGTGACCGGGACTACCTCGAATTCCGCGGGAGGATCAAATTTACGCCCCGCCGTTGCCGTAAGGTACTTGGCAAAGACATTGTCGTACATGACATGCACCTTATCGTCGCCTTCACTCGAGTAGACTCCAACACGGTATATGGGTTTGTGGATACGTTCATTAAAGATTTGGACTGTGGTTGTACAACCGTTTTCGTCTTGCACAATTTTGAAAGGGTGACTATAACAGAAGACGATCCGGTGAAGGATAAAGAGGGAAGAATTGGTTGTCAGTCATTTTCAAAACACTGCAAGAAAACCCAACGTATAAAAACTCAGACTGTACCTGTGGTGGGTGTGGTTGATATCAGCGTCGCCAGCGACAAGCACAGTTGTAGACTGGAACAGAATGGCAGTGAGTGTCACCACTTTTAGCCAGTCGGAGATGCCTCGAGTTGCTTTCATCATTGATCGGTTATTGGTTTCTTTTAAAAAACACTCAACAGTTGCCTTGCATTTACGTTTTGCTGTTTTGAATTTCGATGTTATGGCTGCAGCACGCAAAAATAGAATCGAATTGTGAGGGATCGATGACAAAAGCACGAGAAGCCGTCAAGACATTTTCCGACGCTCTGATGTCCCGTAGGAAGCGGTCAGTGAATACATTGCAGTAGCTATGGCGGCAACCACAATACGGAGTAGTCAATTTCAGGGAAGCAAACATACTGGAGTTTAACTTTTTTTTAAGAAGCAAAGGGTTTTTTCACCCTTGTGGCGTTCTTTTTCACCCTCAGTCTTGTTCTTATTTTCGCGTAAGTTAATGTTCAGTGTTCTTCAGCGACAGAGAATGACGTCTTCAATGAGAACTTGTAGGTGCAGTACAAGTACAAGTACCAATACGGGGGGTGGCGGCGTCTTCTTGGAGCTTCATTCCTGAAGAACTATACAGTACATACTACGCCAATGGTGTCACAGGTGCCACCATTCACCATTGATTCATTGTTGCGTACTATGCTGCTGTACTACGAATTTTAAGTGCCACTATACGAATATTGACACTGAATGACGATGAAGAAGGACATTAAGAACATCTGGAAGCGAACCTTTTCGGGAAAGCCTTGACTCCTCCTCTATGACTGTGCTTCAATACTCATCTACTCGAGTACTCTGAAGTACATACTCCAGTAGTAGGGGTAGTACCTTGCCCGCTGATTCGAATTCTCACGCTACCTTAACTCGTTACCCTACTACTGCTACTAATAGACTCTACAGTAGAGTCTAGAGTTAGGTAGCTCTGGTTGCTAACTAGTAGCTTAGTTTGGATAGTACCGGAGTACGTACAAACGTACTGTACTGATGGAGATGTGCGGTTATTAGCTAGTAGTACGTCAGTGGGACGCTACTGGGGTACGCACATAACAAACTTTCTTCTCATTTGATCTGCACTGTTCGTGTTCACTTCAATAATAGTCACGCTTACGGAACGGAGGCCGTTCCCTTAACGCTTTCATGCCGATGCGAACAAACAAAAAGAACTTTCTGACTACATCCTTTTTGTCAGCCAAGGGAAACCAAAGCCAAGACACTGCTACTCTAGCTAGCTAGATGCTAGGGGCACAGGTGAATAACCCTAAGAGGAAATTCAAACACCCTCACATCACATGCACCATTTTTGAAACGCCTCACTGTTGCAAAGGGGTTTTGTGCCTCAAGTGAGGATTTTTGGACCCCCTCAACCAAGATGAGGGTTTCGCACGCATCACTGCTGTCATCAGAGGGGTTTTCAAAGTTTCTTCAAAGTTTCTTCACCACAAGTGAGGGTTTTGACAAAAAGAAGATGATTTCTTTGAATCCGCACCCCTTGAAAGAGGGTTTTGGAGAAACCAAAACACGACACGCCACTTTTTTGGGTTGAACGGCAACTGTCATTCCGGTCTGCGTCGACTGAGTGATCCGGCTTCTGCTGCTTCTCCAGGGTGCTTCTCAACACTCAGCCTGGACAGAGTTTGTTGTGGCCATGCTGAAATGACATTCTCAAATTAGCACCTTTGGTTTGCAACAGAAGATGCAACCTTGGTTAATTGTTTTCAATCTGTGCTCCCAAATGCCCTGTGACTCTGAAAAAAGAAAAAAAGAAGAAAAAAATTGAGCGTTTCAATGTCGCTCAGCCCTTCAGTTGTCTCTGTTTGTGTTCATGCTTGAAAGGGGCACCATGGCATTTGTTGGCAAAATGTGTTTGTTTTTGGACTTTTTGTGATCTGGACATTGACGTCTCCAACAGCCAAGACACATCTAAACTGCTTTGATGGCGTGCACCAATGGCACCACCCACATCACTTCCCCCGCAGAACCTCTCTTTCTAAGGGGTGTCACACAATTTTGTTCATCGTTGAAAGACAAGCTTCCTTGCTCCTAAGTTTTTTCTTTGTCTTATTTTTTGAAATGATCCTACTTTTTTTGTGGCCTACCACTCAGACCATCATGTTCACAGAGACATGGACTTTGCATTTAACATGCAATGCCCAAACAGAACAACATTGAGCTGATGCTTCACATTTTTAGCGGGTGGGCTTCAAAGAGAGCGTGTGCACAACTCATCTGCTGACAGCTCCAAAGATCTCAAAACAAATGACATCTTGCTCTGGATCCTGTGCGATGGCTGCAAACATGCTCTCACATGTTTACCAACCCTGATGTGGACTTGAACGTTTTGCACACTTGTGATTGTGACCCATTCATGCATGACAATGCGTCATTGGAGATTTCCACTGTTTTGGCACCATGTTAAACCCACCATCCAGAACAACAACAATTATATGGTGCAGTAGACTAGTAACTGGCAAGACATGAACCAAAAGACACCCCTCGTGTAGTTTTCCCTTTTTCTAATTTGAGATTATAGCTAGTAGTAGACCCACAGTTCCTCCATCAATCAATGGGCTGTCTTTGCCCATCCCATGCGCACGCGCTGCGGCATTCAAACTGCCACTTTGCACCGGTTTGAAAAACAAAAAGCTACTTGTGCTACAGCACTTTTGAGCCAGCCATCAGCAAAATCTATCTTTGCACTTTTCCATCCGTAAGCAACAAAACAATCATCGCCATGGTGAAAAAGACGACCCGCAATCGCCACAGCAAGGTCCATCACAACAACAATAGCCACCAACGACGACGGACTACTACTAATAATAGTAGTCCTGCGAATGGTGTTGGCAAGCCCCCACTTCAAAGTTTCATCTCGTCGATAATTTGGTTTTTAAATCACAGTCCCATACCGATTGCCTTGAGTCTCTTTATCTTTTTGGTCCTTTTGGCCAGTCCTTCCTTTCTTCAATTGCACAATTACAATGTTGTGCCGCTGTCCAATCAAGATGATGCTCCCATGACGACAACCCATTTGAGTCTAGAGTTCTCCTCGTCGTTTCTTCCCGAGGGAGTGGTCAATGCCCTCAATTATATTAGTAGTAGTATGAGCAGCAATCCATCTTCCTCCTCCAACAGTACGACGACAATCACAAGCATTGAAAATGACAATGAAGAAAACACCCTTGAAAATAATGACAATACAGAAGCAGCGAGTACTCAACTACAACAACAACCAGAAAAGAGGACACCACCTTCCCTGGAAGAAGCTGTCATACCACCCTCCCGATTCGAAGCCATGGGACCTGGATGGGATTACGAACCTCAAAATTTGGACTTTTTTTGGAAAAAAATTGGGGATCGACCCTTTATGAAGGAATTTTATCCTCTCCTCAGCAAATTCGAGGCGGTCTTGGATGTCGGAGCTCGAGGATACAATCGTGTCTGTCATACGCTCATTAATTCCACGTCGACCTTGTATTACCAATTGGAGCCGCATCCACCCAAGGCCGGTGTCGACAATGATGGATTACTCCAAGCGAAAATGCAAGAATTGCCATTGGTATATCCGCAATTTAAAGGCTACTTTGATGTCGTGGTGGATATGGGCGTCTTTGGATGGGATGGCGTCCAATCCTTTTACAATTCCACCGAAGAACGACATCAAGCAACGGCCGATTATATTCAAGGCGTCTTGTTTGCTTTGAAACCCAATTCGAACACGAGCATGTGGATGTTAAAGACCGACGATGGTTGGGTTCCCGATGCCAAAATTATCTGGCAAAAGTATATTGATCCCTACTTTGAACCAAAAAGTTTTCAAGGGTACGAGTCGGGATACAAATCGGGACATCGGGCCAAGCGTTGGACGAATTACTTTTTGTATCCAAGAAATCCTCCTTTGTTGGCATCACCCTCTGTAGGAGTAACAGTAGCAACGGATGCTACACAACAAGAACAAATGCCACAATCATCACTGCCCACGCAAACGGTCAAGAGCAACCAGAATCTCGTGGCTACCGAAAACCGAATACCAGGAAACGAAGACTGGACCTTGACCAATTCGGCATTGGAGCATGAGATTGAAGGATACATGTCTCATACCAGTATTAACAAGGGAGAATTCATATTACTCTTTCACAATACACAAGCACCACAAGTCACCATCGAAGTCTTTCGAACGGGATGGTACCAAGGACGAGGAGCACGACGAATGTTGGGTCCCTTGACCATTACGGGTGTTTCCCAAGTGATTCCTCAACCGGATCGTGACGGGACTGTAACTTGTCAATGGAAAGAGCCCTTTGTCCTTCATACCAAACCAGTCGTGAAATTTAATGAGGAGACCAATACCATGGGCTTGGGAACATGGACGACGGGTGTGTATTTGGTACGCATGACCGAGTCGATGGGGCAAAAACAAAGTTATACCATTTTTGTGGTACGTGACGATGACCATGCGAAATCGGCGGATATTGTCTTTCAACTACCCGTCAATACGTATCAAGCCTACAATTTTTGGGGTGGCAAATCCTTGTACGGACATTCCAGTACCCGACAACAACGAGCCCGAAAAGTGTCCTTTGATCGACCCTATGCTCGTAGCAATAATATCGATGCCGCCTATGGCAATGGCGCCGGAGAATATTTGTCCAATATAGCACCCATCTTTCCGGAATATGGTCTCAATTCGAGCGCGTCGTGGAATTACAATATGGTGCGTTGGTTGGAACGAAGCAATTTGGATGTTTCGTACATTACCAATGTCGATACGCACCGTCAACCATTGCATACTGTACCAGACTATCGTCCCAAGTTATTCCTGACACAAGGTCACGATGAATACTGGTCTCATGAGATGAGGGACAGTGTAGAGGGGTTACGGGATAAGGGAACGCATTTGGCCTTTTTAGGATCGAATACAGCCTATTTTTCCATTCGCATGGAAGAAGGACCACCCAATCCAAATATCGATGCCAGCTTATTATCGTCTTTACCACCCCGGGAACCACGACTCCAAGTATGTTACAAACGAAAACAAGCGGACCCCGTTAAGGATCAATTCCGTTCGGTTCCCTTTCGACAAACGCGCCCCGAACGAGATATGATCGGTGTCGAATATGTCTCGGATCCGCATGAAGAGGATTTGATTGTCAAAAATGCGCAGCATTGGATATTTGAAGGTACCGGTGTCTCCGATGGACATGTGATTCCAGGCCTTTTGGGATATGAGGTGGACAATATGCTACAACCTACCACTGCCGATGGATATACCATTACCCCCATTTTTGAAACCCCGGTCCAAAACAAGGGTCAAAAACGACCTGGACAAGCAACCATTCTTTGTCATGGTACCATTTATACCGCCAAAAGTGGTGCTCATGTCTTTGCTTCGGGAACCATGTTTTGGAGTTGGGGACTCGATGACTATGGAGTGGAACAAAGAGCTCGATCCTCCCGGCTGAGTAGCGTCATTGAAAACGTAACATGGAACTTTCTCAAGGCCATTGGCATTCAAAAGAACGTATAAAGTTTTTTTAAAAATACATGGCATCTCATCTCTAGCTAGACATTATACATCTTGAT
>Ga0163149_10006358_pt1 | contig 12148 bp, 9 predicted proteins | sample OliLakLV19MP5G1_FD_148604 | JGI IMG/M metagenome (GOLD analysis project Ga0163149, IMG submission 148604) | Freshwater microbial mat bacterial communities from Lake Vanda, McMurdo Dry Valleys, Antarctica - Oligotrophic Lake LV.19.MP5.G1 | ecosystem: Environmental > Aquatic > Freshwater > Lake >...
AGCAAACTGAGCCGAGCCGAGATAAAATGAAGCATAAAGGCTAAAAAGACAAAGGAAACTACTAAAAATATTTTCGAGGATTTAGATGTATTTTCATTCCTAAATAAATAGTAAGCCAGAAAACTTGCGAATAATAAAAAGAAACTAAAGGTGTGGTGGATAATTTTGAATGGAATGATGAATGTGTACAACATATCAATAAAATTTCGCCAAGTAGGGTGAATAAATTCAGCTCCATGATTTAAAATTATCAAATCATAATATTTGTAAAGTACTACACAACAAAGTGCAAAAGACATAGCAATAAATGCCTTGAAAAAGAGAAAAAATTGTTGCTGCTTTAGCTCTGGCAATAGCATTATCACAATCCCATACACAGGCAGCATCATTTTGAACTGCATAGCATATTTAATATTGTGATACACTTCTTGTTGAATAGCCAATGAAATTCCATAAACTATATAAATACAAATCCAACACAAAAATGGGATAAAATTTCTGGTTTTCAGCTCTTTAAAACCTGTTAATAAATGCTTGAGCAGAACACAACCAGCCAAAACGGCCACAGCAATACTAGGAATGGCCATGTGGCCAATAATGGTAAAGTTCGAGCCAATAATGACACAAAGAGCCAATGGAATCAAAAAATCTACAAGTTTTGTAGCTATAGTTTTTAACATGCTAAGGTTTGAAAATTAAGTTTTGAAATCTTAAAAATTCTTTGAGTATATACTCAGGAAATGATTCATTGATGCCAACATATTTAATGCTCAGATTTTCGTCATACAATCCTTTGCCTGCTGCAATTCTAGATTTAATTCTTGCAGGGTTTTTAAAATCATCAAGATTATGCTCTGTGTGAGCATAAGCGTTTATTTTTTGGATTACCTTTTCTACACCACCCAAATAGGCAAAGTGCCAGCCACCATCTGTTATCAAAGTGCCGTCTGTATATTTTTTTATATCCCTTCGCACGCGTAGCTTCTGTATGCTTTTAAAATCTTTAAATTGGCACATCACTGTTCCGTTCCACCATGCAGGCTCAGTTTCGTTGCTAGGGTTTACTTCCAATCCATTCAGATAATAATAATAGTGTCGCATTTGGAAAACTTTAAATCCTTCTAATTTTTTGAATGCTTCAACTTTGGTTGCGCTGGGTATTTCATCAATGTCAGAATAAAGAATAATATCGTTTGGATTGCAATTTTTTAAGGCTTGTGCTATCTGGTCTTTTTGGTAATTGTCGTAATCCCAAGCCCTGGGCACTCGAAATTTGTAGAAAAAGCCAGGAAATTTATCTACTACAATATGCTCAATTTTATGTAAAAATGGCTGGAATCTGGCTTTGTTTTCTTTGAAGTACAATGGTTTGGGCTTTTTTTGAAAAGTACGCGTAGCCTCTACCAATACAAATTTATCTACTACTTTATCTAATTCATAGAGCCTAATTTCGAGCAGATCGAGTTCGTTGAAGAAGGCAAAGCAATCGTAAACCATTGTAAATGTTGGATTTTAAATGTTGAATTTTAGATTTGAAGTTTTAACTACCAACCCCAACCTGCTTTTCAGAAAGCTTTAGAATGAGGATAAATTCATTTGTCCAATCTTGACCCAAATATGAATCAGGTCTGTTTTTTACTTTTGATGAGTAAAGCATATTTTGCCACCAATTGGGTTTGAAAATTACCATATCCATTCTTCTTTTATTGCTTGGGCATTGAGATAATTTACTTATCCAATGTATTTTTCCAGCTAAAATATTATTTACAAGTGCTGAATCGAACGATTTTTCTTCCGCTAATATCCATATTTCAGTTTTTTGATCCGGTTTAAATACATCGCCAAACCGCAATATTCTTGGCTCCATTACAGTTGGATGCGAGGCAAAATAAGGCAAGAACCTTCCCTTACGATATCTTTTTTCTTCTTTTGCTGTTGCCTTACCAATTTGTTCGTCTGCATTATAGAGTTTATGAAAATCTGCTTTTTTAAGTCTGTAAATACTTTCTTCTCGTACGTGCCCATAATGATAGATGAAAGCATTACTGCAAAATACTTTTTGACAACCTTCAAATCCTTGGGCGTCTTTTATGCTTTTGATATTGCTGTGTAGTTTAATAGCTCTTACTTCAATAGGATACCATTTTTTTCCTACAGCCAACTGGTTGTGATTCAGCCAGAAATGTTTGTATCGAAAAGCTACTGCATCGAAACCATTGTCATTTGCATAGGAAATATCTTTTTTTATTAATTCATAGTCATTTTCATGAATTACCTCATCTGCTTGCAAATAAATGGCCCAAGCATTTTCGATAGTTTCGTCCGCTCTTAATATTTCAAGTGCAAGATTAGTTTGTTGAGAAAGTATAAGCCCAGATTCCCGAAGGCTTTCATCCCAAATGGTATTTATTATCTTTATATTGGGGAGATTAGAGACCAACTTCTCAGTTTCATCTTCTCCTTTACCTAAAGCTATGTAAATAGATTCCACTAAAGGTTGCAGTGAAGCCAAGCTTTCTTGAAAGCAATAATCGTATTTTACTGCATTTCGAAGAAGTGTAAAACCAAATATTTTTAAAGTATCGCTCATTGACAATAGCTTATTAAAATCTAAATCTTTTTGAATTTGACTGAATTATTGAGACCGGAACATGGGGATTAATAGCACGGTTTTCAAGTATTTCTTGATAGTATTTGATATAATTTTCCGCCATTATACTGGCATTAAATGTATCGCATACATATTGATTGCATCGTCTTCTATCATAAGAATTGATATTTTTTAAAGCATTATCATAATCGTCTTTGTTGTTAGACAAAAATCCAACTTCTTTAGTAATGATTTCAGGTAAAGCACCGTATTTCGAAGCTAGAACAGGGCTACCAAAATAAAGGCTCTCTATAACGGCAAGTCCGAAAGGTTCATGCCAAATTACAGGAAATAGCAAGGCCATTGATTTATTGATGATTCTATATTTTTGCTCCCCACCCAAGGAGCCTTTGTAAGTTACACTCTCATAAGATTTGCTAAAGTCGTACCATTTTTTAGCTGGTTTATCTGAGCCAATTACTTGTAAAGGAAGTTTTGCCTTTTCAGCAATTGAAATGCATCCTTTCAGATTTTTTTCTTTTCTATTCTGTGCTAAAAATAATAAATGTGTACGCTTAGCATTCCAATCTACATTTCCATACTCATTTATATCAAGCCCGTTGTGAACAAAAGCAACAGCACCATGCCTTTCTGCATGGTTTTTAGATACGAACACCGTATTTAAATCGAAAATCTCTTTCGGCTTTCCATTGCCATGCACTGTAACTATAAATGGCTTATTGAGACTTTGTCGCAATGGAAAATGTACATGAATGATGTCAATTTTTTCGGGAATTTGAGAATCTATACTTCTTGATGAATCAAACTTTATAGCTTTTGCAAACCCAGTTTCAACAACTTCATCGGCCATAATTGTAATATTATGTCCTTTTTGGTGAAGTGCCTTTGCCAGCCACCACACTACTCTTTCTGTGCCTCCATATTCAGTTACTGGTATTTTCCCACGTGAGAGTAAAAGTATGTTCATATTGTTAGGAATGTAAAGGGGCTGATTTTGGGAAATTAAGGCTAATGGTACTCATTATCCAAAAGTTTTTAAATAGCCATTTTTGAACACTTTTGATTTGTTTATTTGGGAATGCTTGCTCTACAACTTCAAAGTTCCAGCCCCATTTCTGACGAAAATATTGCTGATTTGCCACTCCACCGTCTGATATTATAGAGCTTCTGGTAATTCCTACCATATGGAATGCTGAAACAGATCCTATTGTCCCGGTAGCAATTCCCTTCACTTTTGCTCTGAACAAATAATCATATTCTTCTAGGGATACCCAGAAACGCTCATCAAACATTCCAACGGTAGTAAAGTGTGATTTTTTTCCAAATAGTATCACACCTGTAAACGCACCATGTCTAACTCTACCTATATTTTTTTTGATTAAAAAATGCCAGTCTTTTTTGCCATCAAGGAAATTTGTAATGTTGTAATCAGATTTGCACATCCTCGATTCTACAACAAATGGGGTTGAAATTCCAAGTTTGTAAGTTTCAGAATTCTTTATCATTTCTACATCCCAGTCGGGCATCATTACACAATCGTTATTAAGTATGCAAATGTATTCTTTTGTAGAAAGTGATAAGCCTTTGTTCCAAGCCCGAGCGACACCCGTGTTTTCTATTTCAGTAATGATTGTAAAGGTATGTCCTGCTTTTTCTGCTTCAGATTGCAATTCTCTCAACCCTAATTTCGTCTCATTGTCGGAGTTGTTGTCAATGATTATCCATTCATGTTTAAGTGTGCAGTGAATAATATTAAGCTGAATACATTCTCTAACTATGGCTATTTTATTGAAGATGGGTATAATAATGGAAACTTTCAACTCAAACACTTTTTGATAATATCAAATTAATACTTTTGTAAAACTAAATCTTAATATTGAATAGGCAAATACTACTATTTATCATTTTTCCCATATCCCAATTAGGCACTTCCGATTTACATCCCTCGGTCATAAGAAATGCCTTCCTCGAACCCTGTTGTATTCATGCAGCCTGTGTTTTAGTTTGTTATACTATGATATTCTCTACATTATTCACAAAATAAAACTTTTGAAAATGCTTAAAATAAATGAAATCATTCTCAACTTAAAGCAACAAAGATTTAAGTATTTAGCTTTTTTGATTATTATAATATTTGCTTTTTTAAAAGCTATAAAGGGTGGCGATTTCGATGTATATCTTGATGCGGCTCAAAAAATGATGAATCATCAAAATATATATGTAGCCCCATTTATTAAAAATTTGCAATACTACTATAGCCCGTTTTTTGTTTTTTTGCTAATCCCATTTTCCTATTTGCCTTTTTATATTCCCGAATTTTTTTGGTTGCTTCTTTGTGCTTTTTTCCTATTCCGAATTTGGGAGTTATCAATAGTATATTTTGATATTTCAAAATTTTCAAGCCAGCAACTTATGCTTTGGGGCTCAATTACATTCTTTCTCATACTAAGGTTTATACTATATAATTTTGGAATGATTCAGCTCACTATATTTCTTTTGTGGGCTTCCATAGAAAGTTTGCATTTACTTAACAACAAAAAAGATGTACAAGGGGCTGCATTACTAGCTTTGGCAATGAATATTAAGTTATTGCCCTTACTTTTTCTTCCTTATTTGTTTTATAGAAATTATGTAAAAGCTGGTGTATTCACTCTTATCATTTTTCTTTTCTGCCTTATTTTCCCTGGAATATTTTTGGGAATGGAATACAATTTACAAATGCATTATGAATGGTGGAAAGTGATTAATCCTTCAAATAAAGAACATTTACTTGAGGCAGGAATGGGTACGCATAGCTTGGTAAGTCTTGTTCCTGTGTATATTACAGATACTTGGGAAGCCTTTGGTATAAAAAGAAACTTAGTTAATCTAAATTATGAAACTGTAAAAATAATAGTCGAGCTATGTAGATTAACATTAGTGGCTTTAACACTATATTTTTTAAGGACAATGCCATTTGTAAAAAACAAATCATCACAGAAAACCTATTGGGAGGTATCTTATATCTGTTTAGTGACCCCTTTGCTATTTCCTCACCAACAAAAATATGCTTTTATGTATGTTTTTCCATCCGTTATTTATCTTACCTACTACATAATTACTGAATGGCAGTTAAATATCAAACGTGCAAAATGGCTTTTGGTATTTTACATACCCGTATTTATTGAATTTTCACCTATTATCGGTAGCGATATTATTGGAAGGAGTTTGTATCAACTGTTCGACTATTTCAGAATACTTTCTTTTGCAACACTTTTTCAAATTGTGTTTTTAATGATTTGCGTGCCAAAAAATTCGAATAATTCAACCCTTGAAATAAGTGAAAGTTAACATTGATGTATCAGGATTGAATGGGCAGAAACTAACCGGAGTTGGGGTTTATGTAGTCAATTTGATAAAGGCTTTGCAAGCAATTAAGGAAATCAAGTTGAGTGCTTCGTATAGAATATCAAGAATAAAGTATCGTAAAGCAATACAAGAAAAAGTCGATATTTCACTAAGGGTGCCTTATAACCCACTTATATCAAACTTTCTACCCAAACCCTATTCTATTTTTCACGGGCCTGATTATTGGATTCCCAATACCAAATTGGTAAAAAAAGTATTGACCATTCACGATTTATCAGTATTTCATGATGGGCTGTGGAGCAAAGAATTTGCAGACTATGGGAAAATGCGAACGGCCCAAATGCTTACCAAACACAAGCCTGACCAAATTATAGTGGTATCAGACTTTGTGAAGGGAGAATTGCTAAATCGATTTCCAACTTTTGAGGAGATTACAACTACGGTTTACCACGGAGTAAATCATTTTGCAAGCCCATTGTCAGAGAAGAAAAAATTAGAATTTCCATATATACTTTGTGCAGGTACTATTGAAGTTAGAAAAAATTCATCGCGATTGGTGCAAGCTTTTGATAGGATAAGCTCAAAATTTCCTAATTTAAAATTAGTATTTGCAGGTGGTATAAGCGGGTACCAAGGTGCAGAAATAGCCGAAGAAATAATTAAGATAAAAAATGTAATTCACCTTAATTATGTAGATAATGAAACCATGCAAAATCTAATTCAGTACGCAGAGTTTGTGGCATATCCTTCGGTTTACGAAGGTTTTGGATTTCCAATTTTAGAGGCTATGAACTTAGGCACTCCTGTTCTTACTTCCGATTTCGGTGCCATGAAGGAAGTATCAGATGGCAAAGCATTTCTTGCCAATACGTTGAATGTGAGTATGTTAGCAGAAAGCATGGAGGAGCTGCTCAAAAATGAAACACTCAGAAAAAAGCTTTCTGTTGATGGGCAGGAATATGTAAAGGGATTTACCTGGCAAAAGTGTGCCCAAGAAACAATTGAGGTATATAAAAAAGCAAATGAAGTTTAATATTGGAATATAGCAATTTATGAAAATAGCAATGCTTTGTTGTTCTAATGCTTGGGGTGGCCTTGAAATCAATATTTTTAAACTTTGCTGTTGGCTGCAAGAACGTGGAAATAATGTGTTATTGATTGCGAGTGAAGATTCCAAAATTGCTCAAAAGGCAAAGGAAGCTAATATTAGAATTGAATATTTGAATTTGTCAAAATCCAAGTTTTTGCATTTTGTCTCAGTTTTCGGCTTAATAAAAACACTTAAAAAACACCAAATACATAATCTTATAATTGGGCATTACAGACAATATTATTTGGCTGTTTGGGCAAAATCTTTAGGTTTTACAATCAAGATAAAGCTACTCTATTTGCAGCAAATGCGGATGAATGTAAATAGAAAAAACCCTTACCATGCTTATTATTTCAGTAGAATTGATGCTTGGCTTACTCCTTTGAAATATTTGAAAGATGAGTTGATAGTGAACACTACGCTGAAGGAAGGCCAAATACACCTGCACCCATTATGCTGCGACACCAAAAAATTTACAAATGCAAATGCCATTAGAAGTGAAGCAAGAAAGACTTTTAGACTTAATGAAAATATATTTTTGGTTGGAATTGCGGGTAGGCTTGATAAGGAAAAAGGTCAGAAATATTTAATAGAGGCTATAAAACTATTAAAGGATAGAAATATCATAATCTCGGCTCTAATTGTGGGGGAAGAATCAGTTGGCGGAACGGGCTATTTAGCCGAATTGAAACAAACAACTTCCTCACTTGGAGTAGAAAATCTAATAATTTTCAAGCCCTTTACCGATGAAATTGCCGCTTTCTATAAAGCAATTGATATTTTTGCCATTTGCTCTACCAATGAGCCTTTCGGTATGGTAACAGTTGAAGCCATGCTTTCAGGTACGCCAATTGTGGGTGCTGAAACTGGAGGTACTTCTGAAATTTTGAATGGTGGGCAATGGGGAAATTTATTTGAAGCAAAAAATGCAAAATCTTTGGCAAAACAATTGGAGACTATGTATTTGAAATACCCGGAAGCAGTTGAAAAAGCAGCCCAATTCAAAGAGGATGCCACTTCAAAATATTCGCATAACACATGGTGCGAAAGAATTGAAAATATTTTCAATAATCTATAAACAAGTAAAGCCATCAAAATAAGCGGGTTCAGTATCATCAGAAACGGAGAAAAATTAGGTTATCCTTATTTGGAGGCCATTAAATCTGTATTGCCTATATGCGATGAATTTGTAATAGTTGTGGGTAAGTCTGAAGATGACACTCGACAAAATATTGTAGCTATTGAAAGCCCTAAAATAAAAATAATTGACACCGTATGGGATGAGAACTTGCGTGAAGGAGGTGCAATATTAGCCCAGCAAACAGATATCGCATTTCAATCCATTACAGGAGATTGGGGTTTTTATTTACAAGGAGATGAAGTACTGCATGAAAAATATTTAGAAACAGTCGCGAAAGCCATGCAAAAGCACAAAGATGAGATTTTAATTGAGGGCTTGCTCTTTAAATACAATCATTTTTATGGTAGTTATGATTATGTAGCTGCGGCAAGACGGTGGTATAGGCACGAAATAAGAGTGGTGAGAAACGATAAAACAATAAGCTCCTATCGAGATGCCCAAGGCTTTAGAAAAAATGGCAAAAAGCTGAATGTCAAGTCAATAGACGCCCAAATATATCACTACGGATGGTGCAGACCGCCTGAGAAGCAACAATTGAAGCAAGAATCATTTCAAAAATTATACCACGATGATAGCTGGGTAAAAGAAAATGTAGTAGCAGCATCAGCTTTTGACTATAGCACCTTCCAAAAACTTGAGCGTTTTAAAGGAACACATCCACAAATTATGCAGGCTAGAATAGCAAAAATCAATTGGCATTTTAGTTACAATCCAGCCAAGATGCAAGTTTCATTTAAAGATAAATTCATTCTTTGGGTAGAAAAATGGTTTGGATTTAGGCCTTTTGAATACAAGAATTATAAAATTCTATAGTTCTGTAGAAATAAATATTTACTTCATTGTTCCTGATCAATTATTACCCTGCTTCTTAAACTCGCTTTCAATGTTAATTACATTGCTGGTAGCAATTCTGGCATTGGCTGGTATAGGTTGGTCAAAATCTATTTCTGTTGCTTTTCCATCGTTTGTGCCGAGCTGTACCTTGGCTCTTCGAAACATGAGTCGCTTAGCCGTATCGGCACTAGTTGTGTAATAAATGAAGTACTGGTTTCCATCGTCATAAATGGCAGTCTGACTGATGGTCTTTTTCATTTTACCTGCATTTAAGCCTTGAATTTTGGCAGTAATTGACATTTCGGGCAACACTAAATAACCCTTTGGGGCTTTGAATGAGGTGTGCAACACAATAGAACGGGTTTCTTTATCAATAGTGCGCGACACATTTTCGATCTTGCCGATCACCGCAGGAATAGACTTATTGATAAATGCTATTTCCACCTTTTGATTTTCGCTTATCAGTGCCAAATCTTTTTCATAACAATAAACATCTGCCCTAAGCTCGCTCAAATCGATAATTTCGACCAATACAGAACTATTTTCCGCCCTCATGCCGATTTTTGCAGGCATATTGTAAATAAATCCCGAAATAGGGGCTCGCAATATTTTTTCGGTTTTGATTACAGCATTGGCCGGATCAGCTAGATCGTCTGCGTTTACCCCTTGCAAATTCAATTTTGCCCTTAGTGTTTTCTCTAAACTTATAGCATTTTGAAACTTTGATTCTATCAATTGGTATTCCGAAAGGGCACCTACATTAGAATTTTTAAGGGTGGTTTGCCTGTCGAAATCTTTTCTGTAAAAGTTGGCATCGGCTAAGGCAGTCATATAGTCTTGCTGCATTTGTATCAATTCAGTGCTGCTAATGCTCATTAAAGCCTGACCTTTTTGCACATTGCTGCCTTCCAACACAAAAATTTTATCTACCGCCCCTGCTATTCTAGGTGTTACTGCAGCCTCAAAATTGGGTTTCGGAGCTACAATACCATTTGCATAGATGGTTGGGTATATCAATTTGTCTTCCATGGCATTGAGCTGTATCTCCATGAGCGAAAGTTGCTCGGTACTCAGCACAATAGATGGTGGTCCGACAATGGTAGATTTGTTCTCTACTTTGGGTTTTTCTTCACTACAAGCCGCGAAAACAAAGGCAATGGTTAGAAGCAAGCTTATTTTAAATGATGTTGTATTTTGCACGATATTAGGGTGTTAGAGATTGAGTTTAATTTTTCTGTCGTTAAATACGATGTAGAGAATGGGCAATACCACAAGAGTTAAAATGGTTGCGGTTATCAAGCCACCTATTACCACAGTGGCGAGTGGCTTTTGAATTTCAGCACCAGCACCATGCGAAATAGCCATAGGCAGAAATCCCAAAGCAGCAGTTGCAGAGGTCATCAGCACTTGGCGAAAACGCTCTCTCACTCCAGTTTCTACCCTTTGATAAATATTGCCCGAACCATGGCGGTTTTGCACGGTTTTGAAATGGCCAATTAACAATATACCATTCAACACAGCTACACCAAAAAGGGATATAAAACCAATACCTGCAGAAATACTAAACGACATATCGCGAAGCGACAAGGCAAATATGCCTCCTACAGCAGAAAGTGGAATGCCACTGTACACCAGCAAACTATCGCCTACTGTGCCAAATGTGGCATAGAGCAAGCCGAAAATAATGAGCAATGAAATTGGCAATACAATTGAAAGCCGAGCTTTGGCACGTTGCAAATTTTCAAAAGCACCACCATAAGCCAAAGAATAACCATCGGGAAGAGTTATTTCCTTTTCAATTTTCGATTGGGCTTCATTTACTATACTTTCCACATCTCTGCCTCGCACATTGAAGCCTACATTCAGTCTTCTTTGCCCATTTTGTCTGGAAATTTCAGCAGGCCCTTTTTCTATTTTAATATCAGCAATTTCGCGAAGCGGAATCAAAGTGCCATTCCCTGTCGATACTTGCAGGTTCATCAAATCCTCGAGTCCGTTTCTGTCTTCAGTTGAAAGGCGAACAGACAAATCGAATCGTTTTTCGCCTTCATAAATAGTGCCGGCTTTGCTTCCTGCAAATCCGGTCTGAACCAATTTATTTACGCTTTCTACTTGTATCCCATAATAGGATAATATCCTTCGATCATACTTCACCATTATCTGTGGAAGGCCGCCTACTTTTTGTACTTGCACATCGGCCGAGCCTTGCAAACCTGTAAGAATTGCCGCTATTTTATTGCCTACATCAGTCAATTTATCCAAATCATCACCAAAAACTTTGATTACTACATCTGTTTTTGCACCACTGAGCATGTCGTTGAAACGATTGTCAATAGGCTGTGAGAATGAATATATAATGCCGGGAAATTTTTTCAATTCATCCGCTAAAAGCAATGTCAAATCATCTTTTGTATGGGCTTTTTTCCATGTGTCTTTATCATTCAGCGTTACTACCAAATCTATAGCTTCAATAGGCATAGGGTCGGTAGGTATTTCTGAAGTGCCTATTTTGGCCACTACGTGCTTTATTTCGTCAGGATAGTTTTGGATGAAAAGCTTTTGAACTTTGTCTGCAAACAACCTTGATTGCGTAAGCGAAGTGCCCACAGGGTTTCGGATTTCGATATTGTAATCTCCTTCATCGAGCTTCGGGATAAACTCGCCACCCATCTTTGAAAAAACAAAAAAAGCAAAAAACAACAAAGCAAATGCCCCACCAATAATGACATATTGAAACTTAAAAGCCGCTTTCAATATTGGTAAATATCCTCGAAAGAGAAAATCAACAAACTTATCGGAAAAATTTTTGTGCTCTCCATCGTGCCCCTTGAGTATCAGTGAGCTCATCATCGGGATGTAGGTAAGTGCAAAAAGAATGGCACCAAATATGGCAAAACTCACTGCTAAAGCCATTGGAGTGAACATTTTACCTTCTATTCCACTCAAAGTCATAATCGGGAAATACACGATTAAGATAATAAGGCCGCCATAAACTACCGACTTTTTTATCTCGAGCGTAGCTTCGTACACAATTGAGTCCTTTGCTTCCTGATCCACTTTTTTGCCCAAGTTTTTCAAACCAATGGCCATTGATACCACCACACTCTCTACCACAATAATGGCT
>Ga0163149_10006362_pt1 | contig 12144 bp, 9 predicted proteins | sample OliLakLV19MP5G1_FD_148604 | JGI IMG/M metagenome (GOLD analysis project Ga0163149, IMG submission 148604) | Freshwater microbial mat bacterial communities from Lake Vanda, McMurdo Dry Valleys, Antarctica - Oligotrophic Lake LV.19.MP5.G1 | ecosystem: Environmental > Aquatic > Freshwater > Lake >...
GAGGAGCGCGCCGCTCGTCATCGCGTCACGCAACTCTTCCGGGTTCTGTGGGTCGAAGTCGGCGGCGAGCGATTCCAGCCTCGCGGTGTCGATTCGGATGCCACTGGCGAACTCGGTGATCGAGGTGAGCAGTTGCAGCCGCAACCACTTCGCGTGCCGGAACAGCCGGGCATGCGCGAGCTCGCGAACCGCGAGATACAGCTGCACCTGATCGACCGGAATGTCGAGCCCGGCGCCGAACGCCATCGCATTCTGCGGCACGATCGCGGCTTGCTGCTCATCCATCAGTGGGATACCGATGTCGCCACCGGAGACTGCTTCGCTCGAGAGCTGTCCGACGACTTGGCCCAACTGCATCGCGAACAGGGTGCCGCCGACGTTGCGCATCAGTCGACTGGCCCCCGCAATCATGTCGTCGGTCTCTGCGCTGTCGTCTGGCGCATTTTCGCGCAGCACTCCAGTGAGCGATGTCGCGATTGAATTGGCCACCGGCTCAGCCAGCTGAGTCCAGACCGGCATGGTCGCTTCGACCCACTCTTGCCTGCTCATGAGTTTCGGTTCGAGCGTGAGGGTTGTGATCGATGTCACGTCGTCGAGCCAGAGGGACGCCACGTGAAAGGCCTGCTCGAGCTGGCTGCGCTCCGCAGGCAGACTGACGACAGACGTGCGGCTGGCGATCGCCTTCGCCTGATCGAGCGCGAGGCCCCAATTAATGCCATCGCTGCTGTTGTTGAGCGCGTTCTGCAACTGTCCGATGAGTTGGGCTACCAGCGCCGGGTCGTTCGGGAGCCCGGCTGCTCCCGCGAGCTTCGCTGGATCGATATCACCCTTGCCGTCAAGAAAATCCCGAAGCATCTCGCGGAACTCATCTTCGGGGCTCTCCCGGGAATCATCAGGCATGAAAACTACGCTAGCCGTTGGCGAAGTTCCCAGCAGGGTTTTCGCCTAGGCTGGAGCCCCCGCTAGTGCGCCCGTGGCGAACAACGGGAGCTCCCAGAAGATGCTAAGGACACCGTTGGCGCTCAACACCGACCGGTATGCCGACATGGATGGCACGGGAGCATACGAGCACGAGAACGCCGCCGACGCTCAGCCACGCCGCGGCATCGGCATCATCATCGGATGGTCACTGTTGCTGTTCGCTTTGCTGGGGATCTTGGTCGTCGCATCGATGCCAGCGCCGTACGTGATCGAACAACCGGGCCCAGTTTTCGACACCCTCGGCGACGTCACTATCGGTGGCGAGGAGCTACCGATGATTCAGATCCCGCTTCAGGAGACCTTTCCGACCGAAGGCGAACTCAACATGCTCACGGTCAGCGTCAGCGGCAATCGCGAGCAGCCGCCGAGTTGGTTCGAGGTGGCGACGGCGTACTTCGACTCCAGTCGCGCGGTGGTGCCTGTCGACGTCATCTACCCGATTGGCGAGACTCTCGAAGAGTCCAACCAGCAGGGCCAGGTCGATATGGCCAACTCCCAGCGGGAAGCAATTGCGGCTGCACTCACCAACCTTGGCTACGAGTTAGCGAGCACGCTCACGGTCGTCGAGACTGTGGAAGATGGCCCAGCGGCCGGACTTCTGCAGGCCGGAGACGTTGTACTCACTGTCAACGGAGAGTCCTTCCCGGATGTTTCGGGGCTTCGTGCTGCGATCGTCAAGAATGGCGTCGACATACCCGCTGACCTCGTCGTCAGTCGGGAAGGTGAAGAGCTCACGCTTGAAATCACCCCGCAATTGAACGACAGCGTGGATCCGGTTCCTGTCGTTGGGATCGTCGTCAGGTCAAATTACGACTTCCCGTTCGAGGTCGATATTCAGTTGGAGAATGTCGGCGGTCCAAGTGCGGGAATGATGTTCGCGCTCGGAATCATCGACAAGCTCACACCAGATGCGTTGACCGGCGGCGAGAACATCGCGGGCACGGGAACAATCAGCGCAGCCGGTGAGGTTGGCCGTATTGGTGGCATCCGCCAGAAAATGTACGGCGCGCTCGATGCAGGCGCCGACTGGTTTCTTGCTCCAGAATCGAACTGTGGCGAGGTGAGCGGTAACATCCCGGCTGGCCTGCAGGTGTTCGCGGTTGGAACCTTGGATGACGCGCTCACTGTGCTCGACACCATCTCGGCAGGCGGAGACACCTCGCGATTGGCAACCTGCTCAGTGCCATGACCATCGCGGCGCATCCGCAGCAATTCGACGTTAAGATGGACTTGTCCCCGAACATCACAGGAGCTACGCCGTGTCGACAACATCCCCTGCCGCAAGCCGGTCTAGGGCAACCCTGACAGTCACCGCAATCATCATCGCGGTCGTCGTCGTCGGATTCTTCACATTCGCAAGTCTTTACACCGACGTGCTCTGGTTTGACCAAGTTGGGTACCTCAACGTGCTCACGACGCAGTGGATCGCGACCGCAGTGATGTTCCTCGTCGGGTTCTTCGCGATGGCCCTACCGGTCTGGATCAGCATCGAGATCGCGTTCCGATCCCGGCCGGTCTACGCCAAGCTCAACTCGCAGCTTGATCGGTACCAGCAGGTCATCGAGCCTCTTCGCCGCGTTGCGACCTTCGTCATTCCGGCAGTGCTCGGCCTCTTCGCGGGCATTTCAACCGCCGCAAGCTGGGAGACCGTGCTGCTCTGGGTGAACCGCACACAGTTCGGCGCCACTGACCCACAGTTCGGGTTCGATATCTCGTTCTACCTCTTCGAGCTTCCGCTGTATCAGGGCGTTATTGGCTTCGCTTCCGCTGTAGTGCTGATCTGCGGGCTCGCTGCCCTCGCCACAAGTTACCTGTATGGCGCATTGCGCATCACTGGTCGAGAGGTTCGCATCTCACGCACCGCGCGAGTTCAGCTCGCGATCACGGCATCGATCTTCGTCGCGCTTCAGGCGGTCAGCCTTTGGCTCGACCAGTATTCGACGGTCTACAGCGCGAGCGGTGGCTTCCTCGTCACCGGTGCTGGCTACACCGAGGCAAACGCGACCATCCCGGGGCGTGCGATCCTCGCTGGCATCGCCGTGCTCGTCGCCGTGTTGTTTCTAGTGGCCGCAATCATCGGTCGCTGGCGACTCCCGATCATCGGCACGGCCCTGCTGCTTGTCAGCGCACTCGTGGTCGGCAGCATCTACCCGTGGATCGTGCAGCGGTTCCAGGTCGAGCCGAGCGCCCGCACCCTCGAGGCCCCATACATCGAGCGAGCTATCGACGCGACCCGCACGGCGTACGGCATTGCCGACGTTGAAGAAGTTCCGTACAGCGCAACCACTGATGCGACGCCGGGTGCCCTGCGCGAAGACGCCGTGACGACAGCAAACATTCGCATTCTTGACCCCGCGATTGCGCCACTCGCGTTCGCACAACTCGAACAAGTTCGCCAATATTACCAGTTCGCCCCGCAGCTTGACGTCGACAGATACGAGCTCGACGGCCGCATTCAGGACACCGTGATCGCCGTGCGTGAGCTGAACCAAGCCGGCCTTGGAGATTCACAGACCTGGTACAACAACACTGTGGTCTACACCCACGGGTACGGCGTGGTTGCCGCATACGGCAATCAGCGCACGTCCGACGGACAGCCAGTGTTTCTTCAGTCGGGCATTCCAAGCACCGGTCAGCTCGGCGAGTTCGAGCAGGCCGTGTACTTTGGCGAGCGTTCGCCGGATTACTCAATCGTTGGCGCCCCGGCCGGCGATACTCCGATCGAGCTTGACTACCCCTCCGGCGGCGAGAACAGCGAGCAGAACGCCACAACGACCTTCTCAGGCGATGGCGGCCCGGCGCTCGACAACATTTTCAAGAGAATCATCTATGCCATCAAGTTCCAGTCCGAGCAGATCTTCCTGTCGGATGCCGTCAACAATGATTCCCAGATTCTCTACGATCGCAACCCCAAGGAGCGAGTCAAGAAGGTCGCCCCGTATCTCACCCTCGACAACGACACCTATCCAGCCATAGTCGACGGTCGAATCGTCTGGATAGTTGACGGATACACCACCGCGACAAATTACCCATACTCGCAGACCGAGCAACTGAGCGTCGCCGTTGCCGATACCAACACTCCGCTGCCGCCGTTCGCGATCGACGACATCAACTACCTCCGCAACTCCGTGAAGGCCACGGTGGACGCCTATGACGGCAAAGTCACCCTCTACGCGTGGGATGACAAGGATCCGGTGCTCGAGACGTGGCAGAAGATCTATCCATCGACCGTGTTACCTGCCAGCGATATGAGCGCTGACCTGCTTGATCACGTTCGCTACCCTGCTGACCTGTTCAAGATGCAGCGGGCCATCCTCGGTTCCTACCACGTGACCGACCCGGGATCGTTCTATTCGAGTGATGACCAGTGGATCACTCCAGATGACCCGGTGGAGTCGAATCCTGGCAACCAGACCCTGCAGCCGCCGTACTACCTGACAATGCAGGTACCCGGCACGAGCGTCCCGGGGTTCACGCTCTACTCAACATTCATTCCGCGCGGGAGTTCCGACTCAACTCGCAGCGTCTTGACCGGCTACTTCGCGGCCAACTCTGACGCCGGCGACGACTACGGCAAGTTGACACTGCTCACCCTGCCAACGCAGACCATCCCAGGCCCCGGCCAAGTGCAGAACAACTTCCGCACCGATACAGAGGTTGCAAACCAGCTCGCGCTGTTGCAGCGCGGCGAGACCGAAGTGCGCCTCGGCAACCTGTTGACGCTCCCAGTCGGCGGAGGACTGCTGTACGTGCAGCCGGTCTTCGTGCAGGCGACCAGTGGCACGATCTACCCGCTGCTGCGCAAGGTGCTTGTCTCCTTCGGTGATCAGATCGCCTTCGAAGACACCCTTGATCAGGCGCTTGACACCCTGTTCGGCGGTGACTCCGGTGCCCAAGCCGGCGACGGAGCAGTGCCTGTGACGCCGGTCGAGCCCGTCGACCCAACCGCGCCGGTTGATCCGAACGCTCCGACGACACCGACAACACCGACGGTGCCGAGCGACGGTTCGGCATTGGGACAGGCGCTCACCGACTACCAGACTGCATTCGCAGATCGCCAAGCTGCGTATGCGGCCGGTGACCTCGTTGCAGCTGCTCAAGCGGATGCTCGCATGGTCGCTGCAATCGAAAGGGCAATCGCAGCCAGCAACTAGCACCGTCGCGAGCCCAGGTCGGCTCCTCACCGTGTGGTAGTCTTTGGATTACGCCGCGGGGTGGAGCAGTTCGGTAGCTCGCTGGGCTCATAACCCAGAGGTCGCAGGTTCAAATCCTGTCCCCGCAACGAAACAAAAAGCGCAGACTAGAAGCCGTTTTCGGAGAAATCCGGAGGCGGCTTCTGTCGTTTTCGGGTTGTCGCAGGTGCACCAGTGGCTGTTGTGCGCACGCGGGCGCGAGGGCAGAGGCATGCTGGGCCGCTCGAACGGAAGGGGTCAGCCCAGCACCAGCTGCAGGCTTGTCTCGCCGCACGCCACAGCATCGGCCTCAACGTCGGCCCGGAGAATGGACCCAGTCGGGCGGTGGGGATCGGTCGAGACCACGACCCGGTGCGAGGCGTTGATGATTGTCGCGGTGCCTCCGATCGCACGCACCCGCGGGAGGAGCGCGCGCTCGATATCGTTGACGTAGAGGTCGGCGCCTGAAACCCCGATCATCGTGCCCTCGTGCAGTACGGGCATCGTGAGCGTCAGGGTGTAGTCATCGGTGCACAGGTAGTCGACGTACGGCCCCGTGATGTGTGGAGCGAGCGTCGACGCCGGTACCTGCCACCACTCGAGTGTCGTGTAGTCACGAAAGCTCTCAGAGGCAGGGTTCTCCTCTGCCTCGAGGCGGCGCAGACTCGGGTCGGCGGAGCCTATCCCGAAGGTGTTCGCGTGACCGAGCCACCAGGCGAGGTGCCACCGCGCATCCGAGATGAAGCCGGGGGATGCCACGAATCCTGCCCCAATGATGAGCGCATCCCGCGCACCCAAACCGGGAACCACCAATGCCTCGACGACTTCGTCCACCTCCACGACCGTCACGACTCCAGCAGACCGTGCGACGTGCAGCTCGATAGCGGTCCTCCACGAGTCGATCTGCTCGAAGACCGTTCCGAACGTAGCTCCAACCGCCGAGACGCACTCGGCTATTGCCGCATCCACGATGGTGGTCATGGTTAACCCTTCTCCTCGATGTCGGCCTTTTCCTCGAGCAGCCACTCTATTGCGCCCGCAATGTGCTCGACGGTCACCCGCCGTGCCTCGGTGCCGTCGAGAGACTCGATCGCGCTCACGACTGCACGGTGCGCGTCCTGACTCGCGAGTCGTTGATCGAGGGAACGCAAGCACAACCAGAGCAGCGGGGCGAACTCGGCCTGCAGCCGCAGCTCCTCGCGAACGAGTCGAGCCGACTGGGAGAGGGCAGCCACTTCCAGTCGGAACGTACCTTCGCCGCGCCGCGCCGACGCCTCGTTCGTAGCATCCGTCGCCTGAATCGCCGCGTGCAGGTGCTGTATGTCGTCGGGTGTGGCGCGGTCGGCGGCAAGCTCTGCTGACATGGCGGCGATTGCCGAGTAGTACACGCCCATGTCGCGCAGCTCGACCCGCGAGAGGGCGGCGATCCTCCGGTCAATGCGAGAGCTTCGCGATCCTTCGGCGAGCACAAAACTGCCACCGTCACGCCCCCGCTTGGTCTCGACCAGCCCGAGCTCGCGCAGTGATTCGAGAGCCTCGCGCGCCGTGACGGTCGCCACGCCGAATTGGCGGGCCATTTCCGCCTCGCTCGGAAGCTTCTCGCCGTTGGTGAGCAGACCGAGTTCGATCGCGTCAGTGAGGCGCTGCGCGACGAGTTCGGCGCGGCCGCCACCGGCGAGCGGCGCGAACACCGCGGCGCGCGCTGCTGTTGTCGCACGGATGGACTGGGGCATCGTGACACGAACGTAACATGTTCAGGACTTGCGTGACATCTGGTTCCATATGATTTACTACAGAACAGGCAGGGAGGCCCTTTCGTGACACCAGCAACGCCCGCGATTCGGCTCACGGCGCTAACCAAGACTTTTGGTAGCGTTTACGCGGTCGACAACCTCGATCTGGAGATCGCCGAGGGGGAGTTCTTCTCCATGCTGGGCCCAAGCGGTTCAGGCAAGACCACTGTGCTGCGGCTCATCGCGGGCTTTGAGCTCCCAACCGCCGGTACCGTCGAGCTGCAGGGTGTGGATGTCACGACCCGAGCTCCCTTCGATCGCGACGTGAACACGGTGTTTCAGGACTACGCGCTGTTTCCGCACATGACGGTGCTCGAAAATGTGGCATACGGGCTGCGGGTTCGAGGGATGGGGCGCACCGAGCGGTCGGAGCGCGCTGAGGCGGCGCTCGCATCCGTGGCTCTCGCCGGTTTCGGAGCCCGTAAACCCAGCCAACTCTCCGGCGGGCAGCGCCAGCGTGTCGCCCTTGCTCGAGCGACAGTTGTGCAGCCCAAGGTGCTGCTTCTCGACGAGCCGCTCGGCGCCCTCGACCTCAAGCTTCGTGAGCAGATGCAGGTCGAGCTCAAAGAACTTCAGCGATCGCTCGGTATCACATTCATCTTCGTCACCCACGACCAAGAGGAAGCGTTGACCCTCAGTGATCGAATCGCCGTGTTCAACAACGGACGCATCGAGCAGCTCGGCACGCCCGCCGAAATCTACGAGGCGCCACGCTCGCCATTCGTCGCTTCCTTCGTCGGCACGTCAAACATCTTCGATGCTGAAGAGGCCGTGAAGATGCTCTCCCGTACCGGTATCTGCTCGATTCGTCCCGAGAAGATCACTATGCACCTCCCGGCCAGCGCTCCTGCGGCTGGTGCGATTTCACTGCCCGGCCGCGTTGCCGAGGTGATCTACCTCGGAACAACCATGCGCATCCTCGTGGAGCTCGCCGGAGGGAAGCGCGTCACCGTACTCGAACAGAATGCGGCCACAGCTTCCCCTCGGGAGCGCCGCGGTGACGAGGTGCACGTGCGCTTCTCTGCGCACGACATCGTTTCACTCGAACCCGTTTCCGCCTGAACTAACCCACAAAAGAAGGAGCACAGCAATGCGAATATCAGCCCCAAGAAGGTCGGCGCTCATTGCCGGTCTCGCGATCGCCTCGTCGGTCGCACTGCTCACCGCCTGCGGAACCACCTCTGGTTCCGGCTACGGCGGCGACGAAGCTACCGGCCTCGGTGAGATGGAAGGCAGCGTCTCGATTCTGGCCTGGCCCGGCTACGTCGAAGATGGCACCAATGATCCGGCCGTCGACTGGGTCACTCCCTTCACAGAGGCCACTGGCTGCGAGGTCACTAGCAAGACCTACGGCACATCTGACGAGGCGTTCAGCCTCATGAAGACCGGCGACTACGACGTTGTCGCGGCCTCCGGCGATGCGAGCCTGCGGCTTGTCGCCGCCGGTGACGTCGTTCCCGTCAACACCGACCTGCTCAAGAACTACGACGGCATTTTTGACTTCCTGAAGATGCAGTCTTGGAACAGCGTGGATGGCGTCTCGTATGGCATTCCGCACGGCTACGGTGCCAACCTGCTGATGTACAACACTGAGGTCTTCCCGGAGACTCCCGCCTCGTGGAGCGTCGTGTTCGATGACGCCGCCGTGAACGCTGGCAAGGTGACCGCGTACGACTCGCCGATCTATATTGCGGATGCCGCGATGTACCTCATGTTCCACAAGCCGGAGCTTGGTATCACCAACCCGTACGCGCTCGACGAAACCCAGCTGACCGCCGCGGTAGACCTGCTGAAGGTTCAGCGGGCCAGTATCAGTGAGTACTGGAGCGACTACCTGAAGGCCATCCAGGCGTTCGAGACCGGCAACAGTGTCGTCGGAACCACTTGGCAGGTCATCCAGAACTACGTGTCGACTGGCAATACCGACGTGACCCTCCCCGAGGAAGGCGTCACCGGATGGAGCGACACCTGGATGATCGGATCGCAGGCAAAGAGCCCGAACTGCGCGTACGCGTGGCTCGACTACATCGCCAGCCCCGAGGCGAACGCGCAAGCGACCGCCTACTTCGGTGAGGCTCCCTCCAGCTTGGCGGCGTGTGACTTCCGCGACGACTGCGAGGCGTTCCACGCCGGCGACGCCGACTACGCCTCGAAGATCTGGTACTGGTCGACTCCGATTGCCGAGTGCCTCGACGGACGTACCGATGTCACCTGCACCGACTACTCCGCGTGGACAACTGCGTGGCAGGAGATCAAGGGCTAAGTGACTTCCGCCCCAACGATCGAACGCGCCGGGGTCCCTCCCACCCGAGAGACCCCGGCGCGCAAGATCTCCGTCTTCCTGAGCCAGCACGCCCGAGTTCGACTGGCACTACTTCTGTCGGCTCCGCTGTTTTGGCTCGGTTTGGTCTACATTGCGGCCCTTGCCGCACTCTTGATCACCGCGTTCTGGACCGTTGACAGTTTCACCGGCCAGGTGCAAACCAACTGGACGCTCGACAATGTCATCACGGTGTTCACCGGCGCGCTCTATCAGACGGTCACGCTTCGTACCGTTGGGGTGGCACTGCTGGTAACGATCATCGACATCCTCGTGGCGTTGCCGATCGCCTTCTACATGGCAAAGGTCGCGAGCCCGCGCCTGCAGCGCATCCTTGTAATTGCTGTGCTCATGCCGCTCTGGGCGAGCTACCTCGTGAAGGTTTACGCATGGCGCTCAGCGCTCTCGCAGGGCGGAATCGTCGAGTGGCTGGTAACTCCATTCGGTGGCACGTCTCCCGGCTACGGGCTTCCAGCCACGATCATCACACTGTCGTACCTCTGGCTTCCCTACGTGATTCTGCCGATCTACGCAGGGCTCGAGAGGGTGCCGAACTCGCTACTGGAGGCATCCAGCGATTTGGGTGCGAAGACCTGGCGCACGATGGGCTCGGTCGTGCTGCCGATGCTCTGGCCCGCTATCATCGCCGGGTCCATCTTCAGTTTCTCGCTCTCGCTCGGCGATTACATCACCGTCAACATCGTGGGCGGTGCGAACCAGTTGCTCGGCAACCTCGTGTTTACGAATGTGGGCGCCGCCAACAACCTGCCGCTCGCCGCCGCGATCGCGCTCATCCCGATCGGCATCATGATCGTCTACCTCGGGGTCGCCCGCCGCGCCGGCGCCCTCAACAGCCTCTAGGAGCACCGGATGCGATTGAGCCGCGCCGCGCGCGTGACACTAGGATCCGTGACAGCGGCGATCCTCGTGGTCATCTACATGCCGCTGTTTGTAGTGTTCGTCAACTCGTTCAGCACCAGCACGAGCCTCACTTGGCCGCCGCCCGGGTTCACCCTTGAGTGGTGGGGTCGGGCGTTCCGCAACGCAGGTGCGCTTGAGGGTGTGACAACAAGCCTGCAAATCGCACTCGCCTCGACCGCGATCGCGCTAGTGCTTGGAACACTGGTCTCACTCGCGCTGCAGCGCCACACCTTTTTCGGCCGGGACGCCGTCAGCCTGTTGGTCATCCTGCCGATCGCTCTGCCTGGAATCGTGACCGGCATCGCGCTGAACAACGCGTTCCGCACGATCCTTGATGTGCGCCTCGGGGTGATGACGATCATCATCGCCCACGCAACTTTCTGTATCGTCATTGTGTTCAACAACGTGATCGCACGGCTGCGCCGGATGGGCACGTCGCTGGAGGAGGCATCCGCAGATCTCGGTGCTGGCGTGTGGACCACATTCCGGCTGGTCACCTTCCCGCAACTGCGCTCGGCCCTACTCGCGGGTGGCTTGCTCGCGTTCGCGCTCTCATTCGACGAAATCATCGTCACGACCTTCACCGCTGGCGCTGGTGTGACAACGCTACCCATCTGGATTCTCGACAACCTGTTCCGCCCGAACCAGGCACCCATCGTGAACGTTGTAGCCGTGGTGCTCGTCGCGTTCTCAGTCATCCCGATCTATTTCGCGCAGCGCCTTTCGGGCTCTGAGCAGCTCCAGAAGTAGCGTGACGCCGCGCTTCGCTGGTTGCGGTGTCGTTGCGTCGTCGGTAGCTTCAGCCGCATCGTGAGCCGGATCTCCTTCGACTTACAAGAGTGCTGCCATCCTCCGCAACCGTTGTGACGGCGCGCACCGATCCGAGCTCGCCGTCGCGGGGACGGGACGGGCTTCGTGGTTGCGCGCTCGGCAAGCGGCCCCACCGAGCTCGAGGGTCGCGGGCGACGAATTTCGAGGCTCTCCACGTCGAGGCCCTCCCCGTCGAGACCGTCCGCGTCGAGACCCCGAATGCGTGGGCGGCGTCGGCTTGAGTTCTTCCGTCAAGCACGACAGCCAAGATGGCAGGGCGGGTTTTCGCCACGTTCTGCGCGTGACCAAGAGTTTTCTGTGTCCCGAGAGATACATTCTTCAAGGCGTCCTCGACCAATCCCTGCGCAAATGGTCAGCCAGCGACCAGCCGACGACTTTCTTCGAGTAGCAGTCGATCTCCGTCGCCAAACACATGAAGCCCTGGCATGGCTGCCGCGGCCTCGGCATCCGCCTCGACGGTGATCCGGAACGGGCGCGGTTGGCAGGCGATCAGACCCTCTTCGGGCATGATCTGATGCACCAACTCTGGGGAGCACTCCGTGCTGTCGTCGGCGAGGTCAGCGTGGATCCGCCGATACCCGCAGGCGCCATCCGAGTCCTCAAAGAAGTGAAAGCCCGCGCTGTCAACGCCTCCCGGCGGGCAGCAGTGGCGCACTGCGGGCGCGCCAACCAGTGGTAGCGACCAGGCGTCGACGCCTCCGACCAGCGACACGATTTGGTCACCGGGTTCAACGAACTGGGGCATGGGTCGTACAACGGTTTTGAGCACTGGTCTGAGAAGTTCGAGACGTTGTACTGCGCCGTCAAGGATCCCGAGGACTGGGGTGCGGCCGCGCGTGAAGGCGCACGTTTAGCCCTCAAGAGCGGGACGACCTCGGTTGCCGAGATTGTCACAGACGATCCTGCTCGCGGAGCGATGTCAGAGTCAGGGCTCGGGGGTATCGAATATCTCGAAGTTATCGGGCGCACGGAGATTGGCTGGACAGATCAGGTTCGGCAGGATGTTGTCCGTCGACTCATGGAGGACTTTGGAAGCCCCAGAGGTGTCTCGCCGCATGCCCCTTACAGCCTCGATGGGCGAGTTGTCCAAGACCTCGTCGCAATTGCGCGTGCTAACGGCATGCGC
>Ga0163149_10006367_pt1 | contig 12139 bp, 7 predicted proteins | sample OliLakLV19MP5G1_FD_148604 | JGI IMG/M metagenome (GOLD analysis project Ga0163149, IMG submission 148604) | Freshwater microbial mat bacterial communities from Lake Vanda, McMurdo Dry Valleys, Antarctica - Oligotrophic Lake LV.19.MP5.G1 | ecosystem: Environmental > Aquatic > Freshwater > Lake >...
ATATCAAATAATCCGATAAAATCGTTATACGCACCTGTTAATTCATTATTTATCCAAGGTGCATCTATAATTCCAGGATTTTTAAGCCAACCGAAATTATAGACACCATAACCAGTGGTATAAAAAAGGTCAATAAAACCATCAAGATCAACATCAATTGTGTGACAATCACTAACATTTAACAGTCCATCTTCCGCTATATTATGTGAATTTCCCCAAATGCTATCCCCGGTTCCTTCAAACCAGGAAATATAACCTTCAAATGCAATAAAATCTTCCATTCCATTATTATCGAGGTCTGCTGAAATTAAATTATTGAATTCACCATTATGGGTTTGTAGTAATATTTTTTTTTCAGGGGTTTGTGCCAATAAAATTGAATTTATAAGGCAATAAGCGGCGAGTAAAAGATATTGTTTCATGTTTTGGATATTTGGAATTAAACCAATAATTCCGAAAATTGAGGATTAGCAATAAGGCTTGCAACCCACTTTGAGCGAAATGCGTGAAATGAAGTGCGAAACACTATAACCAGTTATTGAATGCATCACCAAATAAAAATTATTCATGCGATTTGAGTCAAATACCAATCTTCAAATAAAATATGACCTAAATTAACTTATAGCGCTTTCCGGGCAGTGAGGCAACTATTCCTTGGAATTCCAGATTCAATAAATTACCCGCTATCGCACTTGGCGAAAGTGAAACACGCGAGGTTAATTCGTCAATTCCTATCTCTTCCATTTCCTGAAGTAAAACATATATCATTCTTTCTTCCTCGGTAAATTCGATAAACAAAGTACGTTGTTTTTTAGGTTTAACCTCATTTTTTGTCCACCGCATTAAAGCCAATATGTCTGCAGCATTTTCCACAAGTGCTGCTCTGTTTGTTTTTATGAGATTATTACATCCTTTTGAATATTTATTCTGAATATTTCCGGGAAATGCCATTACATCTTTATTATAGGAATCGGCAAGTGTAGCAGTTATGACTGCACCACCGTTTTCAGCTGTTTCTACCACAATAAGCGCATCTATCATACCTGCAACAATGCGGTTTCTTTTCGGAAAATTCTGCCGGTCAGGGTTTGTTTTACTTAAAAACTCTGTAAGCAATCCTCCGTTTTGTATCATTTTAGAAGCCATTTCGCGATGTGTATAAGGATATATCCTATCGAGACCATGAGCAAGCACACCAACAGTTGGAATATTATTCTTAACACATGCCTTATGCGCCGCAATGTCAATTCCATAAGCAAGTCCACTTACAACCAGGATATTTTCAGCTTGTATATCCATTATCAGATCATTGCAGATATTTTTTCCATAATCGGTGGAATTTCTTGTGCCAACAATACCAATTATTTTTTCTGTATTTAGATCAGCATTTCCCACATAATAAAGAACTATTGGTGAGTCGACGCAGTTTTTTAGACGTTTAGGGAAATTATCATCCAAAAAAGTTAGACATTGTATATTTTTCTTTTCTAAAAACATCATTTCCTCGTCAACTCTGGCAAAAACATCATGACTAACAATTGCATGCGCAGCCGCTTCTCCAATACCCGGGATCCTAAGTAACTGGGAAGCTTTCATATTGAATATTTTTTCGGCACTGCCACAATAACTTAAAAGTGACTTGGCATTAACCGGCCCGATTCCCGGAATTAATGTTAAAGCGATGAAGTGGTACATGTAAACTTAATTAAGGGTTTCTATATTTGCATTCATATTTTACACAAATCAAATAAGAACATGCGTCATCTGCAAAACATTTTTTTGACAATATTATTCGTGTTAATCATCAATTCGGGTTATACTCAGATTTTACCTGATGTTTTTAATCGACCGTCCTATTCTTACCGCAGTGCAGAAAATCCATATTACTGGAAAAATAAAAAGCCCTTCGACGGATATTGGCAACAAGATGTGCATTATGCCATAAAAGCAGAGATAGACGAAAAAACAGATATTATTGATGGAAACGTCACTTTAACTTATTATAACAATTCGCCCTATGCCTTACCTTTTGTATATTTTCATTTATATCAGGAAGCATTTCAACCTGATTCGTATGTTGATGCATTAAATAAAGCAAATGGAGTTAAAAGCACCTTTGGCAAATACGAGTCACAAGGACAGGGAACAGAAATTGATAAGATTACTATAATAAAAATAGATGGTATTGCAGTAAAAAAGGAAACTACAGTTACTCAAGATTTCTCAGTTATAAAACTTTTGTATATTTTCATTTATACCAAGAAGCATTTCAACCTGATTCGTATATTGATGCATTAAATAAAGCAAATGGAGTTAAAAGCACCTTTGGCAAATACGAGTCACAAGGACAGGGAACCGAAATTGATAAGATTGCTATAATAAAAATAGATGGTATTGCAGTAAAAAAGGAAACTACAGTTACTCAAGATTTCTCAGTTATAAAAGTACAACTTCCCGAAACGCTCCAACCCGGATCAAATATCACTTTTCAAATTCCATTTAAAACGTATTTCGATGCGGGAAGTTTGCGCAGGAGAATGAAAAAATTTAATTCGGGAGATTTTACGCATTACGATGGTGTGCATTGGTATCCAAGAATTTGTGTTTACGACAGAAAAGCAGGATGGGATACAGATCAGCATTTAGGTAAAGAATTTTATGGTGATTTTGGAAGTTACGAAGTAGAATTAACGTTTGCCAGCAATTATATTGTAGAAGCGACAGGTTATTTAGAAAATGAAGCGGAGGTTATGCCCCGATCGCTGCGTGAAAAATTAGATATCAAAAATTTTAGCGATAAACCGTGGGAAGAAAAAGCCTCCGTTATAATTCCTTATATTGAGGGTGATAAAAAAGTTTGGAAATATTACGCTATAAATGTGCATGATTTTGCATTTACTGCTGATCCGAATTATAGAATAGGAGAAGCACTCGCTTTATTTAATGGCAAGGCGGTACGCTGTGTTGCAGTTGTGCAGGAAGGCCATGCAGCATATTGGCAGAATGCAGCAAATTATACTAAAGAGATAATAGAAACATTTAGCGCTGATTTCAGTGATTATATATGGCCGAAAATTGTAGTTGCGGATGCACGCGACGGAATGGAATATCCGATGCTGACTTTAGACGGCGGTTATGACCCGAGTTATCGCGATCTGTTAATGCATGAGGTTGCACATCAATGGTATTTTGGTATGGTTGGAAATAACGAAACCTATCGCGCATCACTCGACGAAGGATTTGCACAATTTTTAACTGCATGGGGATGCATAAAAATAGATGGTGAATTGCGCGTTAAATATCCTGAAAGCAGTAAATATGTTGCTAAATACCGCAACCCTGATGAAATGATGATGAGTGAAGTGTATTATGCTTACCTGGATGATGCATCGCGCAGTAAGGACATGCCATTGAATACACATTCCGATATGTTCAATTCGGCACTTGGACATGGAGGAGGTTACAGACATGTTTATTATAAAACTGCAGTCATGTTGTACAATCTTCAATATGTATTGGGAGATGATCTTTTTATTGCCGCTATGAAAAATTATACTGAGGAATGGAAATTATGCCATCCCTATTTTGAAGATTTCAGAAATTCCATTATTGGTTATACACAGGTAGATCTAAACTGGTTTTTTGATCAGTGGTTAGAAACAACAAAAAATATTGATTATGGAATTAAAAACGTAAATAAAAAATCCAATACAAATCTAGATGGACAAACTTTATTAAATTATGATATCACATTTAACCGGAAAGGAAAAATGCAAATGCCTATCGACTTTATTGTAATTCTGGAAAATGGTGATACCTTAAATTATTATATTCCGAATACCTGGTATAATAAAAATGAATCTAATAACATTGTTATACCAGAAGGAAGAATTGATAGAACCTATTTTGAAAATGTGATCAGTTTGCCTAAATGGTATGGTTGGGATAAATTAAATGACGAGTATATTGCACATATCACAACAACACAAAAAATTAAGGATATTATTATAGATCCATCAAACAGACTGGCAGATGTAAATAAATTGGATAACAGCTGGAAATGTCCTGTCACCCTCACATTTGATTCTCAAATATCCAATTACAAAGACTGGAAAAATTACACCGTGAAATGGCGGCCGGAGATATGGGGAAATGCATACGATGGATTAAAGGCTGGAATACATTTTAATGGAGATTATTTTGGATATAAACATCATTTCGAATTTACAGCCTGGTATAATACCGGAATTGGGCAAGGATTATTATATGACCCTGAGTTTACAGAGTTAAATACTGATGGAAATGAAATTATTGAGAAAAGTGATGATTACGATCGTTTCAATTTCAATTTCAATTATAAAACCTCCACCGACAGATTTCTACCCAACAGCGATTATATATTTGATACTAAATACCTTGATGGTGTATTCGGATTAAAAACCGGGTTTGAAAAGAAATTAGGACGCACGCTTAATAATACACTTTCTGTATATGTGAAAGACCTTTATTTTAATAAACCTGAATATTTATATAATAGTGACCTTATCGCAAATGAAAAAAATAATTCCGTAAATATTGATTACCAACACAATTATAAATATTTTACAGGTTCAGGTAAGTTATTATTTAATTTCAGAAGTAATGATCTATTCAGTGATTATGATTTTTCACGAATAAATATGGAGGCGATTAATTTTACAAAACTCGGGAAATTCGATTTGCGCACGCGATATTTTATTCAATTTGGAAGTGGGTCAAATATTCCATTTGAATCTTCTTTAATGCTCGCAGGTGCAAACAGTGAAGAATTATTAGATGATAAATATACCCGTTCGAGAGGGTTTTTTCCGGATGAATGGGTTGATTTCAATACAACAACGGGGCATTTTCATGCAGGAGGAGGATTAAATTTACGGGGATATGCAGGTTACCTTGCAGCGGAAACAGATGATCCGGGAGAAGTATATCTTGTTTACACCGGGGTGAGTGGCACCTCTGTAAACATAGAATTACAATTTAATCGTTTATTTAAATTTAAATTGATAAAATTCATCAAAATGGAACCTTATCTTTTTGCAGATGCCGGAATTCTTTCTGTAGATGAAGATTTTAAATCTTTATCTTCTATTCGCGCTGATGCTGGTATTGGTTCTGCATTTACCTGGAATTGGTTTGGTAAATTAGAAACAGTTAAACCAATAACACTTCGAATTGATCTACCGCTATTTTTAAATCATCCACCATTTGAAGAACCGGAATATTTTAAATTGCGATATGTAGTTGGGGTGAGTAGAGCGTTTTGAGTTCTGAGTTCTGGGTTGGCAAAAGTTTTAGGGCTGCAATCCGATTAATGTTCGTTATTCCTTGTTCTTTATTCTTTATTTTACGGGGCTTAAATGGTTTGAATAAATTTCAGGGCTGCGATCCGATTATTATTTTTTATTTTTTGATTATTATTTTTTATTTCTCGACATTAACATGGTTTACAAAACTTTCAGACTTATCATCAAATTAATATTCCTTATTAAATATTCTCTCCGTTTAATTCGAATTACAATCTTACAATGTTACTAACTGCCACTGCACACTGTTGACTGCCTCCCCTGTTCCATTATCAATTGTCAAATATCAATTCCTCCTTCAATCTAACGGCAAGTATAATAAATATTTCTCCACAAACCATTGTTCCTTAAACCATTCGGTGATTGGAAATTTGTAGAGAAATTCTTTGAAGGGTGCAATTTCGAGATCGAGAAATCCTCCTTTGAGCATAATTAATCCGTTGGGGAAATCATTAAATGAACCGCCTCGTTTTATGATATTAATTGTCCAGTCATATAATATCATCATATCTGCAACAGCACGGGTAACAACAAAATCATATTTTTCTTTGATATCCTCTACTCGAATTTGTTCGACAGTAACATTTCGCAACCCGAGATCACGGGCGATAGATTCTGCAACCTGCACTTTTTTTGCAATGGAATCTATGAGGTGAAATTGCACTTCCGGAAAAAGGATCGCAAGTGGAATTCCGGGAAAACCACCACCTGTTCCGAGGTCGAGCACCTTTGTACCCGGTAGAAAATCAATGAATTTAGCGATAGACAGTGAATGTAAAACATGATGTTCATAAATATTATCAATGTCTTGTCGGCTCACCACATTTATCTTTTCATTCCAGAATTGAAATTGAGGTTTAATTTGCCGCATTTGGGCGAGTTGCTTCTTGTCGAGGCTGGGGAAATATTTCAGAATGATGTCCACGGGAAACAATTTTAAGGATAATTTATTTGAATTGCAAAATAACGGGTGTTGAATAATATTTATTACATGGTCAAAGTCGCATAAAATTGAATATCTTTCAGAAAAATATAGAGTATGGCTATTCGAATGGTTCCCGACAATAATCAACCACAACAACAACGTAAATTGCCCGGAAGTGGCGGTGGCGGCGGAAGAGGGGGTGGCGGCAATTTAATTACCATGTTGCTTCCTTTACTGTTGGGAATGTTTCGCAAGAACCCAAAAGTGGGCTGCGGAGTATTAATACTGGGCGCTGTAGTAATTTATTTCATGCGAGGCAGTTTGTTAAATATAGGTGGTGATGGCGGCGGAGGAAGCATCACAGATCTTTTTAGTACAGGTGCCAGTTTCGACCCTCAAAAATATGATGCAACAGAAATTTTTGAACCACCCTTAACTGATAATACTAAAAACCCGCTTCCGGAAAGCATATCACTGTTAAAATATGCCCCGGATCGCAAAAATCAAGGGTCACAGGGAAGTTGTGTTGGATGGGGATCAGCGTATGCAGCACGCACAATTTTAGAAGCACAAAGAACAGGAAAAGATCCTGATCAGATCGCCTTTAGTCCCGCATATTTATATAATCAAATAGGATTGGAAAATTGTCAGGGTGCTTATATTAATAACGCAATGGATGTAATGAAAAATGAAGGGTTGATCTCACTGCGTGAATTTCCTTATACCGACCAGGATTGTGAGAGAAAACCAACATCCTCCCAAAAACAAGCAGCATCGCAATATAAAATGACTGGATTTAACCGATTAACTGAGGGTGATGCAAAGGGTGTCGGACAAGAAAAAATAGATTTGGTTGCCATAAAACAAAATTTAGCACAAGGAGCACCGGTGGTATTCGGCATGCTGGTAGGCGGATCTTTTATGCAGCCAATGATGGGAAAAGATGTGTGGATACCAACAGATAATGACATGAATATGAATGGTTTTGGAGGACATTGCATGTGTGTTATAGGATATGATGATTACAAAGAAGGTGGTGCATTTCAGATCATGAACAGCTGGGGAAACGATTGGGGAAACCAAGGAATTGCATGGATACCTTATAATGTTTTCGAAAAATTTGTTGTGGAAGCATACGGAGTTTATCCTATGGGAAATGCAGATAAACCACTAAGCAATACTTTATCGGTTGAATTTGGTTTAATTGATAATGCAACAAAGAAAAATATTGCACTAACAACAAAATCACCAGGAGTTTTCAGCACCAGATCTGCTATAAAAAAAGGAACTAAATTTAAAATACAAGTTACCAATTCACACGAATGTTACACTTATATTTTTGCAACAGATGAAAATAATAATTGTGCTGTTTTATTTCCTTACACTGAAAAACATTCTCCATATTGCGGTATAACAGGTACACGTATATTTCCGAAAGATCACAGCATGGAAGCAGACCAATTGGGAAATAAAGATTACATGGCAATTGTTGTTACAAAACAACCACTTGATTATAAAACATTAAATGATAAGGTAAATAAACAATCCGGTTCCTATGAACAAAAATTACGATCAGCCTTGAGTGGACAACTTATCAATAATGTAAAATTTATTCCGGGAGAAACCGTTAAATTTCAAACAGACGCAGGTACAAATGGTGCGGTTTTGATGGTTATAGAAGTTGATAAGAATTAGTTTTGAGTTTTGGGTTTCGGGTTGACTACTGCCTACTGCCACTGCGACTAGCTCTGAGTTATGCCTCATTGTAAAAAGACAGCCGACCGCACAATGTCAGTCATAAGCCTATTACGACACAGCAACCATCGACAGGACAGTTAAACAATCGACCTTTGACATCCTAACCAGACTTTTTCAAACGACCTTAACTCGACAGCCTTTTTCGCTGTATATCGACACATACCAGTAGACCTATTTGGCGACACTTGAGCCGACCCAAGAAAAAATAAAACACCCCACCGAACAAAAAATTGAATTTCTGCCTACGCACATTGCACACATTTGCCTTTGCTTGCCGACACACAATTAAGCAAAGCGAATCACGAACACCTTTAAAAGAAAAATAAAAAGTGAGTAAACCCACCCAAAAGCAAAGTCAAAAGAGTGCAATCGACAACGCTTTTCCGTCGTCGTATCAAACTTATCTGCTAATTTGTAGAACCAATACTTAAATATTTATTTGATAAAAGTTTGGAGTTCTGAAAACTTTGACTACATTTGCACATATTTGTAGAACAATTACACAGAAATAAATTTGAAAACGAACTTAAAACAGATCGCTTCCATCCAAACAGGACTATTTGCAAAGCCAGTTGCAAAAGGCGACATCGTGTATTTACAAGCCAAACATTTTGACGAAAACGGACAACTCAAAACCTTACTTCACCCCGATCTGAAAGCCGACACCATTACAGACAAGCACATGCTTAGACACGGTGATGTTTTGTTTGCAGCCAAAGGCACAAAGAATTTTGCGGCATGGTTTGAAAGCAAAAACCAACCTTCTGTTGCTTCAACTTCTTTTTTTGTTTTACGCATCACCGATAAAATTATCCTTCCTCAATTTTTGGTTTGGTTTCTAAACCATCCTTCAACGCAGGAAATTTTAAAAAGAACGGCAAGGGGTACCAGCATACCATCTATTCGCAAAACTGTTTTGGAGGAATTAGAAATCTCCATCCCGAACATTGAAACCCAAGAGGCGATTTTAAAAATCACCCAACTTCGCAACGCAGAAAAGAAACTGAAAAAAGAAATTGAATCACTAAGAGAACAACAAATTCAACAATTAATAATTAACTCGATTAAATAAAGCAGATGAAAAAAATTACACAGAAAGATATTAACGATGCAGTTTGGAAAGCCTGCGACACATTTCGTGGAAGCATTGACCCAAGTATTTACAAGGACTTTGTGCTGACCATGCTTTTTATAAAATACTTAAGCGATGCCCACGATGATAAATACGAAGCTCACTTAAAAAAATACAACGGAGATAAAGAAAGAGCAGACAGGGCAATGAAGCATGAACGCTTTGTTGTGCCAGCAAACTGCCATTTTAAATATTTATTTGATCACCGCAACGAAGCCAACATCGGAGAGTTAATTGATATTGGCTTGGAAGATTTGGTTGAAGCTAACCGTGAGAAATTGTATAGTGAAGATGGAACCGGCATCTTTAAAAATATTTCTTTCAACAGTTCAATCTTAGGTGAATCGAAAGACAAGAACACGCGACTAAGAAATTTGTTGCTTGATTTTAATAAAGATGAATTGGACTTGCGTCCATCGCACCTTGACGGCAACGATATCATAGGCGGTGCTTATATGTTCCTCATTGAAAACTTTGCAAGCGATGCAGGAAAAAAAGCTGGTGAATTTTTTACTCCAAAAGAAGTTTCTACACTTATTGCCAAACTCACCAAATCAAAACCAGGTTCACGTATTTGCGACCCTACTTGTGGTTCAGCGTCATTACTTATTAAAGCTGGTGAAGAAGTTGGCTCAGATAATTTTTCTCTTTTTGGACAGGAAGCAAACGGAAGTACTTGGGCATTGGCAGTTATGAATATGTTTCTACACGGTTTTGATAACGCCACCATTCGTTGGGGAGATACCATCCGAAACCCGAAACTAAAAGAAGGCGATTCGCTGATGAAGTTTGATACTGTTGTTGCTAACCCACCATTTTCGCTTGACAAGTGGGGAAAGGTGGACGACAAAGAAGAAAATAAAGCAGCAGATAGTTTTGACCCCGAAACGGATAAATACAACCGCTTTTGGAGAGGCACACCGCCAAAGAGCAAAGGCGATTGGGCTTTTATCAGCCACATGATTGAAACCACTTACGAAGGCACAGGGAAAGTTGGTGTTGTTGTTCCTCATGGTGTGTTGTTTCGAGGTGCAAGTGAAGGGAAAATAAGGCAAAAAACGATTGAAGAAAATTTGTTGGAAGCAGTAATTGGCTTACCCGCCAATCTGTTTTTTGGCACTGGAATTCCGGCAGCCATTTTAATTTTTAACAGAGGAAAAAAGGAAAATACCAACGTATTGTTTATTGATGCAAGTCAGCATTACGAATCGGTAAAAAACCAAAATCGCTTGCGACCACAGGACATTGAACACATTGTTAACACTTATCAGAAGTTTAATAAAGGTGAATTGCAAGCCGGAATTGTGGAAGATAAATTTAGTTATGTAGCAAATTTTGAAGAAATACAAGAAAATGATTTTAACCTGAATATTCCAAGATATGTGGACACTTTTGAAGAAGAAGCGGAAGTGGATATTGCAGCAGTACAAACAGAGATTGATGGTTTGGAAAAAGAATTGAAAACTGTACAGACGGAGATGGAAAAATATTTAACTCAATTAATAAAATAAGTATGGAAAAACTCACTCGTCATAGCATTCAGTGGTTCTATAACCTTCTTGCAAAAGGGGAGTGTGAAATACTTGATTTTAAAGAGCAATTGGAGGATACAGTTGTCTTTGGAAAAGCATTAAAAAACTTTGCTCCAAAGTATGATGAATTGGCAAAGGATGTGGTAGCTTTCGCTAATAAAAAGGGTGGCTTTCTATTTATAGGTATTGAGGATAAAACCAAAGAAGTAAACCCCGAATTTGATTTTAATGACACGAAGGTTTTTGAATTAATTCGACAGATACAAGACAGAACTGTTCCTTCAATAACTCTAAAGCCGCACAGATTAAAAGTTGAAAATAAAGAATTGCTCGTTTTGGAAGTGCCATTTACCCCGCAATTACATAGAACCTCCAAAAGTGAATACTTGATTCGAAGCAATGATGGCAATCGCCCTATTGAAACCTATGAAATGGCAACTGTGCAGGCTGAAAAAGGCTTGATTGTGTATGATCAAAAAACTTGGGATTTACCTTTTACAAGTAAAGAAACAGACAAGCAGGGTAACCCAATTCCTGGTTGGCAGGATATAGCAAGAACCAGAGATTTATTTCTACGCATTCAAAGAGAAAAACCACAAAGCCCTTACCTCAAAAACAACTCTCCTGAGTTTACCGAAACATTAGGGCTGATTAAGGAAGAAAACAGCAAGCCGCTGCCAACCACTACAGGCATCTTGTTTATCGGAAATCAAAAGGCTTTAAAGGAACTGCCATACAATCAAATCAAGTACATACGGTATTACGAGGATGGAACATATACTCCTTTTGAATACAGTGGCAACTTGATAGATATAGCTGATGCCTGTTTTCAACAGTTGAAGTCAGAAACGAAGGTGAAAGAGTTTCATTTTGGTTTGTTCAGGGAATACATAGAGGATTACCCCGAAGTTGTTTTACGTGAGCTACTTATTAACGCTATTGCTCACCGAGACTACAGTCGTCAGCAAATTATTGAAATAAGAAAATACCCTAATTATTTGGAGTTCGAAAGTCCGGGGCACTTTCCGCAAGGGATTAACGAAACCAATTTTCTGCGAAAAACGAATCCCCGAAACCCCGGTATTATGGATGTGTTGCGGGAAATAAACTATGCTGAAAAAGCTGGTAGTGGATTCGATAAAATTTTTACTGCGTTATTATCCAAAGGCAAGAAACTACCACAACCCATACAAACCGAAAACTCTATTTTGCTTCGGGTTGATGCAGATATGTATTCTGAAAAGCTGGCAGAATTAAGTTTACTCTATAAACAAACAACTAAGAGAGACATTGACCTTGAAAAACTCATTGTACTCAATCATATTTTTACTGGTCAAAAGCTTACTTTTCAGCAGTTGGAACAACTTCCTTTTGTAAACAACTATCAACTGCGAAAAATATTGGGTGAATTGCAGGAGATTGAATTTATTGAAACCACAGGCAGAACTTC
>Ga0163149_10006370_pt1 | contig 12139 bp, 10 predicted proteins | sample OliLakLV19MP5G1_FD_148604 | JGI IMG/M metagenome (GOLD analysis project Ga0163149, IMG submission 148604) | Freshwater microbial mat bacterial communities from Lake Vanda, McMurdo Dry Valleys, Antarctica - Oligotrophic Lake LV.19.MP5.G1 | ecosystem: Environmental > Aquatic > Freshwater > Lake >...
GATCAATCAGTGTCGGGTGTTATGGAAGAATTGCGAAGGATTACTACGAACGAGCGAAGCGAAAATCAGAATTTGTGCGATTCGCCTGATTTTGCGAAGAATCGCTTAACTGCAAACAGGTTCTATACAAGGCGCGCCATTTAATTGAGAATTTCTTTGCCAAGCTGAAGCAGTACCGGGCGATTGCAACACGCTACGATAAGCGGGCAGTCAACTTTCTAGGGGCGATTTACCTGGCTGCTACCGTGATTTGGCTAAATTGATGACACGCCCTAGATTCCAGCCTTAAGCCCATTTTTGATGGGTAGCCATGAAAGCCTTGCTCTGACTACATTCCAAAGTAACTACTCAGCCTACCCTCACCCTAAATCCCTCTCCCTAGGGAGAGGGACTTCAATCCGGCTCCCCTTCTCCCCAGGGAGAAGGGGCTGGGGGATGAGGGTGGCTCGACATTGAGTTAGCAGCCTGAGTAGTTACATTCCAAATTTGGATGATGACACGCCCTAGGAGATTTTCGAGAAAGATGTTATCCCTGTAGAGGCGAAGCATCCGGCATGTAAGCTCTTGAATCGACCAGAAGGTCATTGCCCGGATGCTAAGTGCAAAGCACACGCTACGCGAACGCCCTTCCGGTGCCTAGTGTAAACTTCTCTGGAAATCTCCTTAAGCGCTACCCGTAAACGTAATGTCTGGGAACTTTGTCTGCGCTTCTGCCATCGGCCGTCGTCTGCCTTCCTCTTGCCAGTAGTTAATGATCTCCGTGGCTTTGTTGAGCAATTCCACCCGATCTTTCTCGGCAATCCAATGCTTGGCTTCCAGTTCGGTTTTTAGCTGTTCCCACGCATCTTTGCGGGGCCAAAAAAAGTAAGATGTCAGGGGACTGGTACCTTTCCCAACCACTTGATCCACTGCTAGGGCTACGTTATCGTCTAGCCAGAGAACTTTCAAAATAAACTTCGACAATCAAACCTCCAGGTCAACTCGATTCTTTGTAATAAGGCTAAGGTTTACAATTTTATCGCACTGTCTCAACAGACTGGTGCGAAACTTGCCTCAGAATTTGGCTATCTCAGAATTTGAAATAGACAAGATTTAAACAGTGTTTTTACCTTATTTATTTTTTTAGCCCGTTTATCTTAACAGATAACTCGTTTGTAAGGAGCATTATGGTTCAAGCAGTTCCCCCCAATCCGATCGCCGCGATCGTCATTTTTGACATTGATGGAGTCATCCGCGATGTTGCTGGGTCCTATCGTCGTGCCCTAGCCGATACAGTCGAACACTTTACTGATAGTGTTTACCGCCCTTCCTCAGCAGAAGTTGACCTCCTGAAGGCTGAAGGCATCTGGAATAACGACTGGGAAGCCTCGCGGGAGTTGATTTATCGCTACTTTCGGTCTGAGGGCCGATCACTTCCCGATTTAGACTACGAGGCATTGGTTGCTTGGTTTCAAAGTCGGTATTGGGGGCCCAGTGACGAGCAGGGAACGGGCTACATTTGCGATGAACCCTTGCTCTTGGAATCATCCTATCTAGAAGGATTAACCCAGACGGGGATTCCCTGGGGCTTCTTCAGTGGAGCCAGCCGAGCCTCTGCTTCCTACGTGCTAGAAAAACGATTGGGCTTGCAATCACCGCTGGTCATTGCCATGGAAGATGCCCCTGGCAAACCGGATGCAACGGGTTTGCTCAAGGCCACGCAAGAGCTAGAACAACTCGATGGAGAGCAACGAGCCGCGCGATCGACATCAACCACTGGCTCAAGTGGGACTCTGAACCGTTCTGTCATTTATGTGGGTGACACGGTAGCGGATATGTATACGGTGCAAAATGCCCGTAAGCTGCAACCCCGCCGCTGGTGGATTGGTGTCGGCGTACTCCCTCCCCACGTCCAAGATTCTTCAGCCAAAGAAGACTATATTTCACTCCTCACCACAGCAGGGGCAGCGATCGTGTTCAACAATGTCCAAGAGCTAAGCATTGACCAAATCCGCGAGTTAACCCGCCCTCGCAGACAATCCGATCGGCGTTAGTAATCTATAGGTATTTGGAGCCTATCAACAAATGGGCGCTGAATAATTACGGGTTTGGGATAGCGAGGGGAATAAGTAACTTCCTTGGGGAGTCGTTTTATCAGTTCACCATCGATCGTATTGAAATAATCAACCTTCATTCGGATCGCTGTTGCCAGATGAAGTGAGTCATAAGGTTGTAGAGCTTTTTTGCCCCCGCCGTATTGCCTGAGAAGATAGCGGTTAATCTCTGCCATATCCGGTTCAAAACTCACACGCTCCAGCCAAACACTATTAAGTAGTTGAGAAATAATTTCCTCCTGCGCTTCTACAGAAAAGGATTCTTTACCAGGAGCAGGTTTAATATATACCACTTCTGCCAGTGTAAATGCAGAGGTGAAAGCTTTAATTATGCCTTGCTCAGCCGCTCGAATAACAGATTCACATTCCGCAAAATTGTCTGGTTCTGCTTCACCATTTAGAAAGCCAGAAAATACCCCTGAGTCAAGGTAATGAAGTGGTTTATCTGCCACTACCCATGCCTCAATTTAGCTAGAATTTCGCTAACAGATGGCATCTCCTCTGCCAATGGCAAAATTCGGAAATTGCTAATGTCATCAACTTGGATGCTAATTTTCGATCCGTGCGGGTGCTGCCGAATTAATCCAAAAGCATAGACTCTACGTCCCAAGGCTTCTTTTGCAATTTCAAGCATTTCGTCTTTAAAGAAGCATTTGATTATTCCACCCTCAGTCGAGCTGCGGATGCCAAGCCTAGGTCTCGCAGCGACACTGATAGAAACTAAAACCCCTTCGATTGAACCGTAAAACGTTTGAGTTGTCTTTGTGATCTCATCAATGTTTCCAGCGAGACGAGGAGCTATACTTTTATTCCATCCATTGCTGCCAAATCTGATTTCCGCAAAATCGTTTGGATTGATGATTTCACCAAATGTCTTTGTGTATTTGAGAGCAGCTTCACTGAAGCCAGTTGGAGTCAAGGGAACTTCTAGCAATTGATCTATTCCTTGAGTAAAGGTGCTAATCACTTGACTAGGCCTAGATTGATGGATCTCCTGATTGACTGGATTTGCAACAGCAGTCATATAAATGCTCCCAGCCCTTATCGATGAGATTTCCCATTCGATCGTTAAATCGCCATTCTCAGACGTTTCCTGATCAACCTCTGTCAATAAATCAATAAAACTATCAAGTACCTTGCGAAACTTGATAAGGGGGAAGTACGGCCCTTGAATACTCATTGTGAGAGTAGCGTGATCGCTATTCCTTACCCCATTAGGTGTGGTATCTCCCCTTGCTTGCATAGGACAATATAAGATTTCTAGTTAAATTGTCGCATGTACAAATTTACTTGAACATTGCTTTCAACTTATTCTACTAGGCGTGTCAAGACAAAAATAAAAAGTGGGAATAGTTGAAAAATCGAAAAATTCTCTGAAAGACAGAATCAACTCTGCACGAAAAGCTGGCATTGTTCAAAGGAGGTTTAAACCTTGCCATAAAGTCTTGGAGAAAATGGCCCAACTCTACTCAGCACGATTATCATGGGCATTGGTTTCAACACCTGATTTCAAAATTTTTTAGATGCAAAATGTATTGAATAGTGCTGATGCGATGTTAGGAGAAGTGCGGCATCTCCTCTACACCGATCGCCCCGAATCAAAATATTGAGGTATAAACCCGATCGCATCTCTATTTTGGTAGGAGACCGATCGTACTTCACATATACCGATCGCTCCGAATCTGAATATTAATGAGGCTGGGGAGTCACATTAAACATTAAATCGGGGCATTAAATCGGGGTATGTGAGTTTGGTTTACTGCTGGGAAAGACGTTGGACACTTTCCCCGCCTAGGAGTTCATGGGTTTCCTTGAGGAGTGTGGGAATTCGATGGGCGTGGGGACTTCGATCGAGACATTGCCGTAAATCCAGCGTATCGATGCGATCGGCCTTGGCACCGGGGAACCAGTGCCCCCCATTGCCCAGCAAGGCATAGCGCATTTTGGCATACTCCACCATGTCGTAGGCAAGGGCTAAATTTCTCAGCCAAAGAAGCGTTTGCAGATTCAGTCCGCCGGGGGTTTGCTGTTGGGTGGGCAATCCCACATGCCAGCTACTCATCCATTCCTCACCCAGAGTCTCGATCGCCTGTTGCTCCAAGCGATTGAGAATGGGTGGCAAAATTTCATCGGCGCGATCGAGCCAGTCCAGCGTTTTGAGGTGTTCGTCGAAATCGGTGGGGCGGGCGGCACCGATGCTGAGGGTGTGGACTTGGGGATAGCTGAGGCAGAACAGATCATTGAACACGATCGGGCTGAGCGGGGCGCAGAGATCGATGAGTTTCTGGGGAGGATTGTAGAGTTTGCCGCCTTTGTCTGAGGGACTGATGATGAACACGCCCATGTCGTGCCGTTGGGCCGCTTCGATCGCCACCCAATTGAATTGATTGATGTAGTACCAATGCAAGTTCACATAGTCAAACTGGTTAGTTTCGATCGTCTGCACAATCACATCAGTGGGGCCGTGGGTGGAAAAGCCGATGAAGCGAACTTTGCCTTGCTGTTGCAGCGATCGGGCTACCTCCAGACATCCCCCCGGTTTTAGGCTGTGGTTCAGCAGGTCAGGGGTGTTGATGCCGTGCAGCCCCAACAGATCGACGTAATCCAGCTTGAGGTAACTCAGGGATTTCTCAAAGGTGCGCCGAAAATCTGCTCCCTTGGCAACGGGAGCAACTTTTGTCTGCACAATTAGTTTCTCTCGTGGCAACTTAGGTAAAATACGCCCTAACTGCATCTCAGAGCTACCGTAGCCACGCGCCGTTTCCACATGGTAAATTCCCAGTTCAACCGATCGGCGAATTGTCTGCTCCAGGTTCTCTTGCTGGTTCAGCGGCACCTCTCGCTCTGGCACATCCTGCCATTTGTACTGGTATCGCATTCCACCACAGGAAAACACAGGCATGGATAACTCTGTACGCCCAAACCGTCTGTAATACATAGGAGCTACCTGTTAAGAACATCTTGATTGTCAAGGATTGTGGATTAAATAAAATCTTGTTTTTCAGCGAAACGCTCAATGTGCCACTGAAAAGTCAGAAAATTAGTTTTACAGGCTGTTAAATTTATGAGCTATAGACCTAAAGAAAAAATGACAACGAAACGTGACGATCGTCCCTGAACAGATTCCTCGATCTTCAGGCAAGCGGAAGTAGCGATAAGATGGGTAAATCTATTGTGAACCTGCAATCAAGTAACAAAAATTAGGCAATAAAAAAACAAAAATTTCTTCCTTACCCTTCTACATTTTCTCCTCTTTATTCCTATGGATATCTCAGAACTGGATGATTTAGAAACCTCTGTGCAAGATCTACTGGCAGTCGCCCAGATGGAGTTAGAAACCAAACGGCTCCAGCAACAGCGAGATCAGCAAGTAGAAAAAGCCCTCCTAGAAATTCAACAGCGTTTAGAACCACTCCTGCAACAGGTTGAGGGCATGTTGGTCAATTATGCCTCGGAAGCTAGCGATAGCCCGATCCGCAAAAAGTTAGAGGAAAAAGCCGCCGATATTCGTCAGCAATTAGCGGAAGCCCCCAGCAAGGCAGCCCAGATTGCCGATCGCCTCCTGATTCTGAACGAAGAACGGCTACTTGATGCGCGAGTGGCTGAACAGACTGCTCAGTGGCAACAGGCTCTCAGGGCAGATTTACTGGAAATGATTGCTGAGCAAGAGGACTTTTTCAGCGCGACGGATGCCTCTGTAGCGATTCGGGCCCACTTGGATGACTTGAAGGCGATCGGTGGACTGGCAGATGTGGTCGATGCGCTGATTGCTCGCATCAATGCCTGTAGTGAGGAAGGCCCAGTTGCCAAACTGAGGGGCAGCCACGAGCAGACCTTAAACTTTATCTACGGCAAAGCCTTAGAAAATCGCTCTCGCATCGATTACGTCCCCAATGTGCAGCCCCGGACTCGCCATCGCACCACAGAGAAGCCGCCCAATCCCTATACTCAACTAGAGGGCAAGGTGGTAATTTTTGGAGGACACGATCGCCTGGAAACTGCTGTGAGAAACCGCCTACGAGATTCCGATGTGGAACTGATTTGGTGTACTGCCCAGGCAGGGCTACAAATCGCTGAGCAAGGGGAAAATCATGTTCGCAATGCTGATTTGGTCTTAATCATCACTGGATACGCAAGTCATTCCCTCACAGAAAAAGCCATGCGAACGATGCAACGAGTTGGTAAAAGCCCAGAAATGATTAACACAACGGGGATGACGAAGGTGTTGGAGGCGATCGAATTAGGACTGAAAACCAAACTACTAGAACGACGGTTTAATTTCTCGAAGCCAGCATAGATATACTTCATGAAACCCATAACCTAAATTGAGCCACGGAGGTCAGGGGCGCAGAGAAGGTGGCGATCGAATTCACTGAAGGATTGTGGATCAAATAAAATCTAATTCTCCCTCACCCCAACCCTCTCCCTGGGGAGAGGGAGTCGGAGTCTTTTTGCCCTTCTCCCCTAGGGAGGAGGGGCTAGGGGAGAAGGGGAAAAAGATTGAGCCGTAGTCCAACCACTTTTATAAGTTATTTAATCCACGATCCAAGTACCAATAGTTCGGACATTTCTGCGATAGCTAGCCCTCATCCCCCAACCCCTTCTCCCAGAACGGGAGAAGGGGAGCCGGATTGAAATCCCTCTCCCCTCTTGGGAGAGGGATTTAGGGTGAGGGTTCATACTGGCTGTACAACAGGGTTTCCAGAACCTCCACAAAAACTGTCCGAAGTATTAAAGTACAGAACAGCACAGACACTATGCCTACGCTTTCTAGAGCGATCAAAATTCTAGGGAAGATCATCATCACTCCCTTGCTGCTTTCCTCCTATGTCTTGCTAATTGCCATGACATCTGACCCACTCCTGGGTCTAATTTTTGTCACAATCTTTGGCTTGTATGGCTGGGGCATCATTTGGTGGTTTGCTGATATTAAAGCGCGCAATCAACTGGATGGATTCACCCATCTGCTATTTGTGCCCTTTCTCATTCTGTCTGGAGGGTTTGGATTGTTCCTATGGATCGTATTTGAGCCTGAAGAACGCCGCAGACGTTGGCATCGCCGTCATTTGTCTTAGAACTTGTTTGTAAATATAAATTGTGCCCCGATCCGCCCCCAAACCCCCAGAATTGGGGGCTTTCGAGCCATTTAGGAGATTTTCAGAAAAGTTTATACCAGGAAAGATCAGGGCGAAGCATTTTTCCTGAAAATCTTCTTGGGGATTACGTTAGGGAAGCGATCGTCCTTACCAATCGCTCAACTTCAGCCTCCGAAGTCAAGTAATATACACAGGCTCGGATGGAGTCAGGATGGCGAATTGTCCGCACTAGGATACCTTCAGCCTCCAACGCCTGCACTTGTGGCTCATGGGTCACTCCAGGCAATTGAAACGAGACTAACCCTGCTTCTGGGGGAGTTGTGCGTAAACAGTTCACCTGGGGCAACTCCTGGAGTTGCTGCCACAGCAGATGACTCAACGCTTGGATTTGCTGATAGCGTTGTAAAGGGGGTGCCCATTGGTCATGCACCTGCAAAGCAGCCCGCAACCCTGCATATAGGGGATAATCTGATGTTGCCACTTCAAACTTGTCCCCCCCTGGCTTCCAGCCCACAGGTTGCCCCGACTCATCGGTCACCACACCCCGCCATCCCACAAACACCGGAGAGAGACTAGACATGGCTTCGGGTCGGATATACAGCCCGCCCAAGCCTGCGGGGCCGCACCACCACTTATGCCCCGTAAAGGCGTAAAAATCCACACCCAACTCCTGGAGATTGAGGGGCAACACCCCCACCGATTGAGCCGCATCTACGAGTACCTTGACGGGCACCTGTTCAGGGCGATCGGATGGGTATTGGTGACAAACGGCAACAATGTCAGCCAGGGGAAGCACTTGCCCAGTGTTCCAGAGAATGTGGCTCAGCACCACAAGGCGCGTATTGGGCTGAAGATGACTGGACACGATCGCCACTGGATCACCTCCATTGAGCGTGTCCAAAATTGGGCAGATAGACACTTGCACTCCGAAGCGCTGCTGTACCGCTTGGACTTGGGCAATAATCCCCTGATGCTCACAATCTGACATGAGGATGTGGTCGCCTGGTTGCCAGTCAATCCCCCAAAGCGCAATGTTGCAACCCATCGAGACGTTTTCGGTGAGGACGATCGTATCTGGCGCAACCTGAAGAGCAGTGCCGATCGCAGCCCGCGTCAACTTTGCCTCTTCGGTAATCCAAGCATTGGCAGCACTGGAGAACGGCCCCAACTCCTGAAATGTCCGATGGGCCTGCTGCACCGCTTCCAGAGCTACATCGGGAAGCGGTCCCTGCCCCCCGTAATTAAAATAAGCCTTATGCCGAAGGGCTAGAAATTGCTGGCGGTATTGTTCTAGGGAAGTGGAGAGTAAGCGGGAGGTTTGCATAGGAAGGTAGTTGGAAAGAATATATACCAACAAGTTGGATGGATTGTTTTGAGTTTTGAGTTTTGAGTTTTGAGTTTTGAGTGCTACACACTTACTTCGGTAGTCGCCTGAGATTATCTCAGTCCCTCACCCCCAACCCCTCTCCCAGAGGGCGAGGGGAGCCGATCCAGGTTTTGTTCCCTCTCCTTCGGGAGAGGGCTAGGGTGAGGGGGTTCGGATGGGTACGAGATAATCTCACGTTTCTACCCACTTACTTCTGCCAGCCTGCACTAATTAGAAATCGGAGTTTTGGCGAGAATGGTTGCGTAAAACCCTTGACCTTCCGTTTAGAACCTCGGTTTCTGAGTATCTGTTGAGATGATGGAAGAGTGAAAAGTACACGCTACACGATCGTCCTCACGATCGGAATGTTGGATTTAGGAGATATGCAAGAAAGATGTTCGCCCTTCCGATACCTGGTATAACCTCTTCTGGAAATCTCCTACATTCGCGATTCCTAGGGTACATTTAGCTTCTCATAGCCGAGGAATGTGCTGGTATTAGCCAGGCGAGGGAATTTAAGCAAGAAGGTGTTGGCCTGTTGCGGTGGCAATAGGGTCATAATCATGAGCTTAAGCATGGCTTTGTAAATAACCGGAGTTTTCAGCAGGGAGGGATCGGTTACAATTCCCTGGGTAATGAAGCGGGCAGTGACGAGGGTTTTTTGTTGCCCTGGCGGTGCATCTAACGCCTTATATAAAAGGTATTTGTAGAGATTGCCGATCGCATAGGGCTTCAAATAGTGCAAGGATTCAGGAGCTTCCTTGAAGGCGCGATCGATGACTCGCAAATTTGCCTCTTCCATCTTCAGAATGTTAGATGATTTTGAGCCAGAGGAGATGCGATAGAGGACATGGGCAGCGGGAACAACCGCAAACTCATAGCGGATGGACAACCGTAGCGCTAGGTCGGTATCTTCGGCATTACTGAGAGTTTCGTCAAATCCCCCCACTGCCTCAAATGCATCTCGTCGAACCATAATGTTGGAACCACTGCCGATAAAATCATCAACCAATAGCTTGGGTAGAACATTCCCCGCCCAATGCACATAACTGCATTGACGCAGGAAGTTCCCTTGTTCATCCACACAGTTTGTCCAGCTATAGACTACCGCAGCATTGGAAGAGGTTCCCAATGCCTTGTATTGTGCTTCTAACTTGTCTGTTGTCCACAGATCGTCTGCATCCATAAAGGTGATGAATGCGCCCGAACTGTTTTGGAAACCTCGGTTACGGTTAACGGCTACGATCGCCTTGGGATAGGTGAAAATTTTAATGCGTGAATCGTTAAATTTTCCAATCACATCTAAGGTGCGATCGGTTGAGTCACTGTTAATAATCAGCAATTCAAAGTCGGTGAATGTTTGATTCAAGATCGACTGAACGGTCTCCCCGATCGTCTTTTCTCCGTTATAAACCGGTATCACTACAGAAATGACTGGCATGGAATTTAGCCTTGGAATACTAAAGACATTAACAGTGTATTGCGTACTGGCAATAGTCCGGACATTTTTGCCATAGCTAACCCTCATCCCCCAACCCCTTCTCCCAGAACGGGAGAAGGGGAGCCGGATTGAAGTCCCTCTCCCCTTTTGGGAGAGGGATTTAGGGTGAGGGTCTATACTGGCTGTACAACAGGGTTTCCAGCACCTCGACAAAAACTGTCCGAAGTATTGGTACTGGGGAATCAGAATTAAATAACCTGCAATTTGTAGGTTGGGTTGAGCCTTGCGTAGCTTGCTTCCCGTAGGGTAACCCAACGCCCAGACCAACGCCTAGAGATATTGGATTTCATTATTCAACCCAACCTACGCAGGTTATTTAATTCACGATCCTAAGAAAGTGTTTGTAAATTAGCGTAGCGATTAGGAGATTTCCAGAAGAGTTGATACTAGGCACCGGAAGGGCGAAGCATCCGGGCAATGACCTTCTGGTCGATTCAAGGCTCTGTCTGCCGGATGCTAAGTACAAAGCACACGCTACGCGAACGCCCCTACAGGGGTAACATCTTTCTCGGAAATCTCCTTAGCGATCGGCTCCTACTGGCATTCCTAAAATGTCCTCAATGCGGGGCATTTGGTCAAGAGGAATCACGCGGCCTTCATCGGCAAACCCAGTGATTTGGTCGAAGTTGAGGTAGCGGTAGAGATCGGCGGCGAAGGGATCGATTTTGTGGGAGACGATCGATCGGTACTCGTCCACTGTGGGGATGCGACCCAAAAGGGCACAGGTGGCGGCCAGTTCCGCAGAACCCAGGTAGACCTGAGCGCCTTTGCCCATGCGGTTATTGAAATTACGGGTGGAGGTGGAAAAAACCGTAGTATTGTCGGCAACCCGCGCCTGGTTGCCCATGCAAAGTGAGCAACCGGGGATTTCGGTGCGCGCTCCAGCCACGCCAAAGGTGCTGTAGATGCCTTCTTCCTTGAGTTGATGCTCATCCATGCGCGTCGGGGGCACAATCCACAGGCGCACATTAACCGGGGGTTCACCTTCTAGGACTTTAGCTGTGGCGCGGTAATGTCCAATGTTCGTCATGCAGGAGCCGATGAAGACTTCATCGATTCGATCGCCCGCCACCTCCGAGAGCAGTTTCACATTGTCGGGATCATTGGGGGCAGCGACGATCGGCTCCCTGATTTCGTTCAAGTCAATCTCTATAATCTCGGTATATTCCGCATCCGCATCCGCTGCCATCAGCACCGGATTTTCCAGCCATGCTTCCATCTTAGCCACGCGCCGCAGCATGGTGCGGGCATCCACATATCCCCGCACCACCATATTTTTCAACAACGCCACATTAGAGCGGAGGTATTCTGAAACCGTTTCAACACTGAGCTTGATGGTGCAACCCGCACAGGAGCGCTCTGCCGTGGCATCCGTCAGTTCAAAGGCTTGCTCCACCTTCAAATCGGGCAAGCCTTCAATTTCCATAATCCGTCCAGAGAAGATGTTTTTCTTGTTCTCCTTGGAAACGGTCAATAATCCTTTTTGGATGGCGACATAGGGAATGGCGTTGACCAGATCGCGCAGGGTCACTCCCGGTTGGAGTTCCCCCGTGAAGCGCACCAGCACCGACTCCGGCATATCCAACGGCATCACCCCCAAGGCTGCTGCGAAGGCGACTAACCCTGATCCTGCGGGAAAGGAGATGCCGAGGGGAAAGCGGGTATGGGAGTCGCCGCCCGTGCCGACGGTATCGGGCAGGAGCATTCGGTTCAGCCACGAGTGAATGATGCCATCACCAGGATGGAGGGCCACGCCACCCCGCGCCGCAAAGAAGTCGGGAAGTTCTTTGTGGGTTTTGATGTCGGCGGGTTTGGGGTAGGCGGCGGTATGACAGAAACTCTGCATGACTAAATCGGCGCTGAAACCCAGACAGGCAAGCTCTTTCAATTCATCGCGAGTCATGGGGCCGGTGGTATCTTGGGAGCCAACGCTGGTCATGGCCGGTTCGCAGGAGGTGCCGGGACGCACACCGGTCAGTCCGCAGGCTTTACCAACCATTTTTTGGGCAAGGGTGAAGCCTTTGCCCGTATCCAATGCTACTTGGGGGCGGGTGAACAGAAGGCTGGGTTCCAGGTTCAGGGC
>Ga0163149_10006372_pt1 | contig 12137 bp, 7 predicted proteins | sample OliLakLV19MP5G1_FD_148604 | JGI IMG/M metagenome (GOLD analysis project Ga0163149, IMG submission 148604) | Freshwater microbial mat bacterial communities from Lake Vanda, McMurdo Dry Valleys, Antarctica - Oligotrophic Lake LV.19.MP5.G1 | ecosystem: Environmental > Aquatic > Freshwater > Lake >...
GTTCGAGTATGGTTAGCTAGCCAGGGCGAGGTACGTCGTAGCTACAGTGTACGGTTCTACTCACCGGTAGCAGGAAACGTACATGACACAAAAATTCTATTAGCTAGTCTAGTGTTTGGCAATAGAAGTTCTCAGAGATCGTACGATTTCAGTAAAGCATTGGCAGAGTGAGGCCGCTAAGCACAATCGACTTGGATTTGTGGCCGGGCCTCCATCCCGGCCCCCCAACGGAACTGCAACTACTATATCTAACAAAGAGTCCGTCGAGACAAAAGATCTATTTGCCTTTCCGACGCCAATGTACAGATCATAGAGATGAGCTGAAACAAGAGCATGCGCCAAAGTCTACATGACGGAGGGACAGGACGGAAGACAACCAGGCTCCCAAACTGAACCAAAAAACTTGAATGAAGCGAGTCCCCGCCATGCTAGATTCGTTCAATTTATTAAAGCCTTACTCAAAATTAGGCCGCCACTTTCGGGGGTTGAAAGTTCAGATAAAACGAACCTGGGACTACACCGTGAACCGCACCCCACTTCCTGGTACCAGTACGGTCAGTCCAGGTGAACCACCCAGATTCTGTTTCATTTGTGCATGTCGCTAGCTAGTCCGTCCCTGATACGAACCGCAAGGCTACAACTAACCAAGGAGGCAACGACTTTTGCCCTATTAAGCTTAGTTCCCTTTCCGATCCCCCCTCAGCCAATCCACGGGCCGCAAAATGACATCACAAACGCACGGCCATGAATCGAGGGTACTACTAGCTAGCTAGTAGTAGTCTATGTGTAGTAAAAGTTGTCAATGAAAAGAAGTTTATTTGACACGCAAAACAACGCACGCCGGTCTTTTTTCGTCCCTGACGCGCTACTAGCGTTACGAGCAGCCTTGGGTCAAAAAGAAGCACATTACACGAGTACCGCTTGCATTGCCTTTGAGCTTCTTTTAAAACCACAACTTGGAAAGGATTGCGATTCTACCTTTGTCGGTGAAGATGATTGGCTGGATATCTTACTCTGGAACAGACTGACGCATAAAACCGCTTAACCACTAGCCAAAGACCCCTAATTCCTCATCCTTTTCATGCACTTCTGGTATTAGAGTTCCTGAAAAATATCAATGGTCATCCGAATAATTCGTCAAATTGCCAATTGGTAGACGGAAGTGCAAGAAATGACTTCAACCAAAGGAAACCTAGGGTTCTGCGGAGTTTTATCAATGTCACATTGTTCCTGGTAGAGTCTCCACGAAAGCTACGTAATTGACATTCCTCGCTGCCAGTTAACTCACTACGCCAGAGATGCGGCTGACGAGAAAGGTTGGGCGAGATTTTTCTTAACTACTAAAATCACAGGTTTGCAGTTTCCTAAGCATGGCCACTGGACCTGCGCCACTGTACTTCGGTAAATTATCAAACAGCTTGCTGGGTTAGCCGAGACAAAATCATCACTGCCTCACTACTCGGAGTTGAAAGTGGTTTATCAATTCTCCTTCATCAAATACGAAAAACTATTTCCTCCCATCTTATCCCATTTATCTCAGTGTTTTTGAGTGGAATTCTTTCCTCTCGTCTCTTCTTGCCTCATTTTACTACAATCTTGTTTGCAGTTCTGTCTCATACAAATATTCAAATCCACATCCACATCTTATATTACTCCAAACATGATGAACACTGAAGATAACGGATTCTTTTTGTCGGGCGACTGGGATTTGCCCATGATGGATACCACTGGTGATGCCAATGATAACTTCTTGTTGGAATCTTGGCAAATTGATCAAGATCCCAGCTCCAACTCGAGCGGCACGACGCTCTCTGACGAGGACGAGGACGACCTCATCATGTTTGATATTGATAATGTGGTCCATGGTGGATTTGGCCAAGACCACAACGACTACGAAGATGCCCCTCCGACACCTCCGGCGGGGCGTCTGCTCCTAGAAGAAGCTCTGGAAGAAACTCTTGCAGCCGCCGTGTCGGTCGATGATCATGAAGATGATGAGGATTCCTTCTTTACGACTCAATCGGGCGGCAGTGGCAATGATCATTATCGCATGGATAATTCGTCTTGCACGAGCTTTTTGCCCATTGAGCAACGATATCAAGCTTCTTTGGAAAAGCTTACCCAGTCCATGAAGAAGTCTCAAGAAACACGAAAGTCCTTGCGCATGAAGACCTCAGAGACTGCCGAATATGAACGCTGGAATTCCGTTACGGGGACTCTGTCGTCCATTGAGAAGTCGACTCAGCAGCTTCAGCAATATCTCAAGAACAAGAAACCCGCCCCACAAGCTGTTCTCTAAGGCTTCCATCCATCCCTTTCTTCCTACACAATTACATTTCCGATATTCTCTCTCAAAATTTCTTCTCTTCTTCCAAACCAAAAAACAAACAAAAAGATTTCATGTCATCATACATAATTTCACCTCCAATACATTATATTTTAATCAAGATAATCCATGAAGCAGCAGGCTTTTACAAGACGACCATCCAAAAGACCGAAGGCTTCTTTCTCTCTCACACGCTCAGCTTGGCACACTTTCTCGAATTCCCAAATATAAGCAAATATAAATATTTTTTACATTTCCTTTCACACATCTAGATATATCATAGTTCTCTTGTAAATTGCCGAATGCAATCCCTGGTACTTGCATGTTCTGGTAGAAGGTAATCGTATATTGCGTCAGAAGTGCGTAGCTTCCTGTGTGCTGCTTCAGAAAATAGCACACATGGCGAATGAGTCGAATGAGTCCACAAAAATTAAATTGCCATGGAGAGCGGAACGCCACTCCTTCCAAGCCTTGCTGCTTTCCTCACACGATGCTGATCCGATGTTGCGATCTTTACTTTCTTGTCTCCTCTTCTTTTACGTTTTCAATTGAAGCCATCTAATATAAACAGAAAGAATTGACTCTCCACTGCATCTATGCTTCATGTCACGGAGAAGAAATAGAAAGTCTGCCACAAAAGATTACGCTTCCGGTGAATTGTTGTGGTTGTGTGTTGCAGTCTTTCAGGTAAGGTCTTCTACTCTTAACGCAGTCTTATATTCTGATTCAAATATGTGTTCGTCTTTTTCATTGCGGTTATCCTAATCCTTGGATACGGACACTTTTTTACGTGTCATGCGAAAAATCCGGCATCTCCAATGCAGTAGGAGAACATTGAATTATGCCTCGGCCGTTTCAGCCTCAGTCCCAGCCAGGACGTGCTTGTAACAACTAGCGGAAATTATCGTCTTTGAGAGAAAGCTCCTAACTCATTTCAGCTATGACGGGTTTTGCAGTAAGTCTGGACGAAAAACCAGAGCTGGGGCCTCTTGCGGCGTCTTGTGTAAGAATCATCGTCACCATGCATCTTCTCTTGCGGGCAAGATTTTTGTGTGAGACATCCCCGGGCCCCAGAGTCAGTCGCTCACGTGCTTGTGCAGAAACAATGCAGGGGCAGCCGGCGACTCAAAGGGACCAACTTTGCACATACGCATGGATGACACAGGCCTGGCAAGAACACTGTTCAAGGTGTGCAGATTGATGCATTACGCCGCCGACGGTCACTCTTGACTTGCATGCATAGAACTCTTCTTATTCGAGAGGGCGTGCGGGTTACCGATAGCATTCATATGTGTATCGTCAGGCAGGAACGATGGTCCATCTAAAGCATAGGCAACAAAACACTTCCATCAATGGCGCCAACCACGACGGATCTTTCTCTTAAGCCCAGGTTATCCTCCAGGTTATTCTCCAGTTTATCCTGGTCCACGGTGAATGTCCGATCAAATACAACCAGGACCACTCTCTATCTAGAGGTGGAAGGAATCCTGGTCACTCAACCGTACAGATACCACCGCGTCAGCAAAAGCACCACAACGACAGCCCTTTCTTGAGCTAGAAGTCATTCCTGGTCCACGGCAAATGTCCCACCCCTGCCAGTACCCCTCCCAGTACCGCCAGGACTGCCAGTACCTCTGTATGAAGAGGAAGCAAGGAGAGGCTGATCAAAAGTGTGGACTCCACAGCCCTACCAATGATACTAGTAGAGACAGGTCTTTCCAGTTGCTACAACCCCAGGTCATCCTGGGCCAGAGCAAACCTCTGTCAGTACCACCAGTACTTCTCCATCTAGAGGAGGGGAGGGGAGGTCAATCAACAGTATGGCGCAGCAGCCCCAGCAATGGTGCCAGTAGGGACGACCGCAGGTCGTCCTGGACCACAGCGAATAATCCCAACACGGTCAGCCGTGTATCTGGTAGCGTACCCTTATCTATGCAACTCGGGCATGATCAGGGCTACACATGACTTGGGACACACCACTGCAGTGGCCTGTTCTCTCCTGTGGGAATAGGGCATCCATACATGCAACCTGCTCACTCCTCGCTTGTACTTACACAAGGTCCACACACAAGGCGACGACAGCCAAAATGCGGCAGACACAGAGGAGGCTGACGAACCACCGTGCTGGTTAAACGATGTTCCTCTCGCCCAGTCCGACGAAACACCTCCATCGCGTCAAGATGTCGGGGTCATTCTTGTGCTTTGTCATGGGCGGTGAGGGCGGGGTTAATGAGTCATTCTTTGTCGTCAAGCTTTGATTGCCTGGCTCCGCGGGCATGAGATATATGGGGGTATCCGACCCTCCTTTCATCTTCATCCGTGACACATGTGTCCACCACATTGCTCAGCCACAGGACGAGGATGCCATGCATCAGACTGGATTCACTCGCAGCAGCGCTCCCTATTCTGCAACACTGCCTGGAGCATTGTGAGCGATATGCAAACCAAATGAATGAGATAAAAGTGCTCTCTCAACACCTGACGAACAGTACCTCAGTCATAGGTACTAGCTAGTAGTAGTAGATGGTAGATCGGGGTCATATTGCTACTCGGTAGGTGCTCTAACCTGAATGAGGTAAGAGTTACAGGTTAGGTCATTCCTGGAAACAGAAAACAAACCGAAAAGTGAAAAGGGAAACCAAGCCATGGGTAAAATAATGATCCATCATGTCTTCTCAATTGCCACTTCCTACTAATAGTAGCTAGTCTACCGTACTAGTCTACTAGCTAGCTAGTACTGGAGTAGCTATTAGCTACTAACTAGAGTACTCTAGTAGTACGTGGTAACTTGCACATCTTGCTTAGGACTTTTCGCCCTGTGCCGACGGCCGCGCGCGCAGTCCCCTTTGTTCTGTGACTGAAAGCTAACGTGCTAACAGAGTTTCGGCTAATAGCTACTTCAGGACTATCTCTTCAGTACGACTGTAGCTAGGTTAACTCTTTCAGGGAATACTCAAGTGTATCGTAGGTTAAGTTTGCTCTACTAGCTAGTAGCCGCTAGATACTGTAGCCTAGTGTTTTAGCTATCTACCAGATATACTGCAGCTAAAGCCAGATAGAACCGTAAAGCCGACAGTGTTAAGACAGCTACATGGGATCGATCAGAATCCTTCAGAGGGGTCTCGTCCCAAGGATTTGATTCTGCGGTGCCCAAACGAGCTCATCCCTCCTTTTGAAAGAAGATGAATCAACAGTCGTCTTAGTTGTGATTAGCTGCCCTATATTTATAGCGTTGTGGGATACCTAGATGTGGAATGTTACCAACTTGAACAACAAATGACCGCTGCGCCTACCGACAGGCTAGTTTGCTTGCTCCGGCTACGTATTCAGTGTCGGCCCGGGTGAACCCTTTGCGGGGCAAAATTGCGCAGGGAGACGAAGATATATATGGAAGAGGCTAAGAAAAAGTCGCCCATGCTTTTCTAATGGTGTCCGTGACTATTGGGACGATACCACGCTTCGGGCCATTTGAGACCTGGCTAGATCGATAGACAAAAAGAAATGACAATCCTTCAGACATCATTGAAATCCAAGCGATGAAATAGAAAGACTCGTGATGCTACCCGCATTGTGTACTCAGAAAGTTACTAAGGACAAACCATTCTTTTCGATCTCAGGTGTGCGGTGATTACTTGGATATCCAGTGCGACTGCTTCTAGTGGATACACAGGTCGCTAAACAAAATTTAGAAATAAAAAGTCTCCATACAATCATTAAAGTTTTAGGAAGCTTGCAAACAAACCACCAAAGATGATAGTAATAACTGTAGTAGAGATCTAACGTTGGGTTCCTCCTCTCTTTCCCTTTCCTCCCATGTGCTTGGGTACCTTCTGGAATGTTGATGGCTTGGCAGCTGCCGTCTTACCGCCACTCTTGGCCTTGTTGGCTGCCTTCTTTGCTTTCAGTTCCTTCAATGCGGCTTCTCGCTGTGCGGTACGGACCTCACTCTTTTGGGATGCCTTCTTCTTGATATCCTCCAAGGATGCACCGACGACCGCTCGTTGCACCTTTCCGGTTCGTGTACGTTTCTTTTTGGCCTGGGTTTCAGTGATACCCTTCTTGTGCAGACGACGCCATGCCTGTGTCCATACCAGTTTGGCCGCCTTTTTACGCTGAAGGGTCAAACTGTGTGCCTTGGAAGTTCCCAACCAAATGGGCTTTCCATCACGACGAATCATGAGTTTCCCATTTCCAGGGTAAATACGGTACTCGGAAAGAGCACAAAGTTCGGCTATAGAGAAGGTGCAACAACAACAGGATAACAAAATATAAAAGAGTGAGATTTCAGCAATATAGTAACGGCCCGGTACCTAGACGACGGAATGGAGAGCATGCGCAACGGCAGAGCAAGGGGAGGTGCATGATACGTGTATTGGCCCGATTTGGCCGTAACCAAAGTTCCAACACCGAAGCTACAATTGCAGATTGTTGTCCATTCCCCCCGCTCTACCAATTAAACAGCTCCTGATGCAATTCTATTCTATTCTAATCTACTCACTGTTAATAACCATCTTGCCTGCTCCCTGTTTGATCTAATTCTACTCTACTAGCTAGTAGCTACGTCAACAACACAGTCGGGTTGATGCTGTTGGCGCTGTTGCTGCTTGAAACAAGCAGGGTGGGTCTGCCTGTCCGCGATAAAGTCATCAGGAGCACCACTTCTCAGTACTGACCTACGTGGCTCTACGGGATAAGTAAGTGGTAAAAAATTAATTATTCTGAATGGAAATAGAGATAGGGATAAAGGCTATTGCATCTTTGCGCTGTGTATCGAATTCATTCCGTACCCACCCGGGCTGAAGCAGGTCTCACACGCAGTATTGATTCAATTGTTCTTGTTCCTGTCCCGTGAAAATAATGTATCTTAGGATCTGGCAAAAAGATGACCCCACCCCAATGAGTTATCAACGAGTCGGCTAGCAGGAAGTTATGTAGTCAACTCTCTATTGTTAGCATCCCCGATACCTTCTAAAAGCCAGTAGTTAAAAGAGAAACGTTTTGTGCTTTGTGTGAGAACGTTGTTCCCATTTTTCTAATCCATCAAAAAGACAACATCCATTAGCAAAAAAAGAGACGAACGAGCCAAAATGACATCCTACGATGATGACAATCTCAAGAAGAGGGATAAAAATTCCATAAATTACTGGCACGACAGTACTTGCATGTGTAACGCCATTATCTGCGTTCATCAGGGATTTGACTTTAACATGGACCGCTTCGTTTGTTGCTGTGTCAATGAGGCCGATTGCCTTTGTATGCGCTCGTCCTATTGTGTGGCCATTCCCAAGCAGTGGTGCTATTATGGCGTCGAGCCTCGTGGTTGTGGTTGTATCGGCGACGAATCGCAAGGAGAAATCTGTAAAATGGGTTGCTACTGCGCAGATTGTGGTTTGATCAAACCTGATTGCAAACGTTGTTGGGTGGGGGTGGACCGTCAGTGGTGCATGTACAGTGTCTTGTCGATTCCACTGCACAAGGACTATGTTCCCGACGCGGTTTGTTCTTATTACGGTTTGCAGTGCTTGCCAAAGTGCAATTGCTTTGGACCATCTCCACGTAGTGATGCGTTGGATCGTATCATTGCCTCGAGTGATGCACAGGTACAGGCCATGCAAGCGGAGGAAATGGAACGGGGTGGTGAAGGGCTGGCCTTGCGAGAGAATTAAAAATCCGACAACACGCGAGACGATAGCGTTCTCGAAATGTACCGAGGAGAGATGAATGGTGTGAAGGATAGAGCTCATTGTCTGCTGCCAAGGAGAAAGAAGGTGTACTCAACAAATACGAGTATAAAGTAGAAAATTTCAAAAAGCTTAAGAACTGGCCAATCGGTTTCAAGCTGGACCTTGGAAGGAAGAGTTCTGGGGGACAAACTTGGTGATTGGTCACTCGCAAGTAGTTGCCCGTAGGCCGAAGTAAGCAAATATTGCTAATAATTAATTTTAATAATGCATTTCAGCGAGTCACATTTGGGCGATCTGATCATCTGTTCCTCTACGTTTTTTGTCCAAGATAAGGAAGACTGGGGCTCTGGAGACTGTGTGATCCATTCAAAATGTAGTTAGCATCTGATGCAATGCTTCCAACCATCTGCAAGCCAGAGAATTCTTTTTTTGCGTTAGGCCTTTCCAGAGTCTTTGCACTGCGCTACAGTAGCAAAAGGACTTTGTCACATAGGTTATTATCCTATATGAACTTTAGTACCGGTCTAGTGCATCCTCCCCCATGATTTGTACTGTTTCACTGTAGAAATCAGCTCATGTTTGTGATAGAGAGGTGCTAATGTTCATGTGTGCTACCGGTCAGAGGCTATTATGTGTTTCGCTTGCCGTTTTTGTAGCTTTTCCGTGATTCAACGGTGCATCACTCCGGTTCAACGGTTATTTTTGCTGTATTTGTAGCGCGCCCGCTTGCCGTGATTCATCGGTTGCCAGCCGGTTCAACGGTTATATTATATTATATTATGTTGGACCGTTTTGTACTATTTTACTGTATGTTGTAGAAGCCCCCAGCGAACGTACTCGCTGTCATCGTGTGTTTCACACGGTGTTTAAATGTCGCATTAGCAGCGCGCCCGCTGATCTGGTTAAGTGACATACTCAACGCGTCCGTTGACGCACGCTTTGATCGTGTTTTTGCACGAGATCGTGCCACGATTTGCCTATTGCTTTGTTTGCCGATGTAATTTCATCGGTCAGTGGTATTCGTTAGATCGTTCAGAGGAGAACCCTCCTACTAGGCTTCTACAAGAATCCTACAGGACTCGAACTCAGGTCCTCTTGATTCAGATGCGAACACCTGACCAAGGTGATATGAATTCATGTTGCACTGCGCTACAGTAGCAAAAGGACTTTGTCACATAGGTTGTTATCCTATATGAACTTTAGTACCGGTCTAGTGCAGTCTTGTTGGTGTTGGTGTTGGTGTTGCTGCTGCTGCTGCTGCTGCTAGCACAGTGCTGGTGTGGTTGCCGTTTGTTTTGTTTTTTTCGTTTGTTTTGCTTTTCGTTTGAGGGCCACTTTGAGTAAGATGCTCCCATGTTCTGCTTCATCAGTGGTGTCTTGCTCTGGATAAGCTTGTGGTCCCAATGGTGGAGTTGCCTTCTTGAGTGGTGCAGTTGACTTCTACCTACTTCGATGCTAGCTGCTACTATTAGTAGCAGATGGATGGAAATTATGGACCTAAGATCATCATGAGTGGGCAGCATTCTTCAAAAAACAATCTTATCAACAGGAGGAGCTCATAGGATGTGGCTTGTTGGGAAGGTACAAAAAGTGCTTCTAAAAAGTCTCTTTTTTTCATAGATAGGAAGTGATGCACACAAAGACACTTCAGCTGCACTAGCACATGCACTTTTGCAACTGCTAGTGTACAAATTGAACGGAACAATGCATGTTGCCCCCACATGAAATTATTCAAGCTCAACCCTTCTCAGCACAATTCTGTTCCCAAAATCATTTCATGTCAATGCATGCACATTCAGCTCAACCATTTTGATTGTGAATCAACCAATTTCACCCGGACATTTGAACCAACATGTTGCATTTTCTGTGCAATGGCACAAAAGAGCAATGTTTTTGCTTTCAAACATTAATTCATTCTTCAGTTCTTCCTAGCTGGAATTCTCACCTTTTCAGCGTCATTCTCTTGACATTTTGGCTTTGTGCTATTAGTCTTCAGTCATTTGCTGTTTGGGGGGGGGAGGGGTGCAGTTGAATGCAATGTGACAGTTGCAGGTGTTCTGATTGTGGTCACATTGTGGTCTTATGAACACTGCAAGCTGTGTTGTCCGTTTGCAGTGCACAGGGTCAAATTTTGTTATTTCAGTGGGATTGTTGTTGTTGCTCATGTGCAGGAGAACATGTGTCATTCTGTAGCAAAGGATGTCAACATGATGCAGGTGACCATCAAATGGCCTTTCTGCCTTCTTTAATTGCGTGTCAACACTGGACGGGCATGTTTGTGCTGAACATTGCACTTTTGTTGTGATGCCCCCACCAGAACTGAAAGTTTTGCAATTTTAAGAAGTCAGCAGCAGGAATCCAACGTTTGTTGTGTTGTGCACTCAAGAAGACCCTTTGGTGTTGTTTTTGCCTGATTGTCAAGAATTGTCTCACAACAAACATTGCATCATTAACCAATTTGTCTGCTGCCATTTTCTTTGATGATTGGTGCATTGATGTTGCAGTGTCGGCAATGTGTGTCAAAGGTTGTCATCCACAGCAGCCCCTTGCCCCAATAAAAAGTTCAGCGCATCACAAAGTTCATCAGTGTCTTCCTTGATCATTGCATGGTTCATTTGATGAAAACTGTGTTGTTGCAATGACTCCATTTGCAGCATTTTGTGTCAAAATGCCCACATTTTTTGGCACAAGGTGGAATTTTGGGACTCTCAAACCTTCAAGCAAGTCTTGCATCATCAAGCGCTTTTGTTTTGCATTTTGCACACGACAGCATGCAGTTTGGAAACAATGGATGCCAAACACAATGAAGCAACGCTGTGGAAAGATTTGGGTGAAATCCTCTCTCATTTGGCCACAGAACAATTTGTGTTGTCACCAAAGCAGACACAACTCCATTCATCACCCATTGATTAGTTTCAAAGAACAGCTTGCTCTCGACATTTGTTGCTCTTCTTGTTTCTGCAATGAACTGAGCATCCTGCATCACAACTTTGCTGCAGGTTTGGGCTTCCTTGCGTTTGTTTTTATCAAACAATCTCAGCTTGGGGATCAATCACAACTTATGAAATTTGAAGACTGTCAACACAAAGGCATCTCCATGGGCTATCCTCTGTTGCTTTCTGCTGTCAATGCGATGGCAAAGTCAGACAACAGCACATTGACACTGTTGCAAAAGTGTTGTGCTTGGTTTGCAACTGACACAAAAAAACAAAGACAGTGTGCTTCTGCAAATTGCAAATTTAGATCCGCATTTTGGTGAATAAAGAGCTGTTCCTATGCTTAGGTCTGAAGGTCTAAATAAAGGTCAAAATCAGACCCACCAGATCTTAAGAGTGAGAAACGGTCTGAGTTCAATCCGTCTCATTGTCAAGCGCTTTTGAACCGGGGCATTGTGCGTCTTGTGACCCTGTGAAGGGCATGCATAAGTTCTGAATGGTCTGAACAAGATCTAAACATTTTAAGATCTTCAGCATCTTTTTGGTCTAACAAGGGTCCAAATCCTCAACTTGCTGGGACAGCAACATTCCATGTTGGTGAATGGATTGACCAAGGGGACCAAAATGGGGTGCTTTGAGTCTTCTTCTCTTTTTTTCTTTGTTCTGAAAAAGATTGGCAACAGTGCACCCACGCTGCATTAGCAACAAGTCGGCAGCCTGAATTTTTCCCCCAGACCTGGAGGTTTTACGTGGGCCAGACATTAGATGCACAGTTGCGCTGTGACTTGTGTGCGCACTTGGGCTCATTTTTGGGCTCATTTTTGGGCTCATTTTTGGGCTCACCACTGGGCTCACTCTCGGCTCACTCTCGGCTCAACCAGTGCGTTGCAGTGAGCCCAGGAGTGAGCCCAGTAGTGAGCCGAGTGAGTGATTGAGGCTCCCCCGGCGTGCGTTGATTCGGTGCCCAGCTGCCGAAAGTCGTTGGAATCACATGAAAACTCCAACTTGCTCAACGGCTCAGCTCACTGCTGGGCTCACTGCTGGGCTCACTGCTGGGCTCACTGTTGGGCTCACCACTGGGTGCACTACTGGGCTCACTCTCGGCTCACTCTCGGCTCACTCTGGGCTCAACCACGAATGAGCCCAGAAGTGAGCCCAGAAGTGAGCCACGTTTGCTTGTGAGCCTATGTG
>Ga0163149_10006378_pt1 | contig 12122 bp, 9 predicted proteins | sample OliLakLV19MP5G1_FD_148604 | JGI IMG/M metagenome (GOLD analysis project Ga0163149, IMG submission 148604) | Freshwater microbial mat bacterial communities from Lake Vanda, McMurdo Dry Valleys, Antarctica - Oligotrophic Lake LV.19.MP5.G1 | ecosystem: Environmental > Aquatic > Freshwater > Lake >...
TTAATACTTTGTTGGCTTATGGCTGCGAAAAGGGATATTGGAGGCATCCGATGAGGCCCGTTGACAGCCCTGGAAAAATTCTTTCTTTGGAAAATTTATTGTTTTTATTATTGTTTAGTAAAGCTAACACTCCTTACTAAGAATAACGCCCAAAACAATACGTATAAGAGCGCGGGCCACCCAAATTCAAATTCCAGTTTTTCAAAACGAAATGCAATGATTTTGATACCGGTTTTTATAGAAAATTTTCCTTGAAATAGAGGGTTGTCCCCAACTTTTAATATTGACCCCAATTTTCGTTAACGCGACTGCCAACTGCCACTGCCACTGGAACCCGCCTGCCAAAGTCTTCGGGCAGGTGCACGAATGAACAGTCCTCGACCTCACAGGTTTCGAAAACATGTGCAGGTCTTAGGGAAATGAACCTATCAAAAATATTCACCTCCCATCAGTAGTTGGTGAGGTGGAAGGAAAAAAAAGTTGCCACGAATACACGAATGAACAGCCATCGGTTGTTTGTAATAGGAAATCAATTTTTTACTGGTGTATTCGTGGCTAATCTTTTCATCCGTATTATGGAGAAAAAAAAGGCCACGAATTCATAAATTTTAAAATTCGTGGACTCGTAGCTTAAAAAATTAATTCTCTGTTATTTAATTACACATCAAGGTTTGCATATTTTGCATGCGCCTCGATAAATTCTCTGCGCGGAGGAACTTCATCTCCCATTAACATAGAAAATACGTGATCTGCTTCCGCTGCATTGTCGATGGTTACGCGTCGCAACGTTCTGGTTTCGGGATTCATTGTAGTTTCCCATAACTGTTCGGCATTCATTTCACCCAAACCCTTGTATCGCTGCACGTGCACAGAACTTTCATTACCGCCTTTTGCGAATTCTGCGGTAGTTGCTTTTCTTTCTTCATCATTCCAGCAATACCGTTGTTCCTTTCCTTTTTTAACAAGATATAATGGAGGAGTTGCAATATAGATATATCCTTCTTTTACTAATTCAAAACATTTTCTAAAGAAGAATGTAAGAATAAGTGTAGTAATATGGCTTCCATCCACGTCAGCATCCGTCATAATTATGATCTTGTGATAACGGAGTTTTGCAGTATCCAATGTTTTATCTTCCGCCGGCATAACACCTAAAGCAGTAAAAATATTTTTGATCTCTTCATTGTCGAAAATTTTGTAATCCATTGCTTTTTCAACATTCAATATTTTTCCTCTGAGCGGTAAAATTGCCTGAAATCCTCTGTTCCTGCCCTGTTTAGCAGTTCCGCCTGCGCTATCTCCCTCAACAAGGTATAATTCGCATTTAGATGCATCTTTTTCCTGACAATCGGCAAGTTTACCCGGCAATCCACCTCCACCGAAAGCACTTTTGCGCTGCACTAATTCACGTGCTTTTCTGGCTGCAATTCTTGCCTGAGCAGCAAGTATTACTTTTCCGATAATAAGTTTTGCCTGTTTAGGATTTTCTTCCAGATAATTATTCAGCATTTCGCCTGAAATAATATCTACAATACCCATAACCTCATTGTTTCCCAATTTGGTTTTAGTTTGTCCCTCAAACTGTGGTTCCGGAACTTTGATAGATATCAAAGCGGTTAATCCTTCCCTAAAATCGTCACCGGATATTTCAACTTTGGCCTTTTCGAACATGTTTTCTTTATCGCCATAGGCTTTAAAGGTTCTGGTAAGCGCGCGTCGGAAACCTGCTACGTGGGTTCCTCCTTCAATGGTATTGATATTATTTACGTAGGAGTGTATGTTTTCGCTATAGGATTCGTTGTATTGCAGTGCAATTTCCACAATTACATTATCTCTTCCACCTTCTGCATAAATTGGAAAAGGAATGATAGATGTGCGGCTTTCATCCAAAAATTTCACAAACTCCACTAAACCACCCTGGCTCAGAAAAGTATCGGAACGGAATTTACCTTCTTCATCTACCTCGCGTTCATCAGTAATAGTGAGGCTGATTCCTTTATTTAAATATGCCAATTCACGAATGCGCGATAATAAGGTTTCATATTTATATTCTGTAACAGTAAAAATTGTATCATCCGGCTGAAAGGTGACAAAGGTGCCATGAATTGCCGAATCGCCAATCTCCTTTACAGAGTATAATGGCTTACCGATCTCATATTCCTGCATAAAAACTTTGCCATTGCGATGCACTTCAACGGTTAAATGTTTTGAAAGTGCGTTAACGCAACTTACACCCACACCGTGTAATCCTCCCGAAACCTTATAAGTATCCTTATCAAACTTTCCACCGGCGTGCAAAACTGTCATTACAACCTCCAAAGCCGATCTTTTTTCCTTTTTATGGATTTCCGTAGGAATTCCCCTTCCGTCGTCTTTTACACGAATGATATTTCCGGGCAGAATGGCAACATCAATATTCTGACAATAACCTGCGAGGGCTTCATCTATTGAGTTGTCGATTACCTCATATACCAAATGATGCAATCCTTTAAATCCTGTATCACCGATATACATGGCAGGACGCTTTCTAACGGCTTCCAGTCCTTCTAATACTTGTATGTTCTCGGCTGTGTAATTGGAGTGATCCTGTGCTAAAATTTCTTCTTTTTCCATAAATCGTGCTACCTCTTTTCAGGCGTAAATTTGTCAGTTTTTTTTGCGAAGTTGTATTTTAAAATTGAATATGCAAATATACAGCATAATAACTGAAAAATGTAGTGTTTTTAAGTATTTCAGCGTATTATTTATGCACTAAATTTCAACAAAAATTGATAATTGATAATTGCCAACAGGGGCTATGAAATAGGAATAAATTTATATTATCTGATTTGTGAGATTTTAGTGGAGAAATATTCTCTAAATATCCAATTTAACCCGCCTGGGAGAGGCAACTTTATCGAAGGAAGAATCCTCTCTTTCCTACTAAGAAGAAAGAACTTTCAATCGCATCCAATCAATGGCCTGGTCCATCACCTCTTTTGCCCTTGATATATTCGATAAGGAAAAGTCCGCCTACTGCGAGAACATAACAAACAATAACCAGGGCAACAAAAAACTGAGAACTCATAGATTTAAATTTATAGTTGCAAAGTTAAGTAAACGGCGTGATTTTTAAAATAAATCTGCTCATTTTCTGCACAAGCAGTTAACAAGGCAGCAGTAAAAAGTAAACGGTATCGTTTTTGCCACTTATCTTCGTAAAAAAATTCACCTTTACCATTAAAATCAGCTATGAAAAAAATCAGTTTAATTTTCGTTTTGTTCCTCAGTGTTGGATTGTATGCGCAAAAAGCTTCCGATGTGGAAATACCCTTTTTTCCGGTTGATGAAGATTCAAAATTAGTTACCTATACCGATGTGATTCAGGTTCCCGGTGTGTTAAAGGATTCGCTTTACGATGTTGCAATGGCATGGATGAAGATCTACTACAAATCGCCAAGTCAGGTGATTAAAAGTCAAAGTAAAGAAGAGGGTGTTATAGATATTCGTCATCAGTTTTATGTAACACGCAAGGATAAAAATCAGGAAGTGAAGGCCGGACTTATCAATTATTACCTCACGCTGCAATTTCGCGATGGAAGATTTAAGTATACCATCACAAAATTAAATCTTGAAAGCACTTCTTATTTCGGCATAGAAAAATGGTTAAATGAGGAACCTTACAAAAAAGATGAAAATGTTCCGGGATATCTTGTACAAATTGATAAATTCATGATGGATCTTATAACATCTATGGAGTCGGAGGTAAAACCGGTTGTCCCAAAAAAGGAAGAAGATTGGTAAATAATTATTTTAGATAAAAATCTTAAACTCAAAAAACCTGCAAGTAAAATGTGCAGGTTTTTTTTATTGTAAATATTTGAATATGTTCAATGTGGAAAAGGTGACAAAAGTCATTTTTTACTTTGAGGTACATCATGCCTTCTTTACTGACTAACAAGGAACTTTGGGCTATAAAAATGAAATCAATGGCAACCTACCAGACTGATTTGGATCAAACGAAGATAAAAGGCTACAACGATACCAGGTCTTCAAGGAATTTGAAAAAAGAAAAAGGCTTGGTTATGGAGATAAAAAAAATATTGGTACCAACGGATTTTTCGATAAATTCAACAGAGGCATTAAATTCAGCAATTACAATTGCACAATCTCAAGGTGCAGAAGTAATTGTTTTGCATGTTTATCATATGCCATTTGCGGATGAACATATGCCACCTTCCATGATAAAAGAATTAATGAATACACAGAAGGAAAGGGCGGAGTTGGATATGCAAACATTTGTGGAATCGCAGCAAATTTTTAAACAGAAAACAGTTCCGGTTGAATATAAAACCGTAATAGGTTTTGCATCAGAAATGATTCTTGATGTGGCACGTGCGAATAACGTGGACCTTATCATAACAAGTACAAAGGGAGCCAATAGTATTGATGATAAGTTATTCGGGACTGTGACCTGGAATATAATTAAAAATTCAGAAATTCCGGTTATGGCCATCCCTGAAAAAAGTATAAATCCCGTATTCAAAAATATTATGATTCCATTTGAAGGAACAGAAAAAGATAATGATACTATTACATGGTTATTGAGTTTCGCAGAAAAGAATAAAGCTACTGTGCATGCTGTGCACTTTTTAACTGATTCAACAAACTACAATAAATCAACTATTGATAAATTACATAGTAGATTCAGAAAATATCTAGAAAACGACATGTTGCAATTGCATTTTCTTGCAGAAAAAAATATTACGGAAGGCATTAAAAAATTCGCCTCACGGAATAATATTGATATGATCTGTATGGTGACACATCACCATGGATTATTTGCAACAATTTTCCACATGAGTATTACCAGAAACATAACACTTTATAGTCAGATCCCATTATTAGCATATAATATTGATAAATAAACCAGGCAAACTTTTTACAATGACAATGCAAACAAAAATATCGACTCCCGACTGCGAACATTGCAAGAGCAAAAATAAATCACTCTTTCATTTTTGCCATCTAGAAGAAACGGAATTTATAAATCAGACAAAAACCTGTGCCATGTATAAAAAGGGACAGACAATTTTTCATGAAAATGCAAATGCCTATGGTTTGTATTGTTTAAATGAAGGCAAAGTAAAATTGTATAAACAAGCCGCTGATGGCAAGGAACAAATACTCAAAATAGTTACTCCGGGCGATTTTATAGGTTATGGAGCAATGTTATCTTCCACTACTTATGGCGTAAGTGCAGAGGTAATTGAAGATGCGGTAATTTGTTTTATTCCAAAAGAATCCGTTCTTAAAATATTTCGTGAGAACAACAGATTCTCCGAAGGAATGGTACAATTGCTCACCCAAACTATAGACCAGACGGTTGAAAAAATGGCGGATATCGCCTACAAACCTGTAAGAGGAAGAGTTGCAGAAGCCTTATTAATACTCAGTGAATCGTACAAGGATGAAAATAATACCGAAGGTATCGTCAGCATCACTCGCGAAGATCTCGCTTCGTATGTAGGAACAGTAAAAGAAACCGCAATCCGTGTGTTAAAAGATTTTAAAGAAGATGGTCTTATCGAAACTAATAACCACGCTATTAAAATACTTGATCGTGGGAGATTGACGAAGGTTTGTGAGTTGTATGATTGAGGGGGAATGAGTAATGAGAAATGAGTAATGAGTAGATTTTCGAAAGCCGAATGCTTTTACTCCTTACCAATGACTGCTGACCAATGCCTCCTGACTTTTTGGTGAAGCGGGTCAGGAGGCGAATTTGTTTGGGATCGATACTTATTTAAACCCAGCCCCTTCCATCATACAAAAACGGCCATGGGATGGAAACTAGAATTAAAATAAATGCTATTAAAAACCAGATAAATTGTTTTCTTCCTGCATCAACATCATTCAGTGCTTTTTTAGCTTTGGCATATCCGATGTGCACAAAAATTAATGCGAGTAGCATTCCAATTGCGTGATCAAGTGCAATATTTCTGAAAGAAGGTGCACCCAACTGATCTGTTATATTGGATATCTTAAAATTTGTTTGCGTTGATATCCAGTGAAAATATAATAATAAACCTGCTACCAGTTGCAGATCCATTGCAATCATAGAGAACATACCCATTTTTTTTGTTGCTCCGGCAAAAGGTTTCTTTCCTTTAGAAGTTTGAAACCCAAACCAGATTCCGAGTATCATCAGAATGATAATAATATATCTCCATCCCGAGTGAAAACCCGTTAAAGCTTTATATAATCCCTCGGGAAGGGTCATGGCTGCTTCATCTGAACCAAAAAGTAAAACAGCAGAAATTATTGTTGCGGTCATTTTGTGTGTATTTAAAGAGTGTAAAAATATCTATTGTTGAATAATTATTTTTAAAAAAAAATGTAAGTTGATTTAATTCCTTAATTTTTCAATAGATGTTTATAATTCTGAATATTTGACATAAATTTTTGTTGCTGTTCGGAGTTTAATACGTTTAATATATCCTGCTTAAAATCCTGTTTACTTTCACGCATATCCTCCTTACCACCACCACTTTGTTTATTTTGTTTTTTTTCTCCCATAAATTCGCGGATAGCAGCTTCAACTTTCGTAACCTGATCGGGCGACAAATTTAAATCGTCAGTAAGTGTTGTGATAAATTCCTGCGCGCGACCGGCACCACCACCGTTTCCGCCTTTATTGCCGCCAAATAGTTTTGAAAATATGCTCATGATCTTTTATTTAAACAGTTAAGAATAAGACGAAGGTATACAAAAATAAACGGGTGCAAAAAATGACACCCGTTCATAATCTCAAAAACTAGCCCTCAGTGCTACCATAAAACTCCTTCCCGGCGCCACAACCCCTGAGGAATAAGGTCTATAACGGACATCCGCAATGTTGTCGATACCTGCCTGAATGTTCAGATTCGAAATAATCTGATATCCAACTTTCAGATTCAGTGTGTACCATGCAGGGCAATAAGGATCTCCATTATCATCCACAGCATATAAATGTGGTTTATCTGCCTCACTTGGAGCGAGTTCTTCAAATGGAACTTCTGCATTATAATCGGTATAAAAATCAGCTCTGAATTTTTTCATCTGATAACTGATATGCGTAGAACCAAATAACGGCGGAGCATGGCGAAGCGGAACATATTCATCCCCTGTTTCCTCTGCCTGTTCTTCTCCTTTTGTATAAGTGAGATAAGATGCCACTGTAACATTTTTTATAGGATGAATTCGAACACCGGATTCGATACCAAAAACATAAGCTTTATCAATATTCTGCAATGCTTGCACAGCACTTAATTCACCTGCATACATAATACTGTCCTCACCATTTAATGTAAAACTTCTGCGCACAATTGCATTACTTAACAAAGTATAAAATCCTGTAAGTTGAATTTCAACGATATCGCCAAATCCTTTAATAAAACCGAGATCGATATTATAAGCGTACTCCGGCAATAAATCAGGATTAGGAACTGTTACGTTGCCTGGTTCTGAATCAAATACTTTTCCGATATCATCCACATTTGGTGCGCGGAATCCTGTCGATAAATTGAGGTTTACCTGAAGGTCCTTTGCTGCCAGCCAAACAATTCCTGCACTTCCTGTTAAAGCGCCGCTATTGATATTTGCTGATGTAACTGGAAATGGGAAAAATGTAGTATCAAATTCCGCATTTAATATTACCTGATTATATCTCAAACCTGCCTGCAATGTAAGTTTTTCTTTCAATTTTGTTTTTGAACTTAAATACACTGCAAAACTTTGCCAGGTAGCTCCATCAGGATATCGGGATGCCGCATTTTCTTCCAAACCGGTCTCAATATCAAGATCAGTTCCCAAAGAAGTAACTCCGTTATAAATTCCTTCAAGTCCGTAAAACAATATTGTTTTATTAATTGATTTTTGAAGATCCAGATTTGCGGAAATTGCATCCACCTGTTCTAATTTAGTGGCCTCTGTAATTTTTTTATACGAACGTTCTATTCTGCTCTCTTCAAAAAACTGATATGCCAAAGTCAACCTCGCAATATCATACATTTTTGTGGTGTTATTATGCTGCAAAGAAATTACGTGCATATTCCAAATTTGAGGACCATAATACCAAACTGCGGAACGAGGTGCTCCATCGCGATATTCAATTAACCTATCGTACCGGTCGTACTCCGAAGTTTTAGAATAGTGAAATCCATAATTGAAATCCCAATTTGCATTCGGTTTAAATCTTATTTTTTGCATAATATTGTAATAAGACATATCCGTATGTAATTGTTTTTGCGGATCTTTATTTGGGATAATACTATCTACACCGTTTATTATTTCAACAGATTCCGGTCGCAAATATTCATCGGGTCCATTGGAACCCATAACAAGATCATCAAAATCGCTAAAACTTACACTGGTAACGAAGGCCCATTTTTTTGTGCCGATATTAATATCTGCATGACCCGTTTTTTCGATATTGGCAGATGCAAATCTTCCAAAAACTGAACCTTCCACAATTGTTTCCTCCGAATTAGATAATTCGGCAGTAAGCGTATGAAAATCCATAACCCCGCCTAATGCATCGCTGCCATAAATAATGGACCCCGGGCCAAAAATGATTTCTGCACCTTCCAGCGCATTTGGATCTATGGATATTACATTTTGAATATTTCCACTTCTGAAAATAGCAGTATTCATGCGCACACCATCAACAACCATTAGTAACCTATTAGTTGCAAATCCTCTGATCATTGGACTACCGCCACCAAACTGGCTTTTTTGAACAAATACCTGTCCGCTTTGAGCCAGCATATCTGCACTTGTTTGAGGATTATAAAAAGCAATATCCCTTGCTTCAATAGATGTGATATGATTTGGCACTTCTGTTCTGTTTTGCTCCCAACGATTTGCACTTATTACTACACCTTCCAAAGAAAATGGGGAGGATGCAAGCAAAATAATTTTCAATTGAACTGCTTCTTCAAATGAAATAAATATTTCTTCATATCCCAACAATTTGAATAAAAGGGAGTCGGCATTTCGGAAAGATGTGATGTCAACCATTCCATTTTGATCAGAGGACAAAGTTGTTTGGGTGCTTATATTTATAATAGTTACCTGTTCCAACGCCTTTAATGTTGTCTGATCTTTTAAATAAATTTCCTGTGCATGTAATACATAACCATACAGGCAGCATACACATGCTAAAATTTTTCGCATACTTTAATGTTTTAAATAAATAAAAAGGTTTGCTGAACATAATTCAACAGATATCAGGCGGAATAAATAATAAAGAGCAGAAAATTCTTCCCGTTTGAATAAAATAATATTGATGCGCCAAAATATTATCCTCAGGATGTATTAAAAGTTTATTGGAGGATTTAATAAAATCGGGAAATTTTAAAATCTCAACTTTGGGGTTGTTTTTTTGCGATTTATTTGTTTCAAAGTGTTCTGCGAGTTCTTTTTTTAATGCTGTTTCTTCTATATCCTGATAAGCCACGCAGTAGAGTGTATCATTTATGATTTCCTTTTCAGCAATATCATACATGAACCCATTCCAATAGAATTCAAATTCATGTTTCCAACGAATTTCCTTAAGTGGAATAACCAACTTTGTAAGAATATGCGCCTTCTCTGTGCCTTCATTTTTTACATTGTTGATAGCATTTATATTGTCCAATCTATAATTAAATAATATAACATTGCCGCATGTATAAAATAAAAAACATATTAGCACGGTAATTGTTATGATATGTTGCGATTTGTTTACCACTTTATCAGGTGCACAAAGATAATTTGAAATAAATATTAATTTGTCATAAATATATAAAACAAATGGGTATTAAATTGTTTACCAGGAAACATTAAAGTATCTTTGAATTCCCGGATTTCTGCACAAACTTACAGGAAGAATATGAAAACATTTTTTGCACTATTACTAATCACAATTCTGGCCTGCACTCGCAGTGAGGCGCAGATCATCGGCGGAAACGGGGAAGGTTTCACGTCTGTTGTAACAAACTCTGACATACCCTACTTATTGGAATCGACCAAAGAGCACCCCATCGCCATTCGCTGGCCGGGTGGAGGCGATTCGCGTGTGTCCTTTCCTGCACTTAATAAACCCGGTTTGGGGATGAACAAGGATTCCATTCAAAAAATGTATCAGGAGTTTCGCGATAATGAAGGAAATGTGCAATATGATAAACTGGATAAAGAATTAAAACAAGCGGATAAAGATGCAGCAGAGGCACAAAGCGCATTATTATCTCTGATAAATATTTCGAAAAAAGTAAAGGGATTACAGGTTGATTATTGTTTGAATGTTTTGATGGGAACAGTGGAATCCAATATTTCGGCCATTCGCACCTTATTAGATTCGGGCGTAAATATTATTTCTATAGTTGCCGGAAATGAGACCTTTTTCAGTTACCGCTACAATTGGGAAAAATACAAAAACGATTTTGAACCCATATTGAGAGCCTGTGAAAAAGAATTTCCCAACATTCCGCGACTGCTTTGTTTTGGTCAGGATTTTGATAAAAAAAATCATTTAGGATGGAATACGAGTGTAATAGAATATATCAACTCCACCGGTAACTTTATTTCGGGTGTTGATGTGCATTATTATATGATGAAAGAAATTAAATCTGCAAATACCTTACATCCAAAAACTATAGTTTATAAATCGGGAGAACATTACCCTCAATTGGAAAAAGCATTTGATGAATATATTAAATCTTACAGAGCGAATGATCAATTTGGTGCACTTGTGAATTATCTTAAAATAAACCTTCCAGGAAAAATTTATCACTGCACGGAGTTTGGAGATAAGGAAGCGGAATATTGGTCAAACACTATTGCCAATGCCGCACACATGTACGTTACTTTTTGTAAATACAGAAACGACTTTGATATTCTGTTGATGCAAAATTTAATTGCCAATTGGTTTTGGGCATCCAGACGTGCTGTGGGAAGATATGATGACAATCCCGACAATGTTGAAAAAATAAGCCGTTGTCACTGGTACTCCTTTCAACTTGCAAATGAATTGCCTTTCCATACGCCAGTATTAACATCTACAATAAATATTTTACAGGCAGGTATTTATTATTATTATTTCGATAATGCCGGAGGAAAAAAATACACCCCGGAAATGAATATAAAAAACGGAAAATTGACTTCCTTCGAAACACACTATCTCACCGGTAAATACAATTACAGTAGTGCAGGGAGCACTGGTTTTATGGCGAAAGGATCCGATAACACCTTAGAGGTTAAAGGAATTGACAGAGTGAGTTCTAAAGGAGTTGGAGAGATACCTTATAATAGTTTTGGGTATGTAAAGGTGGTAGTGGAGTAAGTTTATACCAATATTGGAGACCATATCCATTAATCTGCACTATTTTTGCATTAAATTGGTCTCGTAGTTCAACGGATAGAATAGGAGTTTCCTAAACTCTAGATAGCAGTTCGATTCTGCTCGGGACTACAAAAATCAGGAAACTTTAAAGCATCAGAGGATTTTGGCCCCGTAGTTCAATGGATAGAATGCGAGTTTCCGGAACTTGATATGTAGGTTCGATTCCTACCGGGGCCACAAATTAATTAGCAAATTAGCAAATTGTCTACGACGCTTCAAATGGAAATTGGTTTCCGGAACTTAGTATGTAGGTTCCCTGCCCGACTGAGTCTCTCAGGCGGGGATTCCTACCGGGACCACAAATTAATTAGCAAATGAGAAGGAGAATTAGCAAATTAGCAAATTGTCTACGACGCTTCAAATGGAAATTGGTTTCCGGAACTTGGTATGTAGGTTCCCTGCCCGACTGAGTCTCGCAGGCGGGGATTTCTTCCGGGGCTAAACCAATTAGCAAATAAAATGGGTCAAATTCATTTTCTGGGGAGCATCTGTCACTTCAATATCATCAATTATCCTAAAAGTGGACATTCCTCTTTTTATATTTAAAATTCTTCTCCGGGTATGCATCATCGATAAATCAACTTTGCTACCTTTTTCATGATAAAAAGGTAGCACCAAAAATCTAGGGCTTCATCAGCTGACTCCATATCCCTATTTCTTGCCACAATACGCGAAAAAGGTGCCACGCTATGGTTCATATTTTGGCTTTCAAATCCTACAT
>Ga0163149_10006381_pt1 | contig 12120 bp, 8 predicted proteins | sample OliLakLV19MP5G1_FD_148604 | JGI IMG/M metagenome (GOLD analysis project Ga0163149, IMG submission 148604) | Freshwater microbial mat bacterial communities from Lake Vanda, McMurdo Dry Valleys, Antarctica - Oligotrophic Lake LV.19.MP5.G1 | ecosystem: Environmental > Aquatic > Freshwater > Lake >...
GAGCTGGCCATAAGGAGCCCTCGATGACCGGGATCGGGATGCACCGGTAAACTCAAGCTGTTTGATCCTTTGACGGATCTGGTCATCCACTTCCTTGAGACTGATCTCCAGTTGATGCTTCTCGACCAGGAGTTTGATCAGCGCTGCTTCACCGGAACTTGACCGGGTTTGGTGCGGCGTTTTATCTTTAGCTAGTAGATTTACCTTTGTGGCGGGAGGAATTTTCCTGAGGTACTTGTTGACTGCCGCTTGGGCTGCCTTGTGGGCAGAGGCCTTTCCCCCATGCTTCTTATCGGAAAAATAAGCTGAAAATTTCACCTTTGCCCGCTGCAACCGCACATAGAATCCATGGTTGTTTTTTTCGGGTTGGTCGATCCGGCTGATCCCAAATCCGTGCTTCGACTTCAGTCTGCGTTTTTTAGTTGCCATAGTTACTTTCGGTTCTGATCATCGTGGGAGTCATTTGAAATCCACGCTACACTGCTTTTTCGGGTTTAAACACTCTTTCCCATGGCCGGGCATAACCTGTCATGGGAGATTGGGCTTTTACACAACTATAACGGCTTGGCGGCGCTTTAAAAGCCATTTATACAGCCCGTGTGTCAGCGCCTCAAAACAGGCTCTCCGCCTGTGGCCATTCCGGTCTTACTTCGAAAACGTGGACAGCGTAGGAGATACAGTTAAGAGATTAGTTGTTTAGGTTTGGGTTGAGAAGATAATTCTCAAATTGATCCGGGGAGATCATGCCCAGGGAGGAATGTCTGCGCCTTTTGTTTTAGAAGGCTTCGATGTAGTCAAAGATCATCATCCGTGCCTGAGCTTTGGTCGGAGGGATGAACGTGCCGAAGCATTCGGCTTTAAGGGTGGCCCAGAAGGATTCCTTGAAAGCATTGTCATAACAGATGCCTTTACGACTCATACTGGCGGCAAAGCCGCCATGTTGCAGAAGCTTAATAAATTCACTACTGGTGCATTGGCAGCCCCGATCGGAATGATGAAGCAGCCCGGGTGCCGGTCTCCTGGCTTTGTGGGCCTTGTTCCAGGCGGTGGTGATCAACGCGGTAGTGAGATCATACCCACTGTGGTAGTCAACCAGCTTGCGTGAACACCGATCCATGATCCCGGCCGAGTAAAGCCAGCCTTCCTGGGTATGGATGTAGGTGATATCAGCCACCCAAATCTGGTCAGGCTTGTCCGGGGAGGGAACCCTGGCCAGCCAGTTGAGAGCGATTTTGGAATGATGGCCGGGGTCGGATTTAGTACTGATGGGGCGAAACTTTTGCTTCTGCTTGGGGCGCAGGCCCGAGGCTTTCATCAGGCGGTTGATACGGTTTTTACCGCAACGCAGGCCTTGATCACGCAGATCGAATTGAATCCTGGGTGAACCATAGGTTTGACGGCTTAGAACAAAGGAGTCTTTGATTTTCATGGTGAGAAGTTGATCGTGTTTTTTAGTGGGTTTGGTCGCTTTGCGGGCATGGGCGCAAGCTCCACTGCGGGAGACTTCCAGCACACGGGAGGTTTTGCTTTGTGAGCAGTGACAGGCTTGGGCCATCTGTTTTACCAGTTCAAATCGAACTTGCCTTGAGCTTTCCACTGGGAACAGATGGCCAAGGCTTTTTTTAGGATGTCCCGCTCCAAGGCCACATCCTTGAGCTGGGCTTTTAAAGCCAGGATCTGGGCCTGATCCGGTAGACCCGAAACGCTCGGGGCTGCGGCGTGGCCTGATTTAAGTTGCTGCCGCCTCCAACAGGCCAAAGTCTTGGTCGGCATGCCCAGGTTCTGGGCGATTTATTCGATGGTTTTGTCCCCGCTTTGAATCAAAGCAACCGCTTGTTGCTTGAAGTCCTGATCATATTGACGCTGCGTTTTAACAGTATTCATAGATGCTTTTCCTTTTTAGCACCTCTTATCGTTTGTCCACATTTTCGAAGTAAGATCAATGTACCCGCAACCGGAAGGCAACCCCGACAGGGGCCGGAGCTAAAGCAATGCAGGGAGCCTTCCCGGCTTCAGCCCAATTTGGTTGCGGCGTAAAGGCCACTCACGCTTCGTCGCACTCTCGCCCCTTATCACTTCCAGATAGGCTCCTCGTTCACTCCTCGCGTCAGGGTTTTTTCACCTGCAACACGGGAAATGTCCACTTCTTTCACAGCTTCTTACCCTAAAAAAGGTATATAGGTGCCGTTATCTCATTCTTAAACCCGAAATAGTCTGGAAGATGCCGCTGATCATGGCGTAGGCAACTACCCCTACGATCAGAGCAATGATCACAATGATGGTCGGTTGAATCAGCGCTGTAAGCCTATGAATGCGGCGGCTCAGTTCCCGGTCATAGCGGACCGCTACTTTTCCCAGAGCCGTCCCCATGTCCCCCGTCTGTTCTCCCACCGAAACCATATCGATAAAAAGAGGGGGGAAATGACCCACCCCTTTCAGGGCTCTTGAAAAACTACCGCCCTCACCCACTACATCGACCACCTTCAAAAGTAGGAAACGATAGAACAGGTTGGGAGTAGCCGGTTGCATCAGTTTCAGGGCATTCAGCAACGGGATACCGTTACCGACCAGGTTGGCCAAGGTCTGGGAAAATTGGGCATAATAACGGGCGGCAACAACACTCCCCAAAAGGGGCAATTTCAATTTCTTTTCATCCCACCAAAGCCGACCCCTTGGCTGTTGGAGAACCATCCAGAGTCCAATCGCACCAAGCACAACGGCCACCAGGATAAAAAGCCCATAACGCGTGGCAAAGTCACTAAAATCAATGAGGACGCGTGTGACAAAGGGCATGTCTTTGCCGGTTTCTTTCAAGAGTTTGGTCAACTGCGGAACCAGATAGGTCATGAAAATAATCATGAGGGCAACACCTGCCACCACGATGAAGCAGGGGTAAATCAGGGATTGGATCACACGATTCTGCAGCTCATCCAAAGTCTTGAGATAATCCGATTGTTTCCGGAGGATGTTGGGCAGAGAGCCGCTGATCTCCCCTGCTGAAACCAGATTACAATAAAGTTCGCCGAAACTGTCCGAAACCGAACGCAAGGCCGTGGAAAAACTGATACCCTCCACCACCTTTTCCCTTACTGAAATTACCAAGGCTTTCAGTCCCCCCAACTCATTGCGCCTCTCCATCGCACGCAGTGCCGGTTCCAACTGGAGCCCTGCCTCCAAAAGATCACTGAGTTCTTCCGTAAAAATAATAATCTGAGAGCGGGTAAGATGGATTTTTTCTCCTGCGAAAATTACCTTACGGCTTTTTCTTTCCTCCGGAAGTATCGTCGCCTTGATGTCCTGTTGAGTGAGGGATACAAGTTGCAGCCCTTCCTGCTCCAGCCTGCGAAAAACCTCGTTGCGACTGCGGGCCTCGATTTCCCCATCCTTTTTGCGGCCCTCTGACCCGATTGCATGGTAAGTGAAAAGTGGCATAATTATTCATCCAGCACATCGACATCTGCAGCCGTGACACGAACCACTTCTTCCACCGTGGTGATCCCGGCTAACACCTTGGCGAAACCATAATGCCGGAGAGGAATCATTCCCTCCTCCAGTGCCAGTGGACGGAGCACCGTGGCCTGTTTACGCTGGGTGATCAGGTCGGCCATTTTGTTGGACACCATGCAGATTTCATAAATGGCGGTTCTTCCCGAATAGCCCGTCCCACGGCAGTTTTCACAGCCATTGGCCTGATAGATCTGCCCCGCCTGATGTAAAGGAAACCCGATGCTCTTGAGATAGGTTAGAGGATGGCTGGCAACGGTCTTGCAATGCGGACAAAGGCAACGCACAAGACGCTGGGCAATGAAGGCCCTGACTGCAGAACCTACCAGGAACGGCTCCACTCCCATGTCAATCAGGCGTGTTATGCCTCCGATCGCATCATTGGTGTGCAGAGTGCTGAAGACGAGGTGGCCGGTCAAGGCCGCCCTCACGGCAATCTCTGCGGTTTCGAAATCGCGCATTTCCCCCACCATGATCACGTTGGGATCACCTCGCAGAATGCTTCGCAGGCCCACGGCAAAAGTCAGCCCGATTTCCGGTTTCACCGCAATCTGGATCACGCCGTCAAGCTTGTGCTCAACCGGATCTTCAATGGTTACAATACGTTTTTCTTTTGTATTCAGGCTTGATAGGAATGTGTAGAGCGATGTGGATTTTCCGCAGCCGGTCGGCCCGGTTACCAACACAATTCCGTTCGGCATGGCCAACAATTGCATGATCTTGGCCTCATAGTTCGCATCCAGCCCCAACCGCACAAACTCGAACTTCTGCTGCCCCAGTAAACGCAGACTGACACTTTCCCCGCTGACGGAGGGGATGGTCGCGACACGGACGTCAATTTGCTGCCCCTCCAGTTCCAGATTGATACGGCCATCCTGGGGCAGGCGTCGCTCGGCAATGTCCAGATGTGCCATGATCTTGATACGGGACAGAACCGAGGCCTGTAGCACCTTGATCCTGGGAGGAACAGGAACTTCATGGAGAAGACCATCAATACGGTAACGGATCTGGAGGTCATCCGCCAATGGTTCCACATGAATATCCGTCGCGTTTTGTTCCAGAGCCTCACGCATGATCTGGTTGACGAATTTGACCACGGAAGCCTCGGAGTCGTCTTGGTCCAGGACATTGACCTCCTGCTGGATTTCCATCAGGGCCTCGTCTACTTCGCGACCTTCCAGAATCTGGTCAAATGTTTCCGCGCCGACACCATAGCCCTGCCTCAGTGCCTGTAAAATACGACGGCGGGTGGACATCATCCAGTGAATCGGCTTGTCTGTGATGGTCTGTGCTGCCACGCGCTTGGCAACCAAGTCGAAGGGATCATAGGTCAGGATCCAAAAGGCCTGATCATCTTCAGCCACAGGTAATAATTGGTATCGCAAGGCTACCCGCGCCGGAAATTTTACCCTGAGCGTTGCGGGAACTTCCAGGACGGCCTGATCCCACCAGGGCACTCCCAACCAGGAGCTCACTCCACCCAAAAACCTGACCTCATCCAGCGTTTCCTCCTCCAGCACTGTTCCAATCAGTGATCGCTGTTGGATTCTGGCTTGTTCAAGTGATTCGTGCAATCCAGCATTCTCACAGCCGCTTTGCCGGGCAATTTCACCGAGTAGTTGGGTCAGGGACACGAACTGAATGTATCGGAGCACAATCGCAAACCCAATGTTTTTTTCTGCGGCTTTCCAGGTATCGTCGCGTTTTATTATACTGACCGTCTTCCAATCCCATGGTAGGTTCCGGTCTGGATTTGATTATGAGTAAATGGCTCCTTCTTGTAAGCGTTGCAACCGTCACCCTAGCCATGGGGTTTGTAGCCGGACGTTACCTTGTACCGCCCAAAGTTCCAGCGTCCTCTTCCCTCACAAGTCCCGCTTCAGCAAATGACAGCCCCTCCACTTTAACTGCCACCACAGGCAGCAGTATCGCAGCAAACCCTCTACCAGCACCGGCCAATACTTCGAACACAAATTCGAGCCGTAATCTCTCGGAAATTCTTAAAGGCGGGGTCAATTCCTACCGCAAAATGAAAGAACTCTATCTTTACGCCGATACCCTTGAAGCTGGAGATATGCCCGCCATGATGAAAAACCTGGAATCCATGGGCCAGAGCATGGAACGGTATGGGGCTTCCAATATCCTGCTGGGACGCTGGGCTGAACTGGATCCCGATGGTGCCCTCGCCTATGCGGACAAGGTTTCCGACAGATCCATGTCCTTTGTGGTCATGAACAGCGTGTTCAGCACCATGGCCAGCACCAACCTGGAAGCTGCCTTGGCCGCGGCCGGAAAACTCGATACCGAGGAAAAACGAAATCTCGCCCTTCAGGCCGTCTTAGGTCAGTTGGTGGACACCGATCCCGCCCGTGCCCTGCAATTGGCCAGTAAAAACGGGTTCAAAGGAAATCAATGGTTGTACTCCAACCTCTTCTCCCGTTGGGCCATGAAAGACCCCGCCGCCGCCGCTCAAGCCGCCCTTCAATTACCCCCCGGTGAAGCGCGTAATAATGCCGTGCAGGGTGTGGCATCCCAATGGTCTTTCAAGAACCGCACAGATGCCCTGGCCTGGGTGGATCAATTGCCGGAAGGACAGGATAAAAGCCAGGCCCAGCAAAATATCATTTCCGCCTGGGTCAACAGCGACCCCAAAGCCGCAGCCGCCTATTGGGAAGCTCTTCCCTCCACCGGAAGAAAAAGTGAGATGATTCACAACATCATTCACCAATGGGCTCAAAAAGATGTCCAGGCCGCCTTGGCTTGGGCCAACAAACTTCCCGCCTCCGATTCCAAAAATCAGGCCCTCTCCCAGGCCCTTTCCCAATGGTCCCGCAATGATCCCAAAGCCGCCTCTTCCTATGTGGAAAATCTTCCTGCCGGAACTTCCAAAAATCAGCTCATCAGTTCGGTTGCCACCCAATGGGCAAATAGCGAGGTGAAGGCCGCCCTGAACTGGGTCGAAAAGATTGCCGACGGACAGACACGCAATAATGCCCTGCAATCCATCTCCTACCAATGGGCACGGAACGATCCCAAAGCTGCCCTGCAATATGGTGAGTCCCTCCCGGAAGATAATGCCAAAACTAATTTCATGCGCAATGTAGTAAGCCAGTGGGCCAACAGCGATTTCAACTCCGCCATTGCCTGGGTTAAAAACCAGCCAGACAGCGAAAGCAAAAACCAGATCCTCGCCAATGTTGCCTCACAATGGGCAAGAAACGATCCCCAAGGAGCGGCCTCCTATGCCCAAACATTGCCAGCAGGCAGTGCCCAGAATAATTTTATCAGCAACCTTGCTTCGAACTGGGCCCAAAATGACCCCACGAAAGCCATGAACTGGGTCAACCAGCTTTCCGAAGGGGATGCCAAAACACAGGCCATGGCCACAGTGCTGGGTCAATGGGCCAATTCGGATCTTAAAAGTGCGTCTTCTTTTGTCATGACCATGCCCGCCGGTGAGGGTAAAGACAATGCCATGCATTCCGTAGCCTCTACCTGGGCCAATTCCGATCCCTCTGCCGCCGCCCAATGGATCTCGTCCTTTCCTGAGGGAAACAAAAAGAACGATGCCTATTCCAACATTGCCGACACGTGGACACGCAATGATCCATACAAGGCCTCGGCCTGGCTGGAAACCCTGCCCGCCGGAACCTCACGCGATTCCGCCGTCCGCAGTTTTTCCAATCAAATGCAGAAGTCAGATCCGGAAGGAGCGTATCTTTGGGCGGAAACCATCCAAGACGATAACAATCGAAAAAACCAGGTTCGCTCTGTTCTTTCCCGCTGGATGAAAAATGACCCCAAATCCGCTGCTGCTGCCGTCCAAAAATCTTCTCTTACTGAAGAAGAAAGGACACGTCTCCTCCAGCCCAAAAAGTAGAACACGTCTGTTGATATCAGTGGTCTCGCAGATTCCTGAGACCTGACCTATCGGTCACAAAATTCCCGTTTGTCAGATCATAATAGCGGGCGTTAACAAGGTGACGTTGCGTCCAATTGTGCATGTGCAGTCGGTCCAGATGCTTAACCAAAGAAAAATGGGCCCGGTGCCTGCCGCTCCAATATCTACAATTCCAGCCGTGTCATCCGGCGGGGTTTGCCCCTGAGCCGGGTCGTGAAGCAGGAGTAACGCTGGCAACACGAAGGGAAGGTGAAGCTGGGCAAACTTTAAGTTTACTATCATAAAGGTATTCCTAAAAAGCTCAAGCAATTCAAACGGATTTTGCGGCAATAATGTCACCCTCCCCTTTCGGGAGAATGACATGATTGCAACGAACAGACTTTAGTTAGACACAAACCGGATGGCGTCAGCCATGACGAACATCCTTTTAGGGTCACGTCTCAGCATTCAACATTTTAGCCGGTTCATCCTATTTTCTTTTCAAGCTCTGGTTTGTCCCAAGCCTTGCTCCCAAGCGTTTAAACGCTGCTGGAACCGCCAATTGGATCGCCTGGCTTAAGTTCAGCTCCTGATGCTGAAATTAAAAATGATAAAGATTGTCCGTAAGCGCATACCAATGCACAAAATCCCGAATTTTTCCGGCAACTCCGGGACACGTTCCAGAAAGTTCCGCTGACTTTCTTGCCCGAAATGAATCTGTCTCCGCTCCAGATCCCGGTAAAGCACATGATAATACGCCCCAGCCTGATCAATCCTCAAAGGTCGCGCCATTTCTGCTGGTTACACGATCCTAACTGATTTGGAAATGTTGAATGCTGGGACGTGACCCCGTTGGATTATGGCCCCGCTGGACCACAAGAGAACAGACATCTCGAAGAGTCGCCGTGGAGACCCTGTCTGTCGACCGAAGTTGCACGAAGGCGGATCCGTTTATTCCGATGTCCGTTGACTGATACCCTCTCGATTATTGACAAAGGCCCTGCCCTTAGTTTGTTAGATGTCGGTGACGGACCCGAATGGCACTAATTTAAGGCTCTTTGGGGATGCCTTTCCTTGCCCAAGTCATTCATAATCAAGAAGACTACAGGCTTATCTTAGTGCCCTTCTAGACTTGTATCTTTGATTTAACCGGTTGATTGAGGTAAAAGTTAATCACTGGTTTATGCGGGAGGCTGCGCAGCCTCCCGCATAAAGTCGTCGGGGGAGAAGGTCGTTGTGGACTTGAGTCTTTGAACTCGTGGGTCAGCTCGACCCTCCCTTTGACGCGTGTTTATTAACTTGAACAGTTGCTTGAGCCTTCGAGCTCGTATCGCAAGTAGAAGGATAAATATGAATACCGAAATAATCAATGTTGGAATCGACGTCTCCAAACTCAATCTCGACACCTATCACAGCTCTCAACATCTCCAAATTCCCAACTCCAAGCCTGCCATCAAACGCTGGCTGAAATCCCTGCCCAAAGCAGCCAAACTCATCTGTGAAGCCACCGGCGGCTATGAAGCTCTCCTGATCTGCCTGGCTCACCAGGCAGCCATTCCAGTGGCCAGAGCCAACGCCCGCCAAGTCCGTGACTTTGCCAAGGGAAAAGGCCTTTACGCCAAGACGGATCGTATTGATGCTGAACTTCTCGCTGACTTTGGTCTGTGCAATAATCCGCAACCCTTAAAAGCCTCTGATCCTCTTCAACAGGAGCTTTGCGCCCTGGTGAAGTATCGCCAAAGCCTCTTGATCCAGATCACTCAGAATACCAATCTGACCGAAACCAACCATGATAAAGAGTTGCTTTTCCTCATTGCCAAAACCGTCACGTTCCTCAAAAAACAGGTCAAACAAATCGAAACCCAGATCCAGTTCAAAATCAAAAACTCAGCAGCTCTTAACTCCAAAGCCAGCCGTCTTCAACAAATCCAAGGCTTCGGAGTGATCACTTCAGCTTCCTTACTCGCACTCATGCCAGAGCTGGGAACCCTCTCGGAAAATCAAGCTGCGGCTCTGGCCGGGGTCGCTCCCTTTAACTGCGATAGTGGTCAGCACCGGGGGCAACGTCACATCCAAGGCGGTCGCCATCAGGTTCGTTCTACCCTCTACATGGCCGCTTTGGTTGCCTCCCGTTTCAACCCCATCCTCAAAGCTCTCTACCTGCGCTTGCTCGCACGGGGGAAACCCAAAAAACTCGCTCTCACCGTCCTGATGCGAAAGCTCATCATCCTGGCCAATAAATTATTAAAAAATCCTCAATTTTCCCTTGTAGCATATTCGCTGTGGCGAACAACCTAAGACACGCCCGCCCCGACCTTTTGTCGGGGTTGCTGACCCCGTTGAAACCTCTCAGAACACTTTGTACTGCCCTTTCAGTCCTCAACTATGCCTTTTTAGGCGCCCTTTGATATCTGACAAAATAAAATGCAAAGGACTGCCGGAACATGAAGGTTCCCATTGTCCTTTAGTAAACACAAACGTCAGCAAATCAATACCAAAAAAGACTTTTTACACATAAAAGAACTTATCTAAGCTGAATAAGTGCATTGACTGACTTCATTCAACTAAATCCAAGTGAAAAACACTTAGATACCTATTGTTTCAATTGAGATTTTTAACTTGCCAAAGTCTTTTTTTGTTTTTATTACTTTTAAAAGTCTAATTCAAACAAAGGAAGCCAATGATCAAATTACTTAGCCCTCGCACAGAATCCTCGCTCGTCTCCATCCGCCTTCGTTCAACTTTGCGTCCGTTTTCTATTCTGCCTCTTCTCCTGTGGCTTTTGAGCACACCCGGTGCCAATGCAGCCATTGAGACGGCAAAACCTTCCGATGACTTTGTCGAATCCGTAGGAGTGGTTACCCACATTCCCTACACCGGAGGCGCTTACGGAAATTACACCGGCGTGGTAAAGCCTAGACTCATAGAGCTGGGTGTCCGCTACATCCGCGATGGCATTGTCGCTCGGGGAAGCCAGTTCGGCCGGGACGCTTTTGCCACCAAATTACTTGATCTACAAACCACCACCGGCATCAAAGCGGTCCTTTTGTTTTCGGGTGATAGCATGACGACAGTCAGCAACTTCCTGACGAGCTGCAGTGCAGCAGTCGTCGGCGTCGAAGGCCCCAACGAGCCGGATTTGTCACAATATAACTTCATCTACAACGGCAATGGCTGGCAGGGCGGCGTTGCGGTCGGACAAGGGTGGGCGGTCGGCGCCAAAAACTACCAAACCGATCTCTTTAATCTCGTCAACAACACCCCGGCTTTCAACAACTGGGATATCCTGCAGATGTCAATGGGATGGGGAGGAAACGCATCGAGTGTTGGAAACCATGAGGCTTTTGCCGATCTAGGGAACTTCCATTGGTATGTGCAAACGGCCTACCCGCCGGAGCTACCCAATCACCTCGATTGGCTGACGAACAACGCCAGAATCATCAGCCCCACGAAACAACTCATGCCAACAGAGGCCGGTTATCCCGCCGTGTCTGCCGCAAGCGAGGCGGTTCACGGTCGCTATGTCATGCGCATCTTGTGCGAAGGCTTTCGCAGAAACTTCAAGCGCACTTTCATTTACGAACTCATCGATGAAAACACTGCGGACAAGTTTGGGCTCTTGCGCAACAATAACACGGCGCGGCCAGCTTTCACCGGCATCAAAAACCTCCTTGCCCTCTTAAAGGACAATGGCGCATCTTTCACCCCAGGCTCGCTCAACTACACAGTCACCGACAGCTCCACCGCCTACCCAACCGATTCCGCAGGGCTTCGCAGATTTCTTGTCCAGAAAAGCGACGGCCGGTTTCTTCTCGTCATCTGGCACGCAGCTAAAAGCGGCTTTGGCGGCGGGACTCCGAATCCAATCTCGGTGCCCAACCGCTCAGTGACCATAGGATTCGCGTCCACCCATGGTTCGATAAAGACCTATCTGCCACTGAATGGCTCTACTGTCGTTCAGACCTTCACCAACAAAAGCTCCATCGTGGTGTCGGTTCCCGACCATCCTTTGGTTATCGAGATCACGCCAAACACCGCCAGATGGGCGATGAATGAGACTTCGGGCACTGTTGCCAGTGACAGCTCGGGCAACGGATTGAATGCGACTCTCACAGGATCTCCAATCTGGACGGCAGGCAAAGTCGGAGGCGCCCTCAGCTTGAATGGCTCGACGCAATTCGGCCAGGTTGCTGATTCTCCCCAATTGGATGGGACCAACAAACTAAGCATCAGTCTCTGGGTCAGACCCACCAATTTGGACTCCACCAACGCGCGATTCCTGGTTTCCAAGCGGATCAATGCTACGAACAACTGCTCGTATGCCCTCTACTTCCATACCGGCAACAAACTCTTTGTTGATATTGATGGAAGCAACAATCGTTTCAGCACCAACACAACGTTTGCGAACAATACCTGGTATCATATTGCTCTGACCTATGACGGAACGGCTCCCGCAGCCAGCCGGGTAAAACTCTATGTCAACGGATTGTTGAATAGAACAGCGGCGGAAACCAGTGCTTCGATCCCGAATTATGCTTCTAATTTATGGTTTGGGCAGGCCAACGCTTCTTACAGCACCAAATACGGCGGACTTCTCGATGAAGTTCAAATTCTCCGCCATACGCTGACATCGTCTGAAATCGAATCATTGGCTGGGCTGATCCCATCCGAGGTCATCTTGGACAACGCGGCCGCCACTGGAGTCGTCCGGGTCGGAACATGGACCACGTCCACGG
>Ga0163149_10006383_pt1 | contig 12118 bp, 14 predicted proteins | sample OliLakLV19MP5G1_FD_148604 | JGI IMG/M metagenome (GOLD analysis project Ga0163149, IMG submission 148604) | Freshwater microbial mat bacterial communities from Lake Vanda, McMurdo Dry Valleys, Antarctica - Oligotrophic Lake LV.19.MP5.G1 | ecosystem: Environmental > Aquatic > Freshwater > Lake >...
CTAGTGGTCACGCCTGCCAGCTTGACTGCGCCAAGCTCAAGCAAGCACGCGCCGTCCACTTCATCATCACCGAGCATGGCACATTCGGCGATCCAAGGGCCGCTGAAAGGCAAGGATAGCTTGCAGCTTTCGGCCGGCTTACCGTTAACTTGAGGCGTCGAAATCACGGTAGCGCGTCCCTCTCGCGCGCAAGCGTGTTAGCTTGATCCATCATTAAGCCGATTTTAATCTCTACCGGATCGGTAACCACACTCGTCACACCCTCGGGCCGCTTGAGCGCGGCTTTCAGTTTCTGCCACGCCACAAACTTAGCTACAAACGTCCAGACACCTTCGGCCGATTGCACCGGTTGCGTTAGGTCTTTTACTAGCACCTTATCAATTTTCAGATCGGCTAAGATCGGATGATAAATTCCTCGGACGACCGGGCGCTGGCCGCGCGGTGGTGTTAGTAGCGCCGGGCTGAACGCGTGCCATGCCGCCCAGTCTGCGTCTGTATAGAGCGACGTCGAAATTGAAAATTCGGAAAGCTCAACACCGCGAAAAATCGAGATTGATCCGCTCAGCCCGTAGCCTAAGCGCTGCTCGATTTTGCGCGGAGAACCTGCGCCGTCAATAGTAGACAAGCCAGGCGAGGGTTTCCCATCGATTAAATAAATATCCAGGTTCGGCTGTTCGAGCGGTAGAAACGCCATGCTACGCCACCCCTAACTGAATGGCGGCCGCTTCGATTTGGCGCACTAGCTCCGCCCGAATCGTGTTGACAATGTCGCCCGCGCCACTGCCAGGCGCGTTAACTGTGAGCGCTTGGATGGTGAGCGTTAAGCCGCCGCGCGCGGGCTGGCCACCTGCATTGCCGCCAGGCGCGCCCGGTGCCGGCTGCCCAGGAATAGCTTGTAGCGGCGTTCCAGACGCGCTGATTGCGGGCGGTGCTGCTAGCGCATCGCGTGTCCGAGTGACTACATCGCCGAGATCAAATGAAGCGGCCGCGCTGTCGCGCATGCGCCCAACTGCGCTGTTAACCTGTGGAATACTGTTGTCGACACCTTGCGCAACACCTGCCCCGATATGCACACCGAGCCCGGCGAATAGCCGCGAAGGCGAACGGATGCTGAATGCTTGGCGGAAAGCGTTAACGGCCGCCTCTTTCAGGCCAGAAAAAGCGCCTTTGATTTTGGAGAAGCCTGCTTTGATACCGTTCACCAGGCCGTCAATAATCCGGCCGCCAAGTGTCGACCAATCGACCGCGGCTAGGTAGCCCGCCACGTCTTTAATCACCTGCCACAAACCATAAAGCGCTGCAGCTGCCAGGATGAAAGGTCCGAATATGATAGCCGCTCCAAGTGCAATCCCGGCAATCAAGAGCGCGAAACCTGCAGCCAAGCTGAACACGGCGCCCGCTGCAATGCCAACCGCGGCCCCAAGCGCGATAAAGAGCCCAGTGCCGATCTGTATCGCCAGGTTACCACTATCCAACCCCTTGAATATGTCCGGGCGCCCGAACGTTTTGATAAATAAGATCTGCAATCGGATGATAAAAATCTCAAGCTTGAGCGCTGCCATGATCATACCCTGGATCACTCGGCGCACCATGAAGCCCGCGCCTTCGGCGTTGTCGCCAAGCGGGCCAAACAGGCTACCTAGTAGCGATTGCAGCGCGCGCCCACTGTTGGTGTTGAGCGAGAATAGATCTAATACTTGTTTCAAACCTTTGAGAAATGGCTCAACATTAATTGAGCTGAATAGCATGCGCAGGCGGTCTTTGAATTTGCGCATCTGCACATCGAACGAGAGCAGTTGCTTGGCGACAATGGGGCCGAAGCGCCCTTGAATATCGTCCGCCAGCTTGCGTACACTTCGCCCCGTCAGGTTAGCGCCGGCCGCCATGTTGAAAAACCGCTGCGCCTGATCGTCGCCAATGCTGCCGGCTGTCGACATAGCTTGCAGCGCCGTCTGAAAGTTGCCAGCGCGGAAGCCCGCCCGGTGTAACTGCTCAGCGTACTTTCCGATCTGATCGCGCCCGAGCGTGGACGAATCGCTAACCGCATCCAACTGCTCTTGCATGAAGGTCGCAGACCCACCCGTCAACCCGAACATGTGGCGCATCTTGGTTAACCCTTCCAAGTGCAGGAGCTCGTTCCGGCGCGCGTCTGCGCTGGCCAAGCCAAACTTGATCATCGAAGCGGCCGCCGCGGCCAGGGCTGCAGTAATCGCAATTGCTGCCACGACGATAGCCGCTGCCACCGCCACGAAGCCCGCGGCCGCAACGGTGCCACTGCTCATGAAAACGCCTAGGCGCCCAAAGCCAGCCTCAGCTTTCGCTAGCGGGGCAGGCAGGCCACCAAGCGCGCCTTTGATCCGGGCGAGCATGCTGATTTCTACCTCTTGCGTTCCGGGCGGGGGTGCTAGTGGCTTCTTAAACGAGCCGCCCGCGCGTAGGTAAGCCGCTTGCATTTGGCCAACCGCTGCCTTTTGGGCGCCTACTTTTTCAGTGAACGCCTTCATTTCGCCGGCTGAGAAGCTAGTGTCAGCTTTCAGGAGGCGTTGGGCGCTCTGCATATTGCGCAGCTCTGCCACACTGCCGAGCAGTTTGGAGCGCAAATCCTCTAGACTGGTGGCGCTTTCCTTGGCGCTCGACGCAAGATTGCCGCCGAGATCTAGGATCCAAGTTGCTTTTTGCTCGCCTGCCATGCGCGTTACGACTTAGTTAGAGCCTCGCGAATTTGGCGAAGCTCGGTGAATGCGTCTAGCACTATTGTAGCGCCGACAAACCGGCGCGCCTCTTGCTCGATTGACTCGGGCTCAAGCGGCTCGGTGAGGCTCAGCAGGCAGGTGGCGGCTAGGCTGTAGCCCCGATCGTCATGGCGCCGCACCATGGCGCGGAGCTCTGTTATTTTCCCTCAAGATCTGCTTTGCGCGATCCGGCCAATGCTGCCAATACGAGCGCGCAACGGCCAGGCGTTGCCGGCATGCTCTCGCACACCTGCCCAAATTCGATCTTCGTGGGGAACACTACGTGCGGCGTAACGAAGACAATCACCTCATCGCTCGTGATGTTTTTGCCGGACGTATCCTGGAAGCGCTTCCAGGCAGCCGCGTGAGGCTTTCGCACGATAACCAGGCCCAGGTGCTCACAGTCAATCACGCCGATTTCACGGCCTTGTTTGCCAAGCTCCTGTTCAAATTTGTTGATCGCTTCCGCGTTGCGCAGCTGCACGTCAAGCGCTTCGATTTCGGCTGCTTCTTCCTCAGCGGCGAGCCGCTCGATTCGCGCCGCTTCCAGCTCTGCCAGCTTGGCGCGCATTTTAATTAGATCGCTCACGGGGCACCGGCCGAGCCGTCAAACAGTGACAGGCCGTTGCGGATGATTTTCATGCAGTCCAATTCAACCGTCTCCATGATCAATTCGGCGCCCTCTTTGTCGCTAGACGTAGTCGCTACATAGACGCACCGCTCGAGCTCGACCGTGATCGGTGTGTCGTCGCTCTCCGAGTATTGGATCACCACGTTAAACTCAGTGTCACCGTAGGTGATGCCGTCGGGGCCACGCGCTGCAAGCTCCGCGCGCAAGATCTGAAAACTAGCCTTGAAGCCTTCGAGCTTAACCGGATCTACCGTATATTTTCCGCGAGAACGCCGCCCGGGCGCCTGGTGACGGCCCATGCCGTACCCCTTCACGCGCTCACGCTTATCGTTGTATTCAACCGATGTGAAACCTGTATACGGATCGCCATCGATCTTGACAAGAATCGAGCCCCAAGAAAGGGTATTGCCGTTAACTCTAATTTTATCAGCCATGACTCAAGCCCTTAGGATGCGACGATTTGTAGTGCGGGGTTAGAGAACCCGATGTTGCCGGTGATTTGCGCGGGATATGCCAACGGGATAATGCGCGACTGGAAGGTGAGCGTTTTGGTAGACAGCAGGTTATCCGTACGGCTGAGCTGGAAGCTAGCCGCGCTCGCCTTAGGCTTGCCCAGGAGAACCGAGCGCAAGGCGGCGTTTGCACCACTCTCGATTTCGAGCGCGTCTGCCTCGAAAATGAAACCGCTTACTTTGTTCACCCGGATCGGAACATGTAGCCGGCGCATCAGAAATGCTTGCAGCGCACTCTCAGCAATGTTCATCACGCGGCGATGAAGCACCAGTTCGAAGTCGCTGCCAGCGGCTGAGAACAAGCGGCTCTTGTTGACGTAGATGCCAGCGAAATCTTCGAAGGTGCGAAGCACCGTGAAGCGCGCATCATCTAGGCCCGGGTTCGCGGCTTCATCATGGCGATCTGGATTGCCGTTCGCATCGCGAATCGAGACGCCCACTAGGCGGCCCACGTTGAGCGCGGCAATATGGATCTCTTCGCTCACGGATGCTTCAAGCGATCCGACGGACCATGCCACCGGGCGCCGTTGTTTGCGCCCGCTTACCGCGCTTGTGAGCGAGCTAACGCCAGCGCACAAGCCACCAAACACGGTAGCTTTAGCGCTAAATTCGGAGGTTAGCGCAGTCAGATAAGCTGCTTCTGTTTCTGTGACACCTGTGGTGATGATCGGAAACCTGGTGTTGGCGATCCAAAAGTGGCGCTTACCGGCTGCAGCAAACCCGGCAAACTTAACTTCAATGGCATCGAACATTGCCGCGGTGAGCGGGTTAGCAAATAGGCACTCCTCCCAAGCGACGGTAGACAAGCCAAGCGCATCCAGCGCGGTATTCAGCGCCGCCGAATCGTAGTTAGGCGCGAGCGTCGTCATGTTCCACGTGTCGCCAGCGATCAAAGTGCCAGCGGCAAACGAAAAGCCAAGCGTGCCAGCTTCGGAAATCACATAGCTAGTGGCCACACCGAGCGCGATCTGAGCCGAAAAATTATTGCCGCGGTCAAGCGAGTATTGGAAAACGATGCCAGCAACGCCGATGGTTCCGCCCGTGATAATCTTTACGACGACTTCATAGTCATCGTTTCCAAGCGTGCCGCCAGTGGTAGAGACCACCGAGGTTCCGACTACGCCTGTGAGAACAATCGCGGAATTGGTTGCCGCCACGTTGGCGGTTGCGCGGATAACCAACACGGGCAAGCGCTTAGTTTCGATGTGAAATGCGGCCGCTTCAACTAGCGGGCCTTTGCCAAATGCGGCGATAAGCGCGGCTTTATTGGCGTAGGTGGCAGGCGTAGCAATCGGGCCTAGCGTTGACGTGCCGATAATTGCGAGCGCCTTTGCGCCCTCAGGTAATGCGCCTAGTGCGCCGTCAAGCTCGGTGAGTGTAACTGTGGGGAGTGTCATAATCGGGCCTTAGGATTGCGTGACAGTCATCGATTCGGTGTGAGTTAGCTCGCTCACATCGCCAGTTGCCGCCATCAGATCAGCATCTGCATAGGTGTTGGCAGCATCCGGGATCATCGCATCTATTGTAGCGGTGACGCGCAATGCGGCGCCGTGACGGCGCTCTTTGCTGGTCAAGATCCATTCATTTTCGACGATTGCGAACGTACCGTAGGCGGCTAAATACACCGCGCGAAACCAGGTATCGAACAAGAATCGCACGGCCTGGTACTGCAAGCGCTCGTTTTCCGGCTCAGCCGGATCGAACGCAAAAAATTCAACCGTGAAAAATTCGTGCAAGGTGCCAAGCGGTCTCGGATCTCTGCCCGGGCGCCTAGGCGCGCCTACCTCGCCGATCTTCCCATCCGCATCGCCAGGCGTCCAAGTGATTCGCGCGGCCGTCAACTGTTGCTGGGCCGGTGGCCGCCAGCCAAACGCCATCGTGCACACCGTGCCATCAGCGTCAAATCGAGCCTGTACGTCATCATACAGCTTGAGCAAGGCCAGTTTATCGGCCACGTAACAGCCTCTTGATTTCCGAATCCGCGGCTTTCTTGGCCGCGGCTTCGATGGCCGCTGGCATGTTGCCTACCGGTAAAACCTGCCGACGCGTGCCACCGCGCACCCACCCTTTGTGGTGCAACGCAATCGGGCCAGCTAGCGCCAGGGAGATTTTACCTGTGGCGGTGGTGAGCGTGATTTTGCCTGGTGCGCTAGCCAGCGCTTGGCCGCCCGCCTGCTTAGGTGCCCACGCAACGCCCTCTGGTGTCGTGCCAGCGCTTGCCGTTGCCTGTACCGCTGCCAGGATAGCCTTGCCGATAGCCGGCAAACTCTCGCGCTCAAAGTGCCCAGGGAGCGCGTTAAGCTGTGCCACCATCTGGGCCAGTGTGGCGTTCGCATCCGCCGAGCTCATCGCCGAGTGCCTGAGCCGTTCTGATCTTCGTCGCGTGCTGATTCACGTTGCACGGTCGTCCACACGTAAGGCGAGGCTTCCGTGTAGCTTAGGGGCGCCGCATAAACGACGCCAGACGTGCCCGGCAAATCGGCGCGTAGCGGTAACTCGTAAACGTTATCACCGCTTGTGGCCGCTTCTCGAATCTCAGACCGCGCGCCATCGGAATCGGTTTTGATCTCAGTGAACTGCGCATCCGTCGGATCGACGCCGCGCCGCAAAAGCACGCGCAGACTAACGATGCGTGTGAGCCAACCGGCCACCACCTCAGGAATTGGGTCGACAAATGGAACCGCGTAGCGCTTGCGCAACTGCGAGTCCAGCCACCGTGACCAATAGTCAAGCTGGGCTTGCGTCCAACCCGGTTGCGTCGCTTCCAGCTCTTCGACGAAGATGCCAGGAAGCAACGTCAGGTTTTTGAACTGTGGAACCGTCTGATAACCGGCCGCCATTGTTGAGCCTTTCGGCCGTGATTAGGCGGCTTTGACCTTGAGCACCAAGTACGGGTGGCCAGGAAGCACGGCGTTACGGCCGTGCAACTGCCACTCAAAAGTTTGCATGCGCCCGAGGATCGATTCTGACTGCAGGCCGTAGTAATCGATCTGAAAGCCAAGGCGATCTAGGTAGATTAGGCCGCCAACCTGGTTGACGTTAGTCTGCTCCAACACCACGAAGTAGGTGGTGTCTGACTCGAACCCAGCAAGCTCGTCCATCTGGAAAGGCTGGCCGTAACCGAGTGAGGCAACCAACGCTTCCACGTCCGCCGAGCCGCCAGCCGAGCCGATTGCTTGCGCAATAAACTTGGCGTTGGTGAGCTGTGTAACGCGCGGAAACATCGTGGGCGAGCAACCGATACCAGCAACGCGCAAGCCGCGGGGGTCTTCGCCGTTAGGCATCTTGATCCCAGCGACATAACCAGACAACTTGGCCAAGTTGGCCAGTGCCACGTCAACCGATACGCTAACGTCAATCGGCAACGCGCCAGGGTAACTGCCCGAAGCACCGCCCGTAAACAGGTTAGCGTACGTGCCTTTAGAGGAGTCTTTAGGGTTAACCAGGTGCGATGCGCTGAAAAACGGAAGCGCGTCATAGGCCAGATAACCTGCAGCGCTATGCGCGTTCTGTAGGAACTGGCTCACCAGCTTTTGCGGCCAATACTGCATGTAAGCGCCCACTTGCGCGGACCACTCAGCTGCAAGCTGCAGGCCGTTGCCGTCCACGTCTTCGAGCTGATTACGCGCTAGGCGCATCCCGGTCGAAGCGTACTTGGGCTTGACTTCCATGATCTGGGCTACCAGCTCATTAAACTCGATAATCTCCGCAGCTTCTTGCTGTTGGATTTGCGCCGTCGAAAGCAACCACATCAGCAGCTCGCGGCCAGCGTCAGTGTTTCGCACCTTCGCAAAACGATTCCACCATAGGTGGGTGTTGAGCCGAGAGTATTCTTGGTCAACGACCATCTGCATTTTGGACTCAAGGTCCATGACAAAACTAGGGAGAATTGCGGGCATGTTATATCCTGTTGTTAACTAGGAGTGAAAAGCTGCAGAAATGCTTATGGCGAAATGTAGGCGTTAGCTACCCAAGCGGTTGCGGTGATTTTGGTGCAGATCGCCATGTGGCGTTTGCTAGCCGTGAGCGCGGTGGTGAGCACAGTGGGCCCCGTCGCATCGCGATATTGGACCGTGTGACCGTTCTTCGTGCCGTCAGCACAGAAGGTGATTTGTGTCCCAACTGCAGCGGCTGCAGGGAGAGTGATTGTGGAGTTAGCGCCGGTGGTCGGCACATCGTAAACCGCGCCATTGGTGACCGTGACGAGGATTGAATCATTCGCCACGTACGCCGTTGCTACGCCGATACGTTGCGTAGTTGCGTTAACCGCCTGGACTGAGCTGTCAGCGCGCTCAACTAACACGCCGCGGGTTTCAACTGCCCACACACGCCCGGCAATCGAGCGGCCGGTAGCTGTAGCGGTAACCGTTTGATCGTCCGCCAGGTAGGCGATCTTGCCAACGTCAACCGACGTTGCGCCAGCCACTGCGGCCGTGAACGTTGCATCTTGAGCAAACCATTCGGCGCGCACTTCGCGAATCAGGTTAACCTTTACCAACTGAGCGGCCGCTGTAGCGTCCACATCCTCAGCAAACTTGCCGAGAATCAGGAAGCTATCACTGGCCGAAGTGGCCGGCTTAACGGTGCCGGTGGTGAGATCCAACACGGCGATCCCATTCACCCAAGCCTTAAGGCCCGAAGCGAGCGTGAATTTACGGGCGGCGAAACTCTGTTCGCTGGAAGCGCGAGCAATAGAGAGAGCGGTCATTGATTAAATCCTTGGTAAAATAAAGGCTAAAAGCGGCTAGAAATCTTATTTGCTGAGCGGCGCTACACCAGGTGATGCTACGCGATAGATGCTTTTGTGGGCAGTGTGCTCGATTGCGGGCAGCTTAGGCGTTAGCCCAAAGGCGGCATCCATGCGCGCAATATCTGCAGGCGGGGTGTTACCCAATGACTGCGTTGTCTGCGCTGCGATGGTAACCATCTGCGCCGAATTGCTGGTGAGCACGCCAGGCACGCCAGCTGGCAGAGTCGCCAGTACGCCTTCGAGCGCTGCAACAGGCACCGCGGCCAGCGCGGTTCGGGTGGCAGCTGAGAGGTCTGGGCGAGTAGCTAGGAGCGCGCTACGGGCCTGCGCATCACTGAGTGCTGACACAGCGGCCAGCGCCTTACGAGCAACCGACATTGCTGCAGCAGCTTGGGATGCCTCATCCTTCGGCTTTTCCTCGCTCGCAGAAGCCTTGGATTCCTCGTCTTTATCCGCGGGAAACTCGGCTTTATCCTCTTCCTTCTCAGGAAACTCGGCCTTGTCTTCCTCATCGTAGGCGGCTAAAGCGCGAGCCGCTCGGGCAGCGCGAGAAGCCATCTCTGGATCTTTATCCTCAGAAGCTGAAACAAGGGCTTGGCGTGTAGCGTCAATCATATTAGTTGATCCTATTGTAGCGGGCTCGGGATTAGCGCGGTCTGCGAGCATCGCAAAAAGCGCCGCGGGTGTTAAAATGCCGTCAACGATGCCGGCCGAAACCGCCTGTTGTCCGATGAAAACGTTAGCATCGGTGATGATTGGCGGTAGCTCAGCCAGGCCGCGCATCTCGCCAACCAACCCATAAAATTGGCCGGCGAGCGTATCCACAAGCGCCTGCATCGACGCTTGTGCATCGCGCGATAGGCTCACCATCGGATGGCCGTCAGCTTTGCGGGCGCCTGAAGTGATCACAGTGGTGCGGATGCCTGAGCGTGCCGCGGCTTCCGTCATATCTGCCACGATATTAATCACGCCAACATGGCCGACAATCGCGCTTTCAGCGGCATAAACCTCGTGCGCCGCGCATCCAAGCGCGTAGGCGGCTGAGCACATACGCGAGTCGGAGTAGGCAATTAGCTTTTTGCCTGAGGCATCGGCCATGGCTCTCAGCGCCCGGGCGGCGTCAAAGCAACCGCTCACATCACCACCGGGACTATTGATCCGCAATAAGATCGTAGGCGCGCTTGCGGCGCACGCCATAGCCACAGCATCGCAGATCGCCTGGTACGTGCAAAACCACGGGTCGTCGAACGAGAGCGGCCCATTGATTTCGATGACCGCATAGTCAGGCGCCGCAAGCGACGGCGAAACCGCGGTACCTTCCCCGAACAATTCGTCCAGCGCCTGCGGCCAAATGGCTAGCGCGCCGCGCTTCACCGGTGGCCGCATGGTGAGCACCGGGCTAGTTGAGCTGGCTAGGTTCGGGTTGTAATTCATCAGCGTCATTTTGGATCTTCTCTCCTGAAAATGCGCGGGTAGGAATGCCGAAACGCCGCACAATTTCATCTAAATCAACTTCGAGGTTGCTCACGTTAAGCACTTCATTCAACGCCTTAACCGCGTTCGCCGCGCCCATCATGGTAGCCGTTTCGGCCATCAGATCTTTGGGCGGTGACGTGTCCCACGAAAGCCGCGGGCAATCGTAAAGCGCATCATAGCCGAAATGCTTAGCCACGTATTGAGGCAGGATTTGGGTGTTAACCGTGAACGCTAGTGATGCGCCGGTGTGCTCGATAAGGTCGCTTCGGATCGTTTGGTGAATGTTAGCGTTTGAGAAACCGGCGCCACCGGTTACGGTCACTTCTTGCCCGGCTAATGCGATCATGATTTCGTGATTGGCGGTTTCAATCTCGTCCGCAAACACAGCATAACCGCGGCCATTGCTTTCGAGCAACTTCGTTTCCCAACCGGGCGGCAACGCGAACACAGTGTTTAAGCCCCACGCCATCAGCTGCTCTAGGAACGCGCCGCGCTGAGCGTCGTTAGCCGATTGCGGCGTATAGGCAACGCGCGCTGGATTCGCAAGCTTTGCTGAGAAATTACTGCGATGCATCTTCGCATGCGACTTGGTGATGAAGGCACTGCCGAGCGCCGGCCATAGGCCTTGCTGCCAGGGGTTCAAGCGGCCACCGGGCGAGTGCAAAACCCATCGACCATCGCCAGGGATAACCGGCAATTGCCCTGCAATCGAGCGGTAGTAGAACCGGCTTTCTTGCCGACGATAGATTAAAAACTCAGGGTCAAGTCGTACGAGCACGGGGAAAGAGCGGCCAGGCACGTCAATCAATTCGCCGATACCAACACCAACCTTTAGGCCGTCAGAAGCTAACGCCGCAACCTCAGCGGGCGGGCACATTTCGTCGAACACCGAGCGGCTGCCGTTGTCCGAGCTGAGCGCATCCACGATTTTAGAATCGCCTCGCCAGCGTTTTGGCAATGCGATCAAGCCGCTTGTGCGTGTGCTAGCCAAGCCAGAAATCAAACCATCGCTCATCATGGCGCGCGAGAGCTGCCCGATAAGCGTCAGATCGCCGGCCGTGTCCGAGGTATAAAACGCGGTCTCAAGGTCCGCCTGATACCAGCGTGTGCGCGGGGTGGTAATCGGTTGGATCATGCCGCCCAACGCTTTGCGCGCGCCATCCACGGCCGAATCACTTGGACCGGTTAGCGAGCGTGAGGGCTGTTCGTGGGCTGAAAAGCCCAGAAGCTCACGTGTGTATTGGGCTAATCGTCCGATCGGGGTCGCCATGCGTCTAGACTATTGTAGGGGTCGAACGTCGAACGGCTGTGTTCTTCGTGCACCGTGCGCCGAATTTGTGGGGGCGGCGTGTCACCGTAGCGCGTCGAAATCGGATCCCACAAACAATACAGCAACGCCATGGCGCGGTCAGGGCTTCGCCTGATTAACTTCCTGATCTCTTTCGTGGGCGTTACGTGGTAGCGATTCCTCACGTCGGTAATGAATTCGACGCAATGCAGCTCGCGCTCAAGCTTCGAATCCTCGGGTAATGCGCCACCTTCTTTCAGCCACGCGCGCGCATTAGCGAAGAGCTCATCACGCAAAAGCGCATAAATCAGCGGCTGCCGGACGGCTTTTTCCGAGCTGCGAATCCGAATCAGCTCTACCGCCATTGGGTTAGCATCCGCGTACGCGCCGAATGCATGCCAGACTTTGGCGCCTACGGGGCCTTCGGAGTCGACACTTAGCAGCGGTGGTAGATCGCCAGGCATGCGGAATTCAGCCGCTAGCTCGGCGAAGTGGGCGATATGCTGATCAGGTGACAACCCACGATTCGTGCGGATCGCTAGGACCTTAGGCCCGCGCCGAATCGCCCATGCGGTCTCATCACCCTCGCCCGACTCGCCTGCAGGGTCTAGCCCGATATGCAGGCGCGCGTTCGGATCGTCCATTTCAAACCAGCGCACATTCGCTGAGGCAATCGCGCTGATCGAAAAAATCTTGCGCGCCTGCATATCGGGCTAGACCCTGCAGGCG